>Ga0209719_1001598_pt1 | contig 27313 bp, 24 predicted proteins | sample AD_JPNAS2_MetaG_FD_184421 | JGI IMG/M metagenome (GOLD analysis project Ga0209719, IMG submission 184421) | Active sludge microbial communities of municipal wastewater-treating anaerobic digesters from Japan - AD_JPNAS2_MetaG (SPAdes) (version 2) | ecosystem: Engineered > Bioreactor > Anaerobic...
GGAGACACAGGAGCTGCAGATCATAAAATCGTTCATGCCGGCGGAAATGTCGAAGGAGGAACTCGAAGCGGAGGTCCGAAAAGTCATCAGCGAGACGGGTGCGGCAGGACCCAAGGACATGGGAAAAGTCATGAAGGCCGTCATGGCCCGGGTTACCGGGAAAGCGGACGGCAAGATGGTCAGCGAGATGGTGAAATCCATCCTCTCCGCCTGATTCCCAAGCATCTAATACCGGGTACGATCATAATTGTGCTTGTATCGTGCTTCGCATCACATCATTTATCTCCAGCTTTCATAATCCATCCCATAGGAGGTCGTTCCGGATAAGAATGCGCTTTTTTTCCGGACCTCATCGCGAGGGAATTGCGGGTATCCTGTCGTGAGCCGCTGAGAGGAGTTCATTTTGAATCGGACTCGACCGGACGCAGAGGCGATTAAAAACAGGATCAATATCGTCGACGTCGTTTCCGAACATGTAGTACTGAAAAAGGCGGGACGGAATTACTCCGGACTCTGTCCGTTTCACAAGGAAAAAACGCCGTCTTTCACGGTGAGCGAAGAAAAGCAGATTTTTTACTGTTTCGGATGCGGAGCGGGAGGGGATGTATTCTCGTTCCTCATGAACATTCAGAACCTGACTTTTCCGGAGGCCATGAGCCAGCTTGCCGCGAAAGCCGGTATCCCGCTTCCCGAGAAGAGAGCGGAGCGACCCGGAGCGGAGGGGAAAATCCGTCAGGACGTGCTCAGGCTGAACCGCCTGGCTTCAGAGTTCTTTACAAAAAATCTTTACGCCCCCGCAGGGAAAACGGCCCGCGATTATCTCCAGAAACGCGGGATGAAGCAGGAAGCCGCCGCGGAATTCCGCCTGGGTTATGCCCCCCCGGGCTGGCGCGTCCTCAGGGAACATCTCGAAAGCAGAGGGGTTCCCCTCGCGCTTGCCGAAAAAGCGGGCTTGCTCGCCAGGGGGGAGAGGGGCGACTTATATGACCGGTTCCGAAACCGCCTGATCTTTCCCATAGAAGACCTGAGGGGGGAAATAATCGCCTTCGGGGGACGCGCTTTTGGAGAAGATACGCCCAAGTATCTCAATTCGCCGGAATCGCCTGTTTATATCAAGGGGCGGAACCTTTATCTCCTGAACAAGGCGAGGGAGGGTATCCGGAAGAAGGGCTGCCTGATCCTCGTGGAGGGGTACTTCGACGCCCTTTCATTATGGAGCAAGGGCGTAACCAACGTCTCGGCAACCCTGGGGACGGCGCTCACGCGCGACCACCTTTCGCTCATCCGAAGGTATACGGATGAAGTCGTAGCGATTTTCGATCCGGATGAGGGCGGCAGGAGCGCCCTCGAAAGGAGCTTGAAGCTGTTTCTGGCGGAAAGAATCCGCGCCCGGATCGTCCTGCTGCCTGACAGACTGGATCCTGATGATTATATTAAGGCGCACGGCGCGGAAGGGCTGGAGGCGCTTATCAAGGAATCGCGGTCGATTGTCGATTACTATATCGACAATGTGATCGGGGCGGGAGGAAAGGATTTTGAAAGCAGCCTCGGCGCAGTCCGGGAGGCCGTGGCGTTCATCTCGCAGATAGAAGAGCCTTTGCAGAAGAACCTTTTTATCAAAAGGGTCTCGGAGCTGCTTGGCATAGATCAGGGTCTTTTAAAAGCGGAAATAAGCAGGACGGTGCGCAAAAAGCCGGGGGCCGTTTCCCCGGAAAAGCGAAGAGAGCAGTCCCTTACCGACCGGGTCGAGAAGGGTTTTCTGCAGATGCTGATCGAATCTCCCGAACGGATTCGGCAGGCGATCGCGCACGACGTTTTTTCATATTTCTTAAGCCCGGAACTGAGGAAGATCGGCGAGGCCATCCGGAAACGTCACGACGACGGAGATCCCGTCCGGCCGTCAGATCTTCTTTCGGAAATAGAAGATGAAAGCTTCAGGGAAAGTTGCCTGAAAAAGTGGGCCGGCGACGGCCAGGACGGTTCGGAAAGCGGCGACCGGATCTTTTCAGATACCATAAAGAAAATCAAGCTCAGGTGGTTCAAACGAAAACACGGAGAATTGAAAAAAAAGCTGTTGGAAGCCCAACGGAACGGAGACGCGGACCGCTGCCGGGATCTCCTGCTGGAAAAGGAAGGCCTGTTGAAATTGGAAAAAAGCCTAAGGGAGTAAAAAGAATGGCTAAAGAACACTCGGATGAGGTGAAAAAGTTGATTTCGTTAGGCGAGGAGAAGGGTTTCCTCACCTATGACGATGTGAACGACATGTTGCCATCCGATATCATATCGTCCGATCAGATCGACGATATCATAATGCTTTTTGGCGAAAGAAATATCGACATCATCGATACGGACAAAGGTGAGAAAATCGTCCTCAAGAAGCCCGCGGAGGACGCGCTGGAGACCAAGGAGGACGATGAGGAACTGTCCGTTCTTTTCTCCCTCGCGGGCAAAACCGGCGATCCGGTCAAGATGTACCTGCGGGAAATGGGGCTGGTTTCCCTGTTGAACCGGGAAGGGGAGATTGAGATCGCCAAGAAGATCGAAGAGGGCGAACGGGAGATCATGGAGTCGGTTTTCAGCCTGGAAATTTCAGTGAAGGACCTCATTGAAATGGGCAAGAAGCTGAAGACCGGAGATCTGCGCATCAAGAACGTAGTGGACAACCTTGAGGATGAGGACGGCTTCGTGGAGGAGGACCTCCATCGGGACAGGGTTCTCGAACTGATCGCCAAAATTTCCAGGGTCGACCGCAGGAACACGGCGTTGCGCAAACAGCTGCGTGAAGGCGTCAAAGCCGCGCAGGAAGCGAAGATTAATGAGGACCTGAAAAAGAATACAAAAAAGATAGTCGACCTGAGCAGGGAGATTCGCCTGAGCAAGCGCCAGATCAGCCGGATGGTGTCGAGGCTCAAGGATGCGCTGACCGTTGTGGGAAACGCGGAGAGAAAAATAGCCATCGCGAAAAAAGAAACCCGCCTGCCGATCAAAATGCTCGAGAAGGCCTTTTCGAGACTGAAAAAACCCGGCCAGGAGAAACTAGTCGCCAGGGAGACCAAGGTTTCGGTTGCGCGGCTGCGCGATCTCGATCTGATGGTAAGATCGGCGCGGAGCGATATCCGGAGAATGACGGCGGAGATCGGGATTCCGGTGGCGTTGCTGAGAAAGGTTGTGTTCTCGATCGAAAAGGGAGAGACTAAAGCGGGCCGGGCCAAGCGCAAGCTGATTGAAGCGAACCTGCGGCTTGTGGTGAGTATTGCGAAAAAATATACGAACCGCGGCCTGCAGTTCCTTGATCTGATTCAGGAGGGGAACATCGGCCTCATGAAGGCCGTCGATAAATTCGAATACCAGCGCGGCTATAAATTTTCCACGTACGCGACCTGGTGGATCAGGCAGGCGATTACACGCGCCATTGCGGATCAGGCGAGGACGATCCGGATCCCCGTGCACATGATTGAAACGATCAACAAGCTGATCCGCACTTCCCGCTATCTGGTTCAGGAGCTCGGGCGCGAACCGAACCCGGAGGAAATAGCGGACAAGATGGAGTTCCCGCTGGAGAAAGTTTGGAAGGTCCTGAGGATTGCGAAAGAGCCGATTTCCCTGGAAACCCCGATCGGCGAAGAGGAGGACAGCCACCTGGGGGACTTCATCGAAGACAAGAAGATCATGTCGCCGTCGGACGCGGCCATCAGCATGGATCTCGCCAAGCAGACGCGCAAAATCCTGTCCACACTCACGCCTCGGGAGGAAAAGGTGCTGAGAATGCGTTTCGGCATCGGCGAGAAATCAGATCTGACGGAGGATCTGGAGAACGCCGAGATGATCGAAAGGACAAAGCAAATTGAAGCCAACGCCCTGCGCAGGCTTAGAAATCCCTCGCGGAGACGCGAGCTCAGGACGCTCATCAAATAAGGATCATTGTGTCCATCGAGTCATCGAGTCCGTTGAGTCGATTTTGTGCGGAGGACCGATAGACTCAAAAGACCAGACGACGCAATGGACGCAAAAGAAGGCTTGACAAGCCGAATAATAAGAAGATAATCTGACCAATGTTTTTCCTTTCGGAGGGCCCATAGCTCAATTGGCAGAGCCACCGGCTCATAACCGGTAGGTCCCTGGTTCGATCCCAGGTGGGCCCACCAAAGTAGAATCAGTATTTCAGGTCAGCAGCGTTGATTGGAGCTTATGAAATAATGGAGATCAGAATCAGCATCGCCGGGGTGGAAGGCGGTTTTTTGCAGAGAATGGGAACAATGAATGTCAAGGCATCTATATCGGCAAATGCCGGAGCAGGTATATGCCCCGAAAAATGCACCGGAACCCGGTGCATTTTTTTTGCACAAAATGAAGATTTAAAGGAGGATCGAGGAGAGAAAGTTGAAAAAGAAAATTATTCTGCTGGTGGAAATTCAGCACGTTAACTCGGAAATGGATCGCTTGTCGGGAAGGAGAAAGGATCTTCCCTTGAAGCAGGAGGAGCTCGGGAAGGAACTCCAGCGCGAGAGGAGCAGATTCGAAGATGCACAAACGCGGCTTCAGGATGCCCAGAAAGCGCACCGGGAAAAGGAAGATCTGCTGCGCCGCGGCGTCGAGCAGGTAAAAAGGACGAAGGAGCGGCTTCTTGAGGTAAAAAATAATAAAGAATACCAGGCGATGCTTAAAGAGATAGAAACGCAGGAGGGCAAAAACAGCAAAATCGAAGATGAAGTCATTATGCTGCTGGATGAAATAGATCGGGTCAAGGTACAGTTGAAAGCCGGAGAAAAGGAATTCGCAGCTTTCCAGTCGGAGTACGAAGGCAAGCGGAAGTCCATGGAGGAGGAAGTAAAAGCGATCGAGCGGGAGCTTGCCAGGTCTTCAGCGCGGCTGGACGATGCCAGAAAACGTGTGGATGCTTCGCTTCTGAAAAAATATGAAACGATCCGATCACGCCGGAACGGCCGTGCCGTCGTACCGGTTTGGAAGGAAGTATGCGGGGGCTGCCACATGAACATCCCCCCCCAGATGTATAATGACCTCCAGCGATTCGAAGAGATAATGCAGTGTCCCTATTGCGGACGGATCATCTACTGGGAGGACCGGAGCAAGGATGAATCCTCCTGAACGGGATCTTTACACGGATGGGGCAAGCCGGGGAAACCCGGGAAATGCGGGGGCGGGGGCGATTCTTATAGGCCCCGGAGGGGATATCGAAGCCGCCCTCAAGAAATCTCTCGGCGTATGCACGAATAACGAAGCTGAATACAAAGCTCTTATTCTGGGCTTGGAGGAAGCGCTCAGGATGAAAAACCGCCGTCTGCGCATCTTTCTCGATTCGGAGCTTATCGTCAGACAGCTCCAGGGGGTCTACCGGATCAAGAACAGCCGGCTGTCGGGACTTGCCGCCGAAGCCAGAAATCTGTTATCATTTCTTGACGGCTACACCATAGAGCATATACCCCGCGAGCGCAACGCCATGGCGGACCGCTTGGCGAACGAAGCGATCGACGAGGCTCTCGGTAAAAGTGAAAAGTAAAAAGTGAAAAGTTATTAACAGGGCGCAAGTCCAAAGCAGGGACATTCAGCTCAGGAAACTTTTCACCTTTCACTCTTTACTTTTTACTGAAAGTCGGAGCAGGCCAGGCGATCGCCGGCAGGCCGGGAAGGGCCTGCGGGAGGAAAGTCCGAGCTCCACAGGGCAGGATGGTCGCTAACGGCGACTGGGGGCGACCCTAAGGAAAGTGCCACAGAAAAGATACCGCCGCCCGCAATGGGAGTTCAGAGAACTCCGGGGCGCAGCCCCGGCGGTAAGGGTGAAAAGGCGAGGTAAGAGCTCACCAGTTTTCCGGGTGACCGGAAAAGCTTGGCAAACCCCATCCGGAGCAAGACCGAATAGGAGAACGATACCAGGACGGCCCGTCCGATGTTCTCGGGTAGGTTGCTCGAGGCGGCAAGCAATTGCCGTCCCAGATGAATGATCGCCGCTCCGCTTCCGGGCGACCGGAGCGGAGGACAGGACTCGGCTTACGGCCCGCTCCGGCTTGCCGGTAAAAAGTAAAAGGTGGAAAAGCAGAAAGTTTTCCTCTTATGCGTGCTTTGCTTTTTTCACCTTGTCTCAAAAATTCAAATTATTCAGGGCGGCGACGCTGCCGCGCTATAACCCAGCGAAGGAACCGAACCCACGGCCCGTGTCCGGAGCGCCTCGCCGCCTTGCCGCTGAACCTGCTCTCCACCTTGTCGAAGGCGTCTTCAATTACGGTGTTGTGCAGCGGCCTCACCACCAGGGCCCATTTAAGCCAGGTGTCAAGGCCGCAGTCGCCTTCCAGGACGTGGCGGATGATGACGTGACCGCGCCGCGGGACGACTTCGAAATAATGGCGGCCGTCCACGCCCGCCAGCAGGCCTGACTTTTCGAACTGGAACGCGGCTCTCCTCCCCGGAACATACTCGGATACCCGATATTTTACGGGGCCGTGTCCCCCGGTCGCTCCCACCTTCAGCTCCGGTTTCAGCACCATCGGCGGCCACACCTCCCGCGCCCACAGGGCGTCTTCAGGTCCGGAGAGACTGTCGAGAACACCTCCTACGGTATCCTGATCCGCCGGAATTATTCTGTCATGCCTGTTGAAGATCTTCATTTCATTACTCCCGGTTGAAAATCTGCATTGTATTTCAGCCGCACGGCGGCCCCTGTCTTTCCATTTGCCCGGCCTGCGAATCTCTCGCATGCCTGCTTATTAGAATACGCGTTCCAATAAGTCAAGCATTATTCCCGGGACAAATCGAAGCTGAAATATTCCGGAGCAGCCGCTCTTGCCGCCTCGCCTCTCCGGATTCATCCCGCGGGGCTTCAGGAAACGGCAAAAAACGGGGCGTGGTTCGAGGTGAAGGAGGGGGGATCGCGCAGGATGATCTGTCGAACGTCGTGATGACGGAAAAACTCTTTCTCCAGAAAACGGCGGACGGATTTACGGTCCCATCCCCGGGGATGGACGAAGTTGCGGTAAAGCGACAGGTCTCCGTCATAGAAATCCATGGTCGTCAGATGTTCCGGTTGCTCCCCGGGCGTGAACGGAAGGTTGAAAACAGCGGCGTTTATAAAATCGATGCTTTCACTGTGTTCTGCTACGAATGAGAAGGTCCGCCGGGCGCTTTCTTCCGTTTCCGCGGGGGTGCCGAACAGGAGATAAACGTATGTCGCGATTCCCGCCTCTTTCAGGTTGTTCAGGGCGAGGGAGGCGGTCCTGAGCTCCATTCCCTTGCCAAGTTCGTCAAGCACGCGCTGATCGCCTGATTCGATCCCCAGTTGCAGCATCCGGCATCCCGATTCCCGGAGGCCGCGGCAGAAATCACGCTTTCCCAGGTGATCGGTGATACGCGCGAACCCGTACCAGGGGATGCCGGGGGGGCGTCGGATCAGAGCCTGAAACAGGGAAGGGCGGACGGCGTTGTCCAGGAAATGAATCAGCACGGGATTTACACGTGCGGCCGCCCGCGAGAGATCTTCCAAAACATTCTCATCGGGCACAGGCTGATACGGCTGGCCCTCGGCGTTTTCGGGGCAGAACGAACACTTCATCCAGTAGCATCCTCTCGAGGCGCTGTACGGCAGAATACGTCCGGGGGCAAAATAGTCCCCGAGCGGAAATTCGGAGTAGTCGGGAGCCGTCCCGGCCGGCGGCTGTCCCGGCTTTCCGCAGAGGCGGAGCATGGCTTTCTCACCCGGGCCGGCGATCAGGCTGTCGGCGACGGCGCGGAGGGGGCCCAGATCCCTCGACCTGCGCATCCAGGAGGTAACCAGTCCCCCTCCGAAGACCACTCCGATTCCGGGATAACGCCGGCGAACGTATCCGGCCATCGCGAATGCGGTTAGAGCCTGCGTGAGGTAATTAAGGGAGAATCCTACCAGGCGGATACCGTTCCCGTTTATCTCCCGGTCAAGACGGCGGCTGAAAAAAGAATAGAACGGGTTGCGTTCGGGCTCGGCGGCCGCGCGAAGGAGATCGCGGCTGCGAAGCGGCGAGAGCTCTTTATCCCGGTAGTTGGCCAATTCCGCTTGGGCCTCGGGCGAACTCGCGATTTCCAGCACCCTGTTGAGGTCGGAAACGGCGCGGCGGTATTCCGCCGGCTTGCGGTAACCGTCGGGACTTTTCAGCAGGGCGAGATTCTTCCGGACAAGTCTCCGCGCGCGCCTTGTCCAGGGATCTTCTCCGGGGTAGACCGGCTCCGCGCCCTTTTCGAAGAGAAATGAGATTCCTTCCAGGTTGGCGTCCAGCACCCTCACCGGAACGTCCGCGGCTTTGAGAACGGAGGACAGCAGCGCAATTCCTGCAGGAGGCTCACAGGGTTTGGCAACCGGGGGATGAACAAAAAGGATCATCTGAATTTCGGCGGCAGGGCCTGATTGCCGGACGGAACATAACCGGGCACAATCATCAGGGTGGAGGTGCCGTGCGCGAGAATGCGTCCGTCCCGGTCTTTTATCTCCGCCTCGCCGAGGCCGAGAGTTTTCCCCATTTTTATCATGACGCCCCGGGCGAAAACCTTCCCCGATCTGGCGGGCGCAAGATAATTGACTTTCAGGTCGACGGAAGTGACGCCATCGCCCTCATCCAGATTGAGGTGTGCGGCCCAGTAAATAGCCGTATCGATAATGGAAGCAAAAACCCCTCCATGAACGTAGCCGAAGGCCTGGAGGTGCTTCTGCGTGAATTCCGCCTCCATTTCCGCGCTGCTTGCCTTGAGATCTGTAATTGACATGGAAATGAGCCGGAAATACGGGCAGGCATTCGCCAGGCCGATAACTGACCTTACATACTCGGGATTTGCTTCTCTCAAGAATTCACCTCCATGCTCTATTGCGGGCGTTCCGTATTGTGCTATAGTAAAAAAGGCTTCAGGCACCGGGCTTCAGGCGTCGGTAAAAAAAACGAAGTTGAATGTAAAAAGCCCTCCCGTTTGGATCATTGTCTCTTTCGTTTTCTTCTTCTCAGCTTTGATTTTTTCTGATGCCCATGGAAATAATATGTCGGAAAATACAATCCAACGGGGGACGGCGCAGCCGAGTCGCAAGGCGCAGGCATTCGAGCTGGCCGCCTTCCTCCTGCTGTTTGTGCCCTCTATCATTCTATCCTACTTTTCCAACCTGCAGGAAGCGGCAGGATTTTCTCTGGTAGCGCTGGAAACCATTGCTTATAATTTCGCCCTTGTATTCCTGATCGCCTTCTTCCTGTGGAGAAACGGAGAGCCGCCGGCGCGCCTCGGCTGGTCCCGGCGCAGGCCGTGGACGGAAGCCGCCCTCGGCATAATGCTTTTTCCGCCCTTCGTTCTTGCCATCGGATTGATCGAAGGGATTTTCATCGAACTTGGGTTGAGCGCGCCTCAGGAGTCTATTCCGTCGTTCCTGGCGGCCAGCGGCGCGGCAGAATACGGCCTTGCCCTGGTTCTGGTTCTCGTCGTTGCCTTGACGGAAGAAACCATCTACCGGGGATACCTTCTGCTGCGGTTCACGTCCGTTACCGGCAGTCCCACAGCCGCCGTGCTCTGCTCCACCGCCGTTTTTTCGCTCGGCCACGGCTACCAGGGATCCGCCGGGGTAGCCGCAGTCGCCGTCATCGGTCTTCTGTTCTGCCTTATTTATCTCTGGCGCCGAAGCCTTATTGCCCCGGTCGTGCTTCATTTTCTCCAGGACTTTGTGGGAATTATTGTTTACCCGCTATTAGGACCGGGATGATTAAGTGAATCAAATCCCAAATCCCAAGCACCAAATCCCAAACAAATCCTGATATCGAAATTCAAAGCACAAAAACATACTACCATCAAAACACCCGGAATTGTCCGTCTCGCTGTTGCGGACGTTTTGAAATTCGAATTTTGGATTTCGATATTGGGTTTGGAACCTGGTGCTTGGAATTTGGGATTTCTTTCCGGCCTCTCACCATCTCACCATCTCAGCTTCTCAACCTCTCAGCTTCCGCCATCTCCCCATCGAACATTATCTTCAATTCATAAGCCTCCCCCGAGAGCCGGGTCCGGACGGGCAGCGACAGCTTATTCATGACGGCCAGCATGGAATGGTTATCGGCGAGAATATCCGCGGTGAATCCCCGGACTCCCCGCTTCCGCGCCGCCTGATAAAGCAGTTTCAGGAGAAAGGATGCAATCCCCCTGCCCTGGTATGCCTCATCCACGACGAACGCTACATCCGCCAGCGTGCTGCCTTTCGTCAGGACGTACCGGCCTTCGGCTATTATCCGCTCGTTCTCCGAGTCTTCCACGAGGCCCACGATCGACAGAGTTCCGGAATAGTCCACGTTCACGTACTCCTGCATCCTGGCGTGCGGCATTGTCTTTATGTGACTGAAATAGCGATAGTAGACGGCGCGGTCCGAGAACCTGTAAAAAAGCCGGCGCATCTCGTCTTCGTCCGAAGGCCGGATCGGCCGGAAACGCACGGTCAGACCTCCCTGGAAAACATGAGTGCAGGCTAATTCTTCGGGATAGAGGTGGCCGGACTGGGGAATATAGATCTGGTCCCGGTAAAGAATGCCGGACTGCTTTGCCTTCACGACCAATTCCTCCCGGTCATCCGGATGGGCGATATCGATCATGGCCTGGGCGCGCTCGCGGACGGTCCTGCCCGTCATATACGCTACCCCGTATTCCGTCACGATCATATCGAGCGATTCCGGGTTCGAGAACTGATAGGGAAGCTCGGAGACCGAGAGCACAATATTCGGCTCGTCCCTCCTGTTCCGGCTAGGCAGCGCGAACACGGTTCTTCCGCCGCGCGACAACGCGGCGCCGGCGAAAACTTCCTGCACTGCGCCGGGGCCGGCCGTCACGTCGCCTTTGCCGGGCTGGAGCGCTATTCCCCCCGTAAGATCGGCCTTCCTGGCCGGGAGAATGCCGATAAACCTCTCGTTCAGTCCTGTCCGTTGCGGGTCAAGGACGACATCAATCGGCTGGAATTCGATCAAAGGGTTCCTGTCGAGCCAGGTTAACAGGTCGGCCGTGCCCAACGCATAAGACGTCAGGGATTTCCCCCTGAAAAAGCCTTTCCGCCTGTTGCTGACGGCCCCGCTTTTTACAATATCCATCAGCGCATCGGTGAAAAAGGGGGTATGGATTCCCAGATTCCGTTTTTGCGAAAGGGGCTCGGCAAGGGCCTCGTACAAGGGGCCGATGGAAAATGCGATGCAGCTCCCGTCCTCTACGACTGAGGCGGTGTTCGCCGCAAGCTTGCGGTAGATATCGCCCACCGGCCAGCGGGGAATGTAAATGGGGGGCTCCGTGGCGCGAACGAGCAGGTGGAAATCGTTCACATGAACAAGGGTGTCCCCCAGGGTCCGCGGCAGATGCTCGTTTATTTCACCCACAACCAGGGAGGCCCGCTCGATGGCGTGGCGGGCAACGTCCACGCCCACCCCGAGGCTGCACCAGCCCGACCTGTCCGGGGGCGTTATCTGGACGAACGCGGCGTCGATGGCGACCATTCCCGTCTCGAAAAGCCAGGGTATTCTGGAGAAACGGCTGGGAATGAGATCGACCCGCCCTTCCATCACCGCCCGCCCGGCAATCCAGCCCGAGAAGAATGTCTTCAGGCGGTATTTCCGGGAGAACCGCTCATCGGCCGGTACGGTGTCGCCGAGGCTGATCAGCTGTATGATCTCGAGGTCCTGCAGATTCCCCTGCTTCGATAGCATCAGGTTGCGGACAAGGGTGCGCGGCTCGGCCATCCCGGTGCTCAGGAAAATACTCATCCCGGGCTCGATTTTTTCCAGAGCCGCTTCCGGCGGCGCTATCCTGTTTTCCCATTCGGCCATGGTCAATCTCCTTTGGCCCGGAGCACCGTATCAAAATCGGTCCATTCGTAGCACGTCTCGCTGTAGTATATGCCTCCGATTCCGATCGGCCTGGTGCGGATTGATTTTCCTCCGAGTTCCCGGTAGAAATTCCGGGCCGGGTTCGCCGCGAGCACCCAAACAAGCAGTGACCGCACTCCGGCCGCCTCGAAACTTTCCATTACCGAACGGACGAGCAGGCGTCCCGTTCCTTTTCTCTGGAATTCGGGAAGAATGTAGATCGCGTAAAGCTCACCTTTGGATCTGGCCCCTCTCTTCCTTTCGGGACCCGCGGCCGCGTATCCTACGATTTCCCCCCTTTCGCTTTCCGCCACGAAGATGAACCGTCCTGAATTTTTAATACTGAAGAGCTTGCGGCACAGGTCTGTCTGCGTCGGTACCGAGAGGCTCCTCAGATATTTATCCGTAATGATTCCCCGATAGCATGCCCTCCAGGTCTCTACGTCGACCCGGGCGATCTCCCCCGCATCGGATATAACTCCCTCACGGATCACGATCTGGTCAGCCGTGCAGCAGATTTGCGTTGACATATCGACTCTCTACAGGATAATGGGTCACAAGTGGTTAAACCAGGCGAAAGGCCAATGGCAAAAGGGTTCGGGATCGTATCCCCCTTTAGTCCCTTTGCCCTTAGCCTTTTGCCGGAAATAAACTACAGGATATTTAAACCATTCTTCGATAAAGGGCAAATTGAAACATGGTAGATCTGAAGCACTTGAACAGGATCCGTCTTGTAGCCGACCCCTTTTTCCAGCAAGTAATCGCCACCTGTCTGCTGAAAACGAACTACCGGCTTGCCGGGGTGGATATAGAGCTGGAGAACAGTGAAAAGATACCAAAAAAGGAAACCGTAATTTTCGCAATGAATCACACAGACCGTTATAATTACTGGCCTTTCCAGTACAAGCTCTGGGCCATGAAGAGTTTTCCTTATACGACAGTCTGGGTCAAAGGGAAATATTACCGCAATGCAGCTCTCGGCCGGGTTCTCGACTGGTGCAATCTGATACCGGTACCATCGCTCGGCTACCTGATTGAGGAGCTGTTCAAAAAGAAGTTCAAGCGCAGGATCGATTCTTTCGAATATCGAGCAATCAAGGACCTGATTGAAGGCAAGGGCGTGGGGGATATGACCGCCAAGCTGGGCTCCGAGGTCCTCGCCGCCAAAGAACAGTTTGCGACTTACATCCGCGATACATACGATTCCGTGATGAAAAAGGTCGCGGAACTGAGCCGAATTGCGCTCTGCGAAACAGGGTTGAATCTGATCATATTTCCGGAAGGGACGCGTTCCCTGAAATTGGGGGAGGGAAAGACGGGACTCGCTCAGCTGGCGCTGCATACGGGCAAAAAAATCGTTCCGGTAGGCTGCAATAACAGCGACCAGGTATATCGCTGGACCCTGCCCTTTGCCGGAAAGGGAAAAATCGTTTACCGGATCGGCGACCCGATATCAGTGAACGATGATCTGCGGGAATTCCGGATCCCGGAGAAGTTTTCCCTTTTCTCCAAGGAGTCCCAGCAGAAATACCGGGAGCAGTTCGAGGCCGTCACGCAGGTTGTCATGGACCGCATCAGCCGGATGCTGGATGAACGGTATACGGATAAATCCGAAATCCCTGCTGAAAATTCCAAGCACCAAATCCCAAATCCCAAGTAAATCCCAAATTCGAATTCCAGAATTCAAAACCCAAGTTTAATAAGGAAGTGCAACACTTTGGGTTCCTATTGGGATTCGTATTTTGAATTTTGGATTTGTTTGGGATTTGGTGCTTGGGATTTGGAATTTTTATCTCATCTTCTCAGTTTCAGTTCAGGCTGCTTATCTTCGCATCCTCGCAACTTCGCAGCTTCTATTTTTTCGCGGGCGCAGCCTGTGTCGGTTGCATGGGGCTGAATGCCCTGGTCGCGGTTTCGCCGATGACAATCGGCTTGTCCATTCCCGCGGGGATAAGAATAATGCTGATCCGGCGGTTGCGCGGGTCTTTCGGGTTGTCCTTGACGAGCAGCTGCTGGTCCGCATAGCCTACCACGCGGGCGATCCGGCCCGGATCGATGCCGTTCGTCTCCATTTCCCTCCTGGCGGCGGAGGCCCGGGAGGTCGAGAGCTCCCAGTTTGTAATCTGGTCTCCTCTGTAGGGCAGGGAATCAGTGTGCCCTTCCACCACGATCTTGTCCGCTGTATCGCGGATGTTTTCTGAAACCACCGAGATGATGGCCTTCGCCCTTTCCGTCGGCAGGGCGCTTCCGAGCGGGAATATCAGGCTCCCCTCCTCGTCTACGATCTGGATGCGGACGCCCCCCTCGTGAATATCGATGAGGACCTGGTTTTCCACTTGCTTCAGCTTGGTTTCAACCGCCTCCTTCAGCTTCTTTTTCAGCTTTTCGGAACCGGCCGCCCGCGCCTGAGCTTTGGGTGGAAGCTGGATGGAGTCCGTCTTGCCGATGAGGGATGCGCCGCCGCCGGATGAGAATCCCGCCCCCGAGTGCTTGAATAAAGAAAAATTATTGAAGTATTGCGCAAGCTGGGCCCTTTTGTCGGGAGAGACCATGGCCAGAAGCCAGAGCAGGAGGAAGAAGGCCATCATGGCCGTGACGAAGTCTGCGTAGGCGACCTTCCATTGCCCTCCGTGGTGTTCTCCGTGGACCTTCTTCTTGACCTTGCGGATGATTATCTTCTTGTCGCTCATTTCTTGACCTGCCGCAGCGAGTTCTCAACTTCGATATAGGAAGGTCTCATGCCGGCGGGGATGACGCGCCTGCCGAACTCGATTGCAACCTGCGGTGCGGCGTTATTGCTGATGAAGGATTTGAGGGCGATCTTGAGGACGTTTACGTACTCGATTTCTTCCGCGGCGGTGTATTCCATATTCTTCGACATCGGACCGACGAATCCGTAACATGCCAGTACGCCGAGAAAGGTTCCGACGAGTGCTGCGCCGACGCTGTGGCCGAGCACCTCGGGCGGCTCTCCGATTTTCTGCATGGTAAGGACGACGCCGAGGACCGCTGCGACTATTCCGAGCCCGGGGAGAGAGTCCGCCACGGTGGCCACGCTTTTGGCGGGGCCGACGAGTTCCTCGTGATAGGATTCCAGCTCGGTATCCATCAGCGATTCGAGCTCGTGGGGTTCTATCGTCGTGGAGATAACGGTCCGGAGTGTGTCGGTCACGAAATCCACGGCGTGGTGATTGCTCATGAATTTCGGATACTGTCTGAAAATCGGGCTCTCCGCGGGGCGGTCCACGTCCTCTTCCACAGCCACGAGCCCCTGTTTCCGGATCTTGTAAAAGATCTGGCTGAGCAGCATCAGAATCTCGAGATAGTCCTGTTTGGAATACCGCGATCCCTTGAAGACGCCAAAGGCGCGGCCGATAACGAACTTGACGGCCTTTGACGGCGTGGCGATCAGGAACCCGCCGAAGGCAGCTCCCAAAATAATGACGAACTCCGCCGGCTGCCAGAGCAGTGACGGATTCCCGTGCTCCATGAGGAAGCCGCCCATGACAGCCCCCAGGACGATGACAACGCCGATGATTGCAAACATATGCCGGCTGGCTTACCTCCTCTTCTCCCGGAGAATCTCCCTCTGTATCTCAAAAACAAATTTTACAATTGCATTTATGACTTCCTCATCCGCATGCACGAACTTGACTGCGGTCTTATAACTGCCGTCCCGTCCTTCGCAGCTGATTGCTTCTCCATAAATGAAGAGAGTGACGGGCTGGTTCATGTGCAGCGTCATCTGCAATTCAAGGATGTCTCCCGCCTTGAACTTTTCCCCTGTTGCGAAACTCATTCCCCCGCCGCTGATATTTACGCGGCGCATGGGAAGAGAGGCAAACCCCTCTTTCTGGCTGGTGAGCAGATCGATGATGGTATCCAGCTTTCCACTGATTGTCTTGAACCATGCGGAAAGGGCTTCGTCCTGGAGCTCCGGAAGTTCCGCGGAGGCGACAAGTGAGGCTCTGCTTATGATGCGGGAGCGGATGGCATCTCTCTCGTCCTCGGGAATAAGATGGTACTGGAGAGGCACGCAGGTATCTACCCTGGAAAACTCTCTTACTTCGATGTAGGGATCTTCTTTCATTTGTTTCACCTTTTTCTTATCCTTACTTCCGCCGGCGCTTCATTTATCGGCCTGCAAAGGGCGATTCTGAAGCCATATGGAGGCAGATAACGTCAAAAATCCGCCCCAATTGACCAAAATCGCTCATTTTCCTTCTGCTCCGGACCGGATCCGATGCTATCAGCAACCTTTTTGTCCTGGTATGCATTTGAAATTATTAAATTTTTCTATCCATGAAATTCATGCGCGGAAATAACATTCCCTGCTCGGCCTTGCTGCATCCGTTTCAGGATCATAGTTTCATTTTCCGTGCCGGACTATAGAAACTTGAGACTTGAGACCTGAGACCTGAGACTTTTTATGTGCGGACGCGCAGGTAGAGAGCGGCTGAGGCGAGGGCAAACAGAAAATTGGCGCTCCAGGCCGCGAAAAAGGGGGGGAGGGTAAGGGAACGCCCCAGTGAGATCGAGAGGGCGAACACAATCCAGTACGAGAAACCGATTATGATTCCGGCTCCGATACTTAGTGCGACGCCGCCGCTCCTTTCCGATCTGAGCGAAAAAGAGACGCCGAGCACAACCAGGATGACGCTCACCAGCGTGAATGCAATTTTGCCGTGCAGATCCACGAGATACCGTGTGGCGTCGTAACCTTCGGAGCGGAGCTTGTTTATGAAGGATCTCAGCTCGAAGAAACTCATCTCGTCGGCGCCTTTCTGGACGGCCTGAAGATCGGACGGCTTCTCGGGTATATCCGCCGGGAGACTGTCGTGCCTCTCGACCACCGGAAAATCACCGGGCGGGAACCTGGTGACCATCACCTTGGAGAGAATCCAGCCGTTTGGGGTCCAGGAGGCTTCCTTCGCGTCTACCCGCATTACGAGGTTGAACCCCTGATCGAAATGGTGAATGGTCACCCCTTTCAAGACGTTTTTCTCGGGCACGAAAAGTGCGAAGTTGTAAATCGCGTTTCTGGAGCGGTACCAGATCTGGTTCTGCGAAAACGCGCCCATCCGGCGCTGCTTCTTGACCTCGACGAATTCTATGTATTTGGCCTTGTGATTGGCCATCGGCGTGACGAATTCGTTGAAAAAGAAACCCATTACGCTGATCAAGATTCCGAGAATGAGGACGGGAAGAGTCATCCGGTAAATGCTGATACCGTTGGCGCGCATGGCCACTATTTCACTGTTGCGGGACAGTATGCTGAACGTGATCAGGGTAGCCAGCAGCACGGCGACCGGGATGGTGTGCGAGATGATCTGCGGAATCCCGAAGCCGAAGTGGAGGAATATCTGGCGGGCGGTCGCATCATTGCTGAGGAACATGCGGATCCGGCCGAAGAAATCCACAATCAGGTAAATAATGGTGAAAGACGCCAGCACCAGGAAAAAAAGTTTTATGAATTCACGGGTGATGTACCTGTCTATTATTTTCACTGCCTTTTCCCCCGGAATATATCCAGTCTGCTGCGGAGGGCATCGAGCTTGCCCCGAATGAAATCAAGCCTGTTCATGAGATCAGTCTTTCCGGCGATTGAATTGAGTTTTTCCCGGACAAGCTCCACCAGTTCGACAGGCAGATAAGGCTCCTCCTTGACTGCCTTGGTGAAAAGGTAAACACCCGTTGCCCCCAGGACCAGATTGGGCGTCCATACGGCTAAAACGGGGGACATCTTCCCGGTCTCGCCCAGGGCTTCTCCGGCCAGCTGCAGCGTGTAATAGAAGACGACGATCACCATGCCGACGGTGAACCCTTTCGATTTTCCCGACCGCCTGTTGACAATCGCGAAAGGGAGGGCCAGCAGGCCGAATACGAAACAGGATACCGGTATGGAGAACTTTTTATTGAGCTCGATTATCATATCGCGCTTTTCGTGCTCCTGGAATCCCGGCTTTTTTATGTTCTCCAGCAGCTCTCCGAAAGTCATATCGACGCTGCCCTTCTTGACCGCGGGACCCTGTCCGGCGGCGACGGTCTTGAGGTCCAGGTTGACGTCGTAGGTGCTGAAACCGGTTCTCCGGTAATTTTTCATGCTGCTTTCCAGGGTATGGATGCTTCCGTCATAGAGCCTCAAGGTCACTGTCATGTCCCGGGTATTGGAAACAAGGATGCCCTTTCTCGCCACTATTGTCGCTGGTTCACGGGCCAGGCGCTGATCGGAAATCAGGATCCCCTCCATGAAATCGCCCCGGGGGTCTATCTTTTCCGTATAAAGAACGAGGTCCTTGAAATCGTCGTTGAAGACTTTTTCCTTTATCCCTATGCTGGCCCGCTGCTGAACCAACTCGAACAGCAGTACCTTCATCGCCCTGTTGCTGAGCGGGGCGAAAACGCCTGTCATCGCCGTGAGCAGAAAGACGGTCAGGGCCGCGATGGCGATCGGTTGTAAAAGGCGCTGCAGGCCGCACCCGGAAGCCTTCAACACCGTTATTTCGTTGTCGGTCGAAAGCCTCCCCATTCCGATGAGAATGGAGATGAGAAAAGAGATCGGCATGGTTATTATGAGGAACTGCGGCATGATATAGAGCATGAGAAGAGATATATCGAAAAAGCGGACCCCCCGGTTGACCATCAATTCCATGATCTGCAGGATCTTCCCGATCATGAGCACGAACGTGAACACGAACAGAGTCATGGAGAAGGGGAATGCGATCTCTTTGATTATGTAACGGTCGATGATTTTCATGAAAATGGCGCGGGCTAAAGGCAAAGGGCTAAGGGCAAAAGGCGGAAGACTTTCGCATCAGAAGATCAGCCATTACCTTTCTTTCGTTAAATGTAAGAATGATTCATACCACAATTCACGGCAAAGGCTAAAGGCTAAAGGCATGAAGGCTAAAGGCATGAAGGCTAAGGGCAAAGGGCAAAGGCGCATATCATCATATATTATCGGTCCCGTGCTCCCTGATCCCGGTCACCGGGATAACTGGCCTGTCAACCTCGCGCCTTGTGCCTTTAGCCTTTTGCCCTTTGCCGAAGTATGGATAAAGCTTATTGAAGTTGAATTCCAAATCTGTTAATAGGTTACGGAAATCAGAGGCCCTTGCCGGGAGTGGACATGATTGATCTGCACACGCATTCGATTTTCAGCGACGGGGAACTGATACCTGCCGAACTGGTCAGGCGAGCCGTGGACAGGGGATGCCGGGGCATTGCCATCACCGACCATGCAGATCATTCGAATATCGATTTCATCATTCCCCGGATCTGCAGGATTTGCGAAAAGCTGACCCGGACGGGGCCGATCAAAGTCGTCCCCGGGATCGAGCTGACGCATACGCCGCCCTCGCTCATTCCGGAGCTCGTGCGCGAAGCGCGCTCTCTGGGGGCGCGCATTGTCGTTATGCACGGCGAGACAATTTCAGAACCGGTAGCTCCCGGAACAAATATTTCCGCTATCGAGTCCCGCGTCGATATCCTCGCGCATCCGGGCCTCATTACCCGGGAGGAGGCGGCGCTGGCGGCGAAGAACTCGGTTTTTCTCGAGATCTCCGGACGCAAAGGGCACTCCCTGACCAACGGACACGTCGCATCTCTGGCGCTTGGCACAGGAGCAGGACTCGTCCTGAACACGGACAGCCATTCTCCGTCCGATCTTGTCGACCGCCGAACGGCGGAGAGGATTGCCGCGGGCGCGGGCATTCCCGCGGAGGAGATCAACAATCTGTTCCGGAACTCGGAGAGGCTTCTCGAAAAAGCGCTCCGCCCATGAATGCCGTTTTCCTTTCGGACGCCCACCTGAAAAACCGGTCTGATCCGGGTTACCGGGCCCTGCTCCGTTTTTTTGATTCGATACAGGGAGAAATCGAACATCTCTACATTGCTGGAGATTTCTTTGATTTCTGGTTCTGCGGCAACGGGCTTATCTATCCGGAGTTCTTCGATATCATAAACAGGCTGCGGGAGCTCCAGGCCGGCGGGACGGGGATTCATTTCTGCGAGGGCAATCATGATTTCGACATGGCCCCATATTTCTCGGCGCAGCTGGGCATGGAAGTCTTCACGGATTCGGCTGATCTTATCCTGGACGGAAAGCGCATTTTCCTTTCCCATGGAGACACCGTGGACAGGAGCAATCATAAATACCTTTTCCTCAGGTGGATCCTGCGCACCCGGGGATTTGATATTTTCCAGAGCCTGATACCGCCGGAGGTCCGCTGGAAGCTTGCCATGATCAGCTCGGAGACGAGCAAAGGAATGTCGGAACAGTCCCGGGACGAACTGGCGGAAAAAATGAGCGCTTTTTCACTCGGGAAATTCAGGGAAGGATTCGATGCCGTGATCCTCGGCCACTGCCACAAGCCTCTTCTCAGGCGTCACGGCTCCGGCGCGGATGAAAAGATCTTCGCGGCGCTCGGGGACTGGGTGGAGTACCGCTCATATGTCCTGTTTTCAGACGGCTGTTTTTCCTTGAAGTTCTTCGAATCATGATCGTCCTGGACTTCTTTTCTCCCGCAGGCCCGCGGTTCTGAAAAAATTTTGGACACTCATTAATGAATATGTTATACGCCCTCATTCCAGAGCGAGGAATACATGACGAACTTCGGCGGATTACTTCCGGAATTTACCGATCCCGAAAAGGCTTTATTTTTTGTCCTGCCGGTCCCGTACGATCTGACTTCAACATATCAGTCGGGATCAAGGAAGGGGCCGGGAGCAATACTGGATGCTTCCGCCAACATGGAACTGTTTGACGAGGAACTGAAGAGGGAGACATATCTCGAAGGAATACACACTCTCGAGCCTCTCGAGGCGGACGCGCGGGGCCCGGGAGAAATGGTGGAGAGAGTCAGAGAGAAAATTGCGGAGATTCTGGGGCAGGAGAAAATCCCGGTCGTCCTGGGGGGAGAGCACAGCATCTCATTCGGGGCGGTAAAGGCGATGAAGCGGAAATACCCCGGGATTTCCGTATTACAGATGGATGCTCATGCGGACTTAAGGGACAGTTATCAGGGTACGCCTTTCAGCCACGCCGCGGTGGCCCGCAGGATACTGGAAGAATGCCCGCTGGTGCAGGCCGGCATTCGGAGCATGAGCGTCGAAGAAGGCGAATTCCTGAAAAAGAGTGGAGCAAATTCATTCTCCGCCGATTATATAAGGGAGAACAGCGGCTGGCCGGAAGAAATCTGCCGGGGCCTCTCTGATGATGTGTATCTGACGCTGGACCTTGATGTTTTCGATCCGGCTTTCATGCCGGCTACGGGGACGCCGGAGCCCGGCGGATGGAGCTGGCATGACGTGCTGAGGCTCGTCCGGGAGGTTTCGCGCCGGCGCAGAATCCGCGGTTTCGACGTGGTCGAGTTGTCGCCTATTCCGGGCTTGGTGGCGCCCGATTTCCTCGCGGCGAAGCTCGTGTACAGGATAATGGGTTATATTGCGACCCGATAATTGAAGACTCTCCGAAGCAAGCTCCGGAGAATCTTCGATTCATAAGGAAGAAAGTTAAATATGGCTCGCTCGCTTATCCCGCAGCAGGCTGCGGGGAATGCGCTCGCTGCTGAATTCAAGCGTGGAGGGGAGGAAAGTTGAACAATCTTGTTCCCAAGAGGATATTCTTCACGAAGGGCCTGGGTACCCACAAGGACGAGTTGCATTCCTTTGAAAGGGCGCTGCGGGATGCGGGAATTGAGAAATGTAACCTGGTCCAGGTATCGAGCATATTCCCCCCGGGATGCAGAATGATTTCCAAATCTCAGGGATTGAAGGAAGTCGTTCCGGGCGCCATCACGTTCTGTGTCATGAGCCGATGCTGCAGTAACGAGCCCAAAAGGCTGATCGCCGCCTCGGTCGGCTGCGCGATACCGGCGGACCGATCGGCTTACGGATACATAAGTGAACATCATGCCTTCGGGCAGACGGAGAAACAGGCGGGCGACTACTCGGAAGACCTGGCGGCCGCCATGCTCGCGTCCACCCTGGGCATCGATTTCAACGTGGACGAAAGCTGGGACGAAAAGAAGGAGATTTTCAAGATCAGCGGGAAGATAGTCCGAACGCGGAATGTGACCCAGTCTACGATCGTGAAGAACAGCGGTTATACTACGGTCCTGGCCGCCGCCGTATTTATCTTTTAACCGGCTGTTTAAAAACGCCAATCTGCGTTGTTGCGCTCCGGGCGGCAATGCTCACATACCCTTATAGTATGCTGCGCTTGCCGTCCTCGCGCGCCTAGCATCTTGACATTTTTAAACAGCCGGTTGAAAACGAATACCCGCCACGGCTGCAGCTTTTTCAAATTACCATCTCACCATCTCATCATCTTTCTTTGCTGACTTGAGACTTGCCTTCAGATATGAACCGGGAAGCCGGAAACTCATGCTTGCCGGCCTGTTTAGAGTAGCTGTGAACTGCGAACCGTGAACTGATTTTGACGCCTGGTCTGAATAACAGATTGGGTGAACGAAATGGCCGCCGGAGTTTCGCACAGCATCTTTCTGGTCCCTCCCATTCTCGGGTTTTCGGTTTTCCTTCTTCTCGCGCTCCTCTCGGCGCTGAACAGGGGCGAAAAAAAGAGCGCCCGGCTTCTCTTTGCCGGTTTCTGCATCTGCGGCGCCCTGATAAATCTTGACCACGTCCTGGTAACGGCGGTTGCGGACGAAATAGCCGCCCTTCTGGTCGAGAAGACTGTTTATGTTTTCTTTGTTTTCAGCATTCCGATCTATCTTAAATTCGTGCACGAGTTTCTGGGAATCGGGAGCCGGAGAACTCTGGAAACGGCGGCCTTTGCCGCGTCCTGCTTTTTTGCTCTCCTCACTCCGACAGACTGGTTCATCAGCGGGCTGAACACATTTTATTTCGGAAGGGTCGCTCGGGCGGGTCCCCTGTTCCATCCCTTCGCCTGGATAGGCGGCGGCGCCGTTGTGTACTGCTTTTCACTCCTCGCAGCGCGCCTGCGGGAGAGCAGCGACAACCTCGAGAAAAACAGGACCAGGTACATTCTCTGCGGAATGGGCCTGAGCACTTTCCTGATCTTCCTCAATTACCTGACTGTAAGCGGTATTCCGCTGTATCCGCCCGGCCATTTCAGCTTCCTGCCGGCGCTCCTGCTCGCATACGGGGTATTGAAGCACGACCTTCTCGATATGAACAGGGTGATCGGCAGGGGCGCAGCGTATTTCGTCCTGACCGCCGCTGTAACTGCGATTTATATCGGGATCATTTATCTCCTCCATGCGGTGCTCTTCGGAGGGGGCCGAAACGTAGACGTCCCGCTTTCCCTGGCTCTCGCAGCCTCCATTGTGCTTATTTTCGAGCCGCTGAAGCGCAGGACCTTCGGACTGATGAACAGGTATCTCTTTCGCGGCCGCTACGATTATCGCGCAACCCTGGAGGAAATAAGCAGGAAGATAGCGACGCTGGCGAGCGTGGAGGAAATCCGGTTTTTCCTGGTTTCGTCCCTGCGCAGTGCAATCCGGTCCGATCCCGTTGACATCCTCATTGACTCGGGAGACGGCTTCCTGCGCGGCCGTGATGTTTCCGCCGCCCTCTCCCCCGAGCATCCCCTGGCCAGGCATGCAGTCCGGTTGCGCATCCCGTTCACACGCTCACACGCCGAGAGCAATGCAGTATCGGAAGAGGACCGGCGTGAGGCGGCCTCCTTTTTTTTCGAAACCGGATTCTCCCTGCTGATTCCCGTTTCGTCATCCCGCGGGCTCATTGGCGTAATCGCCCTGGGGGACAAAAAGACGGGGGACCTCTTCGTGCAGGATGATCTGGATCTTCTGGCGACGGTTTCCAGCCAGACCGCTGTCGCCCTGGAAAACGCGCGAAATCGCCGGGAGTTGGAGAAACTGAATCGGGAGCTTGAAATCAGGATCGAAGCGCGCACAACGGAACTGGAACGCGCGCTGAAAGAACTGGCGCTCTCCATCGAGGAAAAAGAAAAAACCCGGGAGCACCTGATCAGGTCCGAAAGCCTGGCCGCCGTCGGTCAGCTTGTGGCCGGAACGGCTCATGAATTGAACAATCCCCTGTCCAGCGCGATAAGCCTTGTCCAGACCGGAATCGAGTTCCTGAACTCCTCCGCAGGCGAGGAATGGGGCGAAATAAAGGAAGATCTCGAGTTTTCCCTTAGAGAACTGGGCAGGGCTAAAGAAATCGTCCGGAGCCTTCTGAGTGTTTCGCGCCGGACAGGCAATTACCACGAATCCGTCGTTCTCGAAGATGTGGTCGAGGATGCGCTGAGAGTTCTCCGGAACCGGTATGCAAATCTTCACTTAACGATCGAGAAGAAGTTCAGCCCGGGACTCCCGCCGGTGGACGGCAACTATTCCGAACTGGGCCAGGCGTGTATCAACATCATCCAGAACGCGCTGCAGTCTTTGCCTGAAGGCGGGAAGGGACGGGTGATTCTGGAAACGGCCTGGCGGAGCGAAATCTCCAGGGTGGAATTCCGCTGTACGGATGAGGGGGAAGGAATACCGGGAGAAATACTGAAGGATATCTTCAAACCGTTTTTCACCACCAAAGAGGTGGGGAAAGGGACGGGCCTGGGCCTCTACATCTCCCACGAAATTGTGCGCCGGCACGGCGGAGAGATTCATGTCGAAAGCGCTCCGGGGAAAGGATCGCGGTTCACCATTGAGCTGCCGGTATCGAGGGAAGTCCAGAGTTCCGAGTTCAGAGTTCAGAGTTAGTGCTTTGAAGACTACGATTCAATTTGAAATTATCTGCATTCTTATCCTTCCTGCCTGAAGTTAACCGTTTTAGATCACAGAATTCGAAGTTAATCCTGATACAAGATCAGCTGAAGCATAGCCGTTCGGTTGAATCGGAACTCGGAACCCTGAACTTATTTATGATCTGGTCCGAATTTTGTATTAATGTTTGACATACAAGCTGAATTACATTACTACTTCCTACTATTGCCACAGGATGAGTACATTCAAGTAATAAGGGAGCATATTAATGACAGAAGTATTTGCTGCTTCAGCGGACGCGGGGGCGCATTTCCAGAGCGATGCCGTGAGCATGATCCTGGGCGCGGGACCGATGGTGCAATTCGTCCTGCTGCTTCTTCTGGTTTTTTCGGTAGTTTCCTGGGCTGTGATCCTCATGAAATTCAAGCTTGTCCGTCAGGCGGAGCGTGAAAACGAACAGTTTATCGAATCTTACATGAAAGGGACGAGCCTGTCCCAGATAGCTCCGGAAGCAAATAAATTCAGAAATTCGACTATTGCGGAGGTGTTCCGCGCGGGTTACGATGAATTGGAAAAAAATGCGAAGAAAAAAGGCGGTCCCAGAGGTGCGGAAGGTTCTTATGAGATCCGGGGGATCGACAGTATAGAGCGCGCGTTGAACAGGGCGTCCGGATCGGAGCAGACCCGGATAGAGACGGCGCTCGGATTTCTCGCGACAACGGGCAGCGCCTGCCCCTTTATCGGTCTTTTCGGCACCGTCTGGGGGATAATGGACGCGTTCAGGGGCATAGGGGCCAGGGGGACTGCGACGCTGGCCGTAGTGGCGCCCGGGATTTCCGAAGCGCTTATCGCCACCGCAGCGGGACTGGCTGCTGCCATTCCGGCCGTTGTCTTCTACAACTATTTCCAGAACAGGATAAGAAAGGTAATGCTCGAAACGGATAATTTTTCGTCGGAGCTCCTCAACATCATCGAACGGTTTTATGTTAATAAATGAGACGTTAGACATCAGACGTTAGACTTTAGGCGAAAGGCGAAAGGCATATCCGTTTAAGGGGAAAGAGTTTAATATGTTTTTAGCCTTTAGCCCTTAGCCCCGTAATCATATTCCAGGATTTCTCTCTTAAATGATAAATCGAAGAAAACGGCAATCGGAAAACAAACTGGTTTCCGACATAAACGTGACTCCTCTTGTGGATGTCGTGCTGGTTCTGCTGATAATATTCATGGTGACGGCCCCGATGCTTCAAACAGGCATAGACGTCAATTTGCCCGCGGTAAGGGCCAAGAGCGTGGACGTCGGGGAAGAAAAGCTTGTGATCACCGTCAATGGCAAAAAAGAGATATACATCAACAATTATCGGACTACCCTGACTGAATTCGGATCGAAGCTCGAGAGCATTTTCAAGCACCGCATCGAGAGGGAAGTTTTCTTGCGGGCCGACAAAGAAGTGCCATACGGTTTCGTTGTCCAGGTTATGTCGGAGGCGAGGCGGGCCGGAATAGACAAGCTCGGCATGATCACAGAGCCCCCGAAAGGGGAGCGCAGATGAGCAGATGCTTTGCGCTCGGACTGCCGTACGGTCCGTATTCAAAATATACTATGGTCAGCTGCGGAAATGAAAAGTGATCTTCGTTGGCCCGGCATGATCCTCGTATCTTTCCTTCTTCATGCCTTTTCCCTGTCCTTCGCGATTCTCCTGCCCTCCATGCCGGCGAAGAAATGGACTTTCGGCCCGGTCTATACGGTGGATCTTGTCAGCGTTCCCGCTGATTTTCAGGAAAGGAAATCAACATCCCGTCTCTCCAGGGATATTGCCGCCGTAACCCCGAGAGACCGGCAGGTGGTATTGAAAAAGGAGGCGGATCGCCTTCCTGATACCGCGGTCAGGCATTCGCCGCTTCCGAGAGAGGAGTCCAGGAAAATCGAAAGGGCTATCGAGGACGTCAGAAAAAAGTTAGCCGCCCAGCCCGGTCCGGTAATGCCTTCCGCGTCCGCCGGGAAACAGCCGGCGGCGACACCGGAGCTTAACCGCTATTATGCCGTTATTTGGGCGAGAATAAAGGGGCAATGGGCTCTCCCCAGAGGCGTAGTACCGGCACAGAACCTGGAAACAGTCATAACTGTTCGCATTCTCAGGGACGGCAGCATTTCCTCCCTCCAGTACGAAAAAAGTTCCGGAAACCGATATTTCGATCAGTCTGCATGGAGAGCCGTGCGCAAAGCGGGTCCCTTCCCGCACTTTCCGGAATCGTTGCGGGAAAGCAACATCGAAGTGGGAATCCGGTTCCATTCCGCGGAAATGCGTTAAAACTTCATAAGGAATCAAGGGACCGAGGGGCCAAGGTTTCAAGTGATCTTATACGGAAACACTGGAACCCTCGAACCCTCAGGTTAAAGGATTTACGTAATGTTGAAGAAAATCGCAATCGGTTCGATTCTCATTTTTTTCATGACGCCCTGTCTTCAGGATACGTACGGGCGGGTTTATATCGATATAGATTCTCCGAGCCTTCCGAAATTTCCGATCGCCATAACCGACTTCTACTGTCCGGTGGACAGGGAGGGGCATTCCATCTGGTTTCCTGATCAGCTCGGGAAATTCCTGAAACTCACCGGTTATTTTCAGATCATAGACAAAAAGGCTTTTCTGGATACGGGAACCGGCGGCATCAGGTTCGCCGACTGGACCGCTATCGGGGCCGAATCTCTGGTCAAGGGGGCAGTACGCAACGAAGGCAATATACTTTCTTCCG
>Ga0209719_1001604_pt1 | contig 27262 bp, 24 predicted proteins | sample AD_JPNAS2_MetaG_FD_184421 | JGI IMG/M metagenome (GOLD analysis project Ga0209719, IMG submission 184421) | Active sludge microbial communities of municipal wastewater-treating anaerobic digesters from Japan - AD_JPNAS2_MetaG (SPAdes) (version 2) | ecosystem: Engineered > Bioreactor > Anaerobic...
GAATTCGACATGCGTGCAGGCCCACTGCTCAAAGAGGTGCGCGATGCGCATGACTTCGCGCATGAGCTGGTCGATGCCGTGGTAACACTCGCTCAGGTTGATGAGATTGGTTTCTGCGAGGCTTTCGCACGCGCGCCAGAGCGATAGCGCGGCGGCGAACTCGGCTGCTGTATCTGTCGCTATGGTGCTGCGGATGGTCGTGGATTTCATGGAGGATGCACGTTTACGCAGGAGACTGCCGCCACTCATGCGAGCGCGATGGCTGGCTGGTCATGGCCACGGCACGTCGGTTGTGGCTGATTTCTTTGCTGCGTTGCAGCACACGTTTGCCCAGCTTTCGGAGCATGGCCTCTGGCAAACGATGGACTCGCGACGAACTGTTCGTCGCTTTGAACCTCTACCACAAGCTCACCTTCGGACAATTGCACGCGCGCCAGCCGGTCATTGTGGCGCTTGCGGAGAAGCTCGGACGTAGCGCCGGGAGCGTGGCCATGAAACTGTGCAATCTCGCTTCGTTCGACTCGGCGCTGAAACTCCGAGGAATCAAAGGACTGCCCGGCGCGAGCGCGTTGGACCGAACTGTCTGGGATGAATTTCACGAGCAGCTCGACGAAACGGTGCCGGCTAGTGAGGAGGCTTTGCGCGCGATGTTTGGCGCGAAAGGTGAAAGCGAGCTGGAGGTTTCTCCTTCCGATGGAATTCGCGTGCGGAGGCGTCCGCCGTCTGGGCCGACGGAAATCGAGGCCAACGTGAAACTGCGCCGTGGGCAGGAATACTTCCGCGCGGCCGTGCTCAACAATTTCGGCGGGCGCTGTGGTGTCACGGGCTTGGCGGTACGCGAGCTGTTGATCGCCTCGCACATCTTGCCGTGGGGCGCGCATGCCGCAGAGCGGCTCAACGTGCGCAATGGGCTTTGCCTCTCGCGGCTGCATGATGCGGCTTTCGACCAAGGTCTGATTACCTTCGACGATCACCTGCGGTTGGTTCTTTCGGCGCGCTTGCAGGCGGCGTTGCCGCAAAAGACGGTGGTCGAGAATTTCGGCGCCTACGAAGGCGCGCCGCTGCAATTGCCGTCCGATGCACTCTCGCCCGATCCGGCGTTTCTGGCGGAGCACCGGCGGACTTTGTTTAGGAAGTCCTAGGTCGGCTCCGGGTGGTGGCCACGGTTGGCACCGCTTCTGCCGCTGGGTGAAATGCGAGTCGCGCTGCTTCCTCATCTGGCGAGAATAGCAGCTCTCGGCGGCAAAGTTTACGTCTTATAAGTCATAACTTCCGACCGCCGCGGGCTGGCGCTCAGGCTTGGCGCAGGGCGGCGGCGGGGCGGGCGTCAGGGGCGGATTGCTTGTTGGGCGGCTTGGCGTTCCGGGTGCTCAAACGCGTCGGCAAACGCTTCGAGTTCGCGGTCGGTCATGCCCAGTTTGTGGCCGGTGTCCCGCCAGGTGGCGACCGCGTCTTCGACTTCGCGCAGGATCGTCTTGGCGCGTCGGTTTGGGATGCGGAAATAGGGCGTGACGGACATCAGGGCGTCGATGGTCGCCTCCGGGCCGGTGTCGGGCGATACCCAGGTTTTCAGCTCTCTGATGCGGTCGGGAAATGGGTTGATATCGAAGGCGGGAGCCAGTCGCCAGAGGCCGCGGTCTGCGTGGAGGAAGCCGTGGTTGTGGAGGTGATCATCGACGTTGGTGATCAGGATGGAAAAGGCGATGCGCCGCCACAGCTCTTCGATGTCGGCCTGGACGTCGGCGCCATGCACACGGAGTGCGTCGACGATCTCCGTGTAGTGGTGTTCTTCGGGCGCGGCGGATTCGACGCCGAGGAGTGTGGCGGCCGAGGCGTAGAGGATGCGTTTGCCGTCGGGAGTGCGATCGAAGCGGCGGACGATTGCAACCGGCACGCCGTCGCTGTCCACGAGGCGCGTCTGGGCGGCGTGGATGCCGGCTTGGCGCGCGAGTTGCATCGCGAGCACTTCGCCTTTGGTGACGGCACGGGTGTCCTGAGTACTTGGAAATTTGCCGATGGCGAGGGTGCCGTCGGCATCGATCACGGTACATTTGGGGCGGAGGCCACCGAGTGATGTGGCCCGGCCGCGCAGGTAGGTGAGGTCGGCGGCGGTTTCGGTTTCGGTCTCAACGGCCCGGGTGGCGCTGGCGAGGTGTCGCAACTCCAGTAGCGGTGGGGTGGTACTGCGACCGGGCTCGCCGGCGCGTTGAAAGGTGCCGGTCTCGTCGCGGAAACGCAGTGCTCCGACGCGGCTGGCATCGTCGACCGCGAGGAGGAAATCGATGGTGGTGAGCTGGGGCGTGGGGCCGGTGTCGCCCGAGCGTCGGGCTTCTTGGCGGCGTTTGGCGTGGTCGCGGAGGATGACACGGCGGGCCCAGCCATCGGGCTCGGTGTCGGCGATGATCGCATGGAAGAGCGAACCATCCGGGGCTTTGCGGTGAAATTGTGTGCCGCTTACGAGCGGGAGGTTGGGCTCAAGTGGGAAGCAGCCCGCCGCCGCCAGCCACGCGGGATCGTAGGCAAAGGCGGCATGCTCGCGGGTGCCGCTTTGATCGTAGTGGAGCGTGCCGAGTGGGCGGGGATCATCCCCGAGGAAGACTTGGAGGGTGCGTTTCACTGAGAGGTCGGTGTCTTCTTCACGCGCACGCGCTTGGGCAGGTGCTCTTCGTCGAGTTGGAGGCCGAGGTCGTCGTGTCGTGCGTCGGCGATGTCGCCGAGGGCGGGGCCGAATCCGAGGACGAAGAGGGCCATGGCATAGGCGCTCAATGCGACGGAACCGTCGCCTTGCTCGATGCGTGAGTAGGTGCGAATACCGACGCCCATGCGCTCGGCCATCATGGCGAGGGTGAGGCGGCGCTGGCGTCGGGCGCGTGCGATGTCGGTCCCCAGTTTGATGAGGGAACGGCGGATCGCAGGAGGTAGAATGTCGTGAACCGCAGAGCGCATTTAATTAACCATGTATGGATTTTTGTGCCGTATTAAATGCCATATATGGATGATTAACTGAATGTGGCGAGCTACATTTGGAGTGCCGCGCGAAGGGCTTGCGAATGGCCTGGTGGAGTGACTGAGGGCTGCGCTTTCGCGTGTGCGAGGGCGGCGGCGGGGCGGGGGGACTTGGCGGCGAGTTCGCCGGCGCACTCGGGGGTGCCGCGGCCGAGGTCGCGGCAGGTCTGCGGGCGGCGTTCGTAGATCGTGCAGAAAAACTCCCCCGTGGCCGGGCGCAGCTCCAGCGAGGCGCAGTGGCCGTCGACCATCTTCAGGTAGGCGCGGTGGCCGATGAAGTGGGCGGCGCGGTCGGCCTCGGGGCCAAGGCGCGTCCAGTCGTCGCCGGTCACGCGGACGTAGGTTTCGAGGTCGGAGAAGCAGCAGACGCCGCAGTGCAGGCAGTCGGGTGCGTCGTTCACGGGGGGATAAAACAGGAGCGCCCGCCGTGGGGGCGGCGGGCGCGGGGTGGTTTAGAAGTGGAGGGTGATGTCGGTGTAGAGGAACCGGCCGCGGTTGGAGTGCAGCGAGGTGTCGTAGTCGTCGTTGAAGGCGCCGAGGGTGAGCGGGGCGCCCTTGTCGAAGAGGTTGACGGCGCCGACGGCGACGGTGACGCCGGAGAGCCAGCGGTGGAGCTTGGAGCAGTCGTAGCTCAGGCGGAGGTCGAAGGTCGTCCAGCTGGGGATGGTGTGCTGGTCGTTGCCGTGGCCCTGGTTGGTGGCGGCGAGTTCCCCGGTGATGCCGTCGCCGTCGAGGTCGACGAAGGCGGGATCATCCTGGAGCGAGTGGACGTAGTTGAGCTTGGCGTCGAGGGTGAGGTCGCCGAGGGACCAGGTGAGGTCGTAGTAGCCGCGCCATTTGGGGACGCTGCCGGGGGCCATGGGGTCGGCGTAGGGATCGATGAAGCGGCCGACGTAGCTCTCGGCCGGGCTGCCGGGGAGGACATGCACGTCGTAGGAGAGGACGTGGTGTGCGGCGAGGGTGTGGGAGAACCGGCCGAGGGAGGTCTGGGTGCCGCGGTAGTGGAGCTCGAAGTCGAGGCCGTCGGAGACGGTGCGGTCGAGGTTCATGCTGGTGACGTCGAGGTAGTCGATGGACCCGTCGGAGTAGCGGAAGATGCGGTCGGAGAAGACGGCGTCGGGGTTGATGGTGGAGGGATCGCCTGGGACGAAGGAGGAGCCCTGGTCGAGCGCGTTTTGCTTGAGGTAAAACGAGGCGGCGTTGGCGATCGTGCCGGTGAGCTTGGTGTGGTAATAATCGACGGAGAGCGAGAGGCCCTTGACGGCAGGGATGGTGATGACGGTGCCGACGGAGAGGCTGCGGCTGCGCTCGGGGTCGAGGTTGGAATTGGCGGAGGTGAGGACGGGGATCTCGGCGCCGGAGGTGAAGTGGAGCGGGTCGACGGTGGAGTAGTAGCCCCAGCCGCTGCCGCCGTAGAGGTTGCCGAGGGTGGGGGCGCGGAAGCCGGTGCCGTAGGAGCTGCGAATGAGGATGGCTTCGACGGGCTGGTAGCGGAGGCCGGCGCGGGCGTTGGCGCTGTTGAAGGTGGCGCTGTCGCCGGAGCGCAGGTCGCGTGCCGCGATGCGGTCGGTGCGGCCGCCGAGGGTGAAGTCGAGGGCGTGGAGGAGCGGGGCGGAGTGGTCCTTGCTGGCGAGCGGGACGACGAGCTCGCCGAAGGCGGCGCGGGTGGTGCGGCGGCTTTCGCTTTCGGAGGCGCTGCCAAACCCGAGGAGTTCGCCGGCCTTGACGGTGGCATCGACCTCGCGGGTGAGGCGGGTGCGGTTGAGCTCGCCGCCGAGGGCGAGCATGAGGTCGCCGGCGGGCAGGGCGAAGAGCGGGCCGCTGACCTTGGCGTCGATCATGTCGAGGTCGGTGGTGTCGGTCACGCGGCCCTGGCGCTCGGCGCGGAGCAGGGCGGCGGTGTTGTCCCAAGAGGAGCCGTTGAGGGTGCCGGTGGCGGCGGTGGCGAAGGGGTTGAAGGCACCGGACTCGATCTCGGGCAGGAGGGAATCGACGGTGACGTCGTGCATCAGGTCGTTGATCTCTTCGGTGCGGATACGGCCGGCGGCGATTTCATAGTTCCAGTTTTCGAGGAACCGGCCGCGGGTACCGGCGAGGGCGCGCGTGAGGCGTTTATCGAAATGATCGAGGCGGTTGCCCAGCGGGACTGTGCGGTAGCGGACGAGGTCGAGGGTGTCGGCGTCGACGGGCAGGTAGGGGCCGGCCTTGGCGGCGTCGAGCAGGTCGCCCTCGATGAAGATGGGCGAGGCGGCGAGGCCGTTGTCGGTGATCTGGCGGGTGTGGGTGAGCTCGACGAAGGGCTGGAAGGCTTCGGAGACCTGGTAGTCGGCGGCGAGGTGGAAGCTGGTGCGGTCCTGGCCGGGGATGCTCGGGGAGGTGGTGCGGAAGTCGTAGGCGTCGTTGTTGAAATCGAACTCGCGGTAGTCGGCGAGCGAGGCGGGGGCGCCGACGCCGTCGCGCAGGATGAGCTGGGTGCCATCGGTCAGGTCGATGCGGCCGGGGAAGGTGGAGGAGCCGGCGAAGATGCCGCCGTCGGCGCGGTTGTCGGAGCTGTGGGAGACGGCGCGGTCGTCGGCGTAGATGGTGTCTTTTTCGAAGCGGTTGGCGACGACGACGACGTGACCCTTGCCGGAGGCGAAGGGTTTGCCGGCGACGACGCTGGCCTGCCACTGGCTGCCGTCGCCGTGCGTGGTGGCGCCGTAGCCGGTGGAGAACTCGACGCCGTCGTAGTCCTTTTTGAGGATGATGTTGACGACGCCGGAGAGGGCGTCGGCGCCATAGACGGCGCCCGCGCCGTCCTTGAGGACTTCGATGCGCTCGATGGCGGCGAGGGGGATGGAGTTGAGGTCGGAGAAGCCGCCGGAGCGGCGGCCGTTGACGAGGGTGAGGGTGCCGTTGAGGGCGCGGAGATTGGCGGAGGCGCGCCCGGTGCCGCCGTTGCTGTCGAGCTCGGTGCTGGCGTCGCCGAAGAAGCTGGGGATGGAGCGCAGGGCCTCGGCGGCGTTGGCGGCGCCAAAGGCGGTCATCTCCATGGGCGTGAAGACGGCGACCGGCGCGATGGAGGCATCGGCCGCTTGCGGGAGGACCGTGCCGGTGACGACGTATTTCTCCAAGGCAATTTCGCCGGGGGCGGTCGGGGTGGCGTCGGAGGACGGCACCTGAGCGAGGAGAGTGGCCGCAGAGAGCACGGCAAGGCCGGCACCAGCCAACGGGCTGAGGCGGCCCCGCGCGAAGCGGAGGGGACGGACGGTCATGTGCAGAAGCGAGAGAGTACGAGGAAGCGAGAGAGTACGCGTCGGCTTGAAGCGCGACGTGCGAGCAGATGCAAAGGAGCGCGCACGCGGGGAGCAATGCTTTACGTTTAATTGACAGATGGCGGTGCCGGAAATCTGACGGCGTGCGAGGGTGGGGAAAATGGGGGGCGTTAACGCAACCGAGCGACTTCTTTCATTTCAGAGTTGCATACCGGCGATTTTGCGCCGGTTTTCTGAGGAGTTTGAGCCATCGCTTGATGAGTTCTCTTCGGGCGATGCGCCTCCACTAAAACGCTTCGGTAAAAGACACCTTCCCAACCATGAGTACTAAACGCAATCCCTCCACGCCGCTGAGCACCAACAAGCAGTTGCTTGCTTGGGTCGAACAGACGGTCGCCCTCTGCCAGCCTGACCGCGTCCACTGGGTCGACGGTTCCCAAGAGGAAAACGATGCTCTGTGCGCCGAACTCGTCGCCGCGGGCACCTACATCAAGCTGAACGAAAAGCTCTGGCCGGGCTGCTACTATGCCAAGTCCGATCCGGGTGACGTCGCCCGTGTGGAAGAGCGCACCTTCATCTGCTCCAAGAAGAAGGAAGATGCTGGTCCGACCAATTACTGGGCCGATCCGGAAGAGATGAAGACCAAGCTCCGCGGCCTGTACAAGGGCTGCATGAAGGGCCGCACGATGTACGTGCTGCCGTTCTCGATGGGCCCCATCGGCTCCCCGATCAGCCAGATCGGCGTCGAGCTGACCGACAGCGCCTACGTGGTCACCAACATGCGCATCATGACCCGCATGAGCTCCAAGGTTTTCGAGCTCATCGACAAGGGCATGTTCTTCGTGCAGTGCATCCATTCCGTCGGCGCTCCCCTGGCCCCCGGCCAGAAGGACTCCACCTGGCCCTGCAACAAGGAAAAGTACATCACGCACTATCCGGAGACCCGCGAAATCTGGTCCTTCGGCTCCGGCTACGGCGGCAACGCCCTCCTCGGCAAGAAGTGCTTCGCTCTCCGCATCGCGTCCAACATGGCTCGCGACGAGGGCTGGCTGGCCGAGCACATGTTGATCCTCGGCGTCGAAGACCCGAAGGGCAACAAGACCTACGTCTCCGCGGCCTTCCCGAGCGCCTGCGGCAAGACCAACTTCGCCATGCTCATCCCGCCCTCGAACTTCAAGGGCTGGAAGGTCTGGACCGTCGGTGACGACATCGCCTGGATCAAACCCGGCAAGGATGGCCGTCTCTACGCCATCAACCCCGAGGCCGGCTTCTTCGGCGTCGCTCCGGGCACGTCCCTCAAGACCAACCCGAACGCGATCTACTCGCTCCAGAAGAACACCATCTTCACCAATGTCGCCCTCACTCCGGACGGTGGCGTCTGGTGGGAAGGTATGACCGACGAGACTCCCGCCGAGCTCACCGACTGGCAGGGCAAGAAGTGGACGCCCGCCATCGCCAAGGAAACCGGCGCGAAGGCCGCGCACCCGAACGCCCGCTTCACCGCTCCGGCGTCGCAGTGCCCGACCATCGATCCGGCTTGGGAAAACCCCGAGGGCGTTCCGATCTCGGCCTTCATCTTCGGCGGCCGCCGCCCGACGACCATGCCGCTCGTGTTCCAGAGCTTCAACTGGTCGCACGGCGTGTACCTCGGGGCCACCATGGGCTCCGAGATGACCGCCGCTGCTGCCGGCACCATCGGTCAGGTCCGTCGCGACCCGATGGCCATGCTGCCCTTCTGCGGTTACAACGTCTCCGACTACTTCGGCCACTGGCTGTCCATGCAGAAGCGTGGTCTCAAGCTCCCCTCGATCTTCCACGTCAACTGGTTCCGCAAGACCGCTGACGGCAAGTTCATGTGGCCGGGCTACGGCGACAACATGCGCGTGCTGAAGTGGATCGTCGACCGCGTCGCCGGCAAGGCTGCCGCTGTCGAAACCCCCATCGGCTTCGTCCCCAACTACGAAGACATGGAGTGGTCCGGCCTCGAGTTCACCAAGGCCGACTTCGAGCAAGTCATGGCGTTCGACAAGGACGCGTGGGCCAATGAAGTCGTCAGCCAGGAAGAATTCTTCTTCAAGCTGCGCGACCGCCTGCCGAAGCAGCTGCTCAACGAGCGCCAGTCGCTCGTGAACCGCCTGTAATCGCACGCGATTTCGCCCGATTCTCAAAGCCGCGCCGCAAGGCGCGGCTTTTTCGTTTTTTGACCTTGGTGGAAGCGCCTAAAAATGTAAGACCTAGTGACGATTTCTCCTCTTCACATGGCCACCGCTTTATTTGCTCGGGAAAAACTCATCGCCACCGCCCGCTCCCTCCCGGCCGCGCCGCAAGTCCTTACGGAACTAGGTCAACTGTTGCAGGATATAAATGTGGAGCTGGATCAGATTGCCGACCTGCTCAAGCGCGATGCCGCTTTGGCCGCCCGCATCATCCGCATCAGTAACAGCACGGTGTTTGGTGGTAGCGGTCGGATTGCCGCCATCGAGGAAGCCGTCAACCGCGTGGGCTTCAGTGAGGTGTATCGACTGGTGGGCATCGCGACCACCAGTCGCCTCGCCGATCGCGCTCTGGCCTATTACCAGGTCGATGCCGAGAAACTGCGCGAGCACATGTTTTGCACGGCTGTCGCGGCCGAGACCATTGCCGAACTCGCCGGCGTCAGCTCGCGCGACGCCTACACGGCTGGCCTCATGCGCTCCATCGGCATGCTCATTCTGGACCGGGTGGCACGCGAGAAACTGATCCTTTCCCAAGCCTACGATGGCGCAAAGTACCAGGGCTACCTCGAGTGGGAAGGTCAGCTGTTTGGCATCGGCAACGCCGAAGTGACCGCCCTCATCCTCGAAGACTGGCGTTTCCCGCCCGAGCTGATCGAGGGTCTGCGCCATCACTACCTGCTGGGAGACGAATCCTACGGCAACCGCTTCGCCTGCCTGCTCAACCTCGCGGGCCATGTGGTCAATGAGGTCGGTTGCGCGCTCCCCGGCGAGCTCCCGTACTGGACGCCCTCGCCGCGTAAATTCGAGGCTGCCGGATTCCGAGAAGAACGTCTGGGCGACGCCATCGAGCGCACCCGGGAGCGTTTCGAAAAGCAACGCAGTTCCCTGCACGGCGCCTGAGCCGCCCGTCTCCGCCGGCTCGGCCTCGCGTGTATCTGGCGAGCGCAGGCGTGCAGGCTCGCGTGGACATTTTGCCCGCCCGCCTTCTTTGTCGTGCCATGTCCGACGAGATTCCCTCCACCATCGTCTCCCAACTCTGCTTTGTCGGCAGGGAGGGCGGGCTGGTGAAGACGCTCTCCGGTTTTCAAAAAGGGCGGCACACGCTGCCCACGGCGGTCAACGACACCACACTCGCGTTCCTCGCCAAACTTTGCGCGGCCGATCTGGCGGAGCATGCCGAGGCGCGTTTCCAGCAGATCCGCGCCGGGCTCGGCTACAAGCGCCGCGAGCTTTCGCTCTCCATTCAGAGCCCCGCCGCGTTGCTCACCGCCGCCGGCTTTTCGTTTGAGATGGCCTATGGACTCGAGGAGGCCGATCCGTCCCGGTACACGGTCACGCACACGCTCCGCGGGCTGCGCGATCCGGCGCTCGCCCGGCACCCGGCGTTTGACGCAACCTTTGCCGGCACCTTTTCGGAAATCTCCTTTGGGCTGAGGCGCGGGGCGCAGGTGGAGTCGGTGATCGATGCCATCGAGGGCCTCGACCGCGAGGACGGCCTGACGGTGGACTATCCGTCGGATTGCCACGAGTGCACGGTCTCGGTGCCGGGGGTCGAAGCGCGGGTGCGGTGCACGGGAGAGACGCTCGACCTGGTTTTCACGCGTGCGGGCTCTCCGGCCGAGTTGATCGACGGGTTTGCGGCGGTGCGGCTGGCCTTTTCGCTCGATCCGGAGCTGGCCGGGCTGATCGGCTGAGGAGTGGTGGGCCCTGCGGGATTCGAACCCGCAACCAAGGGATTATGAGTCCCCTGCTCTAACCGTTGAGCTAAAGGCCCGAGCCCAAGGATGGCCCAGACTGCGGCGAGGTCCTCCGCACTCAAGAGGAAAGACTTGGAAAAACGTTTCGACCGGCCGCCGGGCCGCAATTGCCCGAAAGGGCCTTTCGCGGGCGCTCAGACAGGCTCGATGTCGCTGTCGTCGCTGAGGACCTCGGGTTGCTGGTAGGCGGGAGGCTCCTGGTTGCCGGAAAGATGTTGTTCGACTTGTTGGACGAATCTCGCAGGCGCCACAGCCGGCTCAAGGTAGGCGGTGCATCCGGCGGCCAACGCTTTTTCGCTTTCGGCGAGCAGCGTGTGCGCGGCCATCGCGAGGATCGGGACGCCGCCGACTTCGTGGTGCTTGCGCAGTTCGCGGGCGAGGGCGTAGCCCTCCATCTGTGGCAGCCCGAGATCGAGAAGGATGAGGTCCGGGCGGAGGGTGGTGGCCATGCGAAGCCCCTGTACGCTTGTCTCGGCGCCATAGACACGGTGCCCTTGCGATTCCATGAGTGCGCGGGTTTTTTCGAAGCGTTGCGCGTCGGCATCGATGGCGAGGATTTTGGCTTTCATGGCGGGGAAGGGGGCTGCGTTCTGTAGGCTAATTATAAGAAAATCAGAACGTCCGGCGTGGCGAGGGACGGTGCGATTTCCTTCCGGGGTGGCACGGGCACGGGGCCGATGATGGGCTTTTTAGCGGGGTGGCGCAACGTGGCCTTGCGATGCGCCGGCGAATCGCCTCAGCTGAAAGTCTTATGCGCCATTTGCGATTGTTGCTGGGATTGTTGGGCTTCGTGGCTGCCGCGCAGCCCGTCGTCGCGCAGCGTGAACTTTTTACGCCCGAAGAGCTGGCGGTCGTGGAGCAGAAGTGGCCCGAGGCCAAACGCGGCCCGATGTCGCTGCGCTACATCGTCCATGACGAGGGGCAGGGCGAACCTGCGGGCCCGGGCGACCGGGTGACCGTGAATTATCGCGGTACGTTCCTCGATGGCCGTCTGTTCGACGAGACCGGAGGCGGCCGGCCCCCTTTTGTTTTCCGAGTCGCGCGTGGCGAAGTGATCCCGGGCTGGGACATCGCGATGCAGATGATGCGCGAGGGTGGAAAGATGCTCGTGATCATCCCCCCAGAGATGGCGTATGGTACGCGTGGCGACCCGCCCCGGGTGCCGCGCCGTGCGACGCTCGTGTTTGAGATCTCGCTCGAGAAAATCGAGCGCACCACGACGCCCCCGCCGCCACCCCCGCCGCCGCCACCGAAGAAGAAAAAGTGGTGGAGTCTCGAAAAGACCCAGTGAATTTTTCCGAGCCCGTCTCCGATCTGGAGGCGGGCTTTTTTATGGGTGCAGAGATGGCATTTTCCGCACGGCAGGGTTTGCGGGGTTGACGTGTCTCCAGATCATCCTGCTCATGGGCAAGGCACGCGCAGCCTCCGCGGATGTCTGGCCGAACCCTTGAACCCTGAGAAAGACCATGCCCATGAACCTGCCCATTCCCGCAATCCCCGCCGAACTCGTCTCCCATTTGCAGGACTTGATTTTTGTTGGTCTGGTCGTGGCGCTTTCGATCGGCGCGTCGGTGATCGTCGGCCGTGTCGTCGAGTGGTTTGCGGTGCGTTTGCAGGCGCCACGCCTTTCGCTGCGGCCGCTGGTGATCACGGGACGCTTTCTGGTGCTGGTGGTCGCGATCAGCTCCTGCGCGGATCATTTTTTCGGGGTCGATTTCTTCGCGCTGATGGGCGGCGTGCTGGCGTTGATCGCAATCGGTTTTTTCGCAGTCTGGAGCACGCTCAGCAATGTGCTCTGTTCGCTTTTCCTGCTGACGGTGCGCCCGTTTCAAGTGGGCGATGAAGTCGAGTTGTTGCCTGACCCGGTGCGCGGGCGCGTCACCGATCTCAACCTGTTCTTCACGACGCTGGCGACGGATGACGGTCGCCTTGTGCAGATCCCCAACAACCTGTTTTTCCAGCGGGTGGTGGTGCGGCGGCGCACGGCGGTGGCCTTGCCGCTGGGCGAGCATTTCGCGCCGTCGCCTTCCAGCACGCCGCCGGCCGAGCCGCCACGCTGACGGCTTGGCGTGTGGCCACAAAAAACCCCGCGCGGCGTGCGCCGGCGGGGTGAGGGGGCTGGCCCGGGTTGGCAGGGTTTACTGCCAGTCGAGCACGAGGCGGGTGTAGTAGAGCGTGTCGAGCTTCTTGCGGTCGTCGATCGGACGGCTGTTGTACTGGTTGCTCACGCCCATGCGCAGTTTCCAGAAACCGGAGGCGATCGGGAGCTCCAGCGCGGAGTCGTGCGTGAGGCGGTAGTCCGCGAAATCCTCAAAGGAGGGGATGAACTGCACGTCGTTGATCAGCTTCAGATAGCTGTTGATATCGAGCTTGTGGTTCAGGCCGGTGGAGAGGACGAAGCCGTCGTTGTTCGGGGTGTCGTCGTCGTAGGACTCGAAACGGTAACCGGCACCGAGGCGGCCCACGAGGAGCTGGTGCGGCTTCTTGATGAGCCGATAGCTCATGCCGGCGTCGCTGGTGCTGCGCAGGTCCACGCCCGCGACCTTGTCGCTGGCGAGCTCGCTGCGGACATACCAGCCGGCGCGTTCGCTGAAGAAACTCGAGTAGTCCACACCGGCCCGCATCTGGTCGGTGCTGGTGGTCTTGACGCCATCGGTGTCGGTGCTGGTGGCGTAGTTGTAGTCGCCGTAGAATTTGAGCTCGTCCTGCGGGCTGGCGAGGGCGGCCACGAAACCGAGGCCGGCGCCGGTGCTCTTGGCGTTGCCTGTCTTGCCGACGACATCGGCCGAGACTTGGAACTTCCACTTGCGGCGCATCGCCGTGACCTGCGGGTCTTCCTTGCCGGAGCCCCACGAGGCGGCGACCTTGCCGACCGAGGTGGTGATGGTGCCGTCGGCGCCGACGATCTGGATGGCGCCGTTTTCGGTGGCCACGCGGCCATCGATGCGGGTGCCGCTGGCCAGGCGCACGGAGAGTTCGCCATCGGTCGAGATCGCAGAGACCTCCGATTGCACGATGGTGAGGTCGCCGGCGTAGTCGGTCGTCAGGTAGATTTTGCCATCGGCGATCTTGGTGACCTTGCCGACGAGCCTGGCGCCGCTGGCGGTCTCGACGACATCGGCGCGGGCAAACACGGCCAGGATCATCGAAATCAGCAGGAGGGGGAGGGTTTTGATGTGACTTTGCATGGTGAAAAGAAGGGCGGTCGGTAGTGAAGGGGCGGAAAATCCGACCTGTGTCGAGTAGATGCAAGCCTTACGCAAGATTGTGATCCGGGCTCGGGGCTGGACAGCATGGGGGCGGGCGGCATGAGATGCCGCGTCATGGCCCATTCCTCCACGCTCCGCCCCTCGCTCATTGTCGCCGATCGCTGGCACGACTACCAGTTGATCGACACGGGTGACGGCATGAAACAGGAGCGCTGGGGGGCGCATACGCTGGTGCGCCCCGACCCCCAGATCCTCTGGCCCCGGCATGGCAAGACCCCCGGCGCCCGCTGGGACGGCTGGGACGGCTTTTACCACCGCAGCCAGGAGGGCGGCGGCAAATGGGAGTACCGGCGCCCGCTGCCGGAGCACTGGACCATCAATTACGATTCCCTGAAGCTGCGTTTCAAAATCCGCCCGACGAGTTTCAAACACACCGGGCTGTTTCCCGAGCAGGCCGTCAACTGGGAGTGGTTCAGCGCGAAGATCAAGGCCGCGCGTGCGGCCGGTCGTGAGGTGAGCGTGCTCAATCTTTTCGGCTACACCGGCGCGGCGAGTTGTGCGGCTGCCGCCGCCGGCGCGAGCGTCTGCCACGTCGATGCCGCCGAGGGCATGGTGAAATGGTGCCGCGAAAACGCCGCGCTCAGCGGTCTCGAATCCGCCCCCATCCGCTACATCGTCGATGACTGCCAGAAATTCGTGCGCCGCGAGCTCAAGCGCGGGCGCCGCTACGATGCGATCATCATGGACCCGCCGACATACGGTCGCGGCAGCACCGGCGAGATGTGGCGCCTGGAGGATCACCTCTGGCCACTGCTGTGCGAGTGCCGCGAGGTGCTCAGCGAGAATCCGCTCTTTTTCCTGGTCAACGCGTACACGGCCCGGCTCTCCCCGACCGTCGTGGCCAACCTCCTCGCCGAGCTCCTCGGCGAGTGTGGCGGCGAGATCACGGCGGGCGAGGTGGGGCTGCCCGTCCAGGTGGATGGCAAGGTCCTGCCTTGCGGCATCTATGGACGCTGGGAGGCGTGACCGGCCGGCTTTAGCGTAGAGAGGTGCGCAGCCGCGCGAACCGCTGGTTGGCATCCTCGGCGGCTTCTTCGACTTGCGCCTCGCTAATCCCCGCCGCCGCCAGTTTGCGCGGTGACAGCTCCCAATGCTGCCGCTCGCCCGGCAGATCGAAGCCCGCGATGGCTGACAGCCGTCCCGCCAGGTTGAGCAGGCAGGCAAAGCGGTTGTCCAGATCCTCCTCGCGCAGCAGATAGTGGTCGCGCACCCCGTCGATGATCTCCTGGGGAAACCACCAGTCGGCAAAGACCAGCGCCGCCACATCACAGTTCGTGACGCCAAAGGTGCGCCCCTCCCAATTGATGTAGGATCCATGGAGGGCGTGGTCGTACGGCTCCAGCGCCGGCATCCGGCTGGCGAGCCGGTCGAGGATCAGGATGCCCAGCGGACGCATCAGGCCCCCGGTGTATGCGTTGCGCGGGTCCATATCGGAGAGCTCCGCCAGCGCCTCGCTGGCGAGCGCGGTGTAGAGCATGTGTTCGTGCAACAATTCCGTGGAGACGCCGTAAAACTCCAGCGGGTTTTCCGCGAGCCGCTTGCTCGTGATCAGACCCACGATGCGGTGCACTTCGCTCAAGCCGACGCGGTTGACGGCTTCGTCGATCGAGCCGATCCGCGCCGTGCCGTGAAACACGCTGCTGCTGATGTGCATGAGCCGCGCGGTCAGCGGGCCGTCGCGCTTGATCAAATCCGCCACCTGGCCGAGGTCCACGTTGATGTCTTCGATCAACTGGCTGAGACGCGCGAGGATCTTGGGCGCGGGCGGCAGGGTGCGCGCGATTTCGAGTAGTTTCTCTCGGGAAAACGATGCAGTGGCTTCAGCCATGTGGGGGCGCGGAAAGCGTCCGCCCTCTTTCGGGCCGGATCAAGCCCGGACCTTTTCAGGTGCCGTAGAGGCGGTCTCCGAAATCGCCAAGGCCTGGCAGGATGTACTTGCGCGCATCGAGGGCGCGATCGACCGCCGCCACGTAGACATGGGTGTCCGGATGCGTTTTCCGGACGGCCTCGACGCCCTCGGGCGAGGCCACGATGCAGATCAGGCGCGGGGCGATGGCGCCGGCTTGGATCACGAGGTCGATGGCCTGGCTGGCCGAGCCGCCGGTCGCCAGCATCGGGTCGACGATGAGCGTGCGTGCGCCGGCCATGGGCGGCAGTTTGTGGTAATAACTCCGCGCGCGGGCGGTCTCGTGGTCGCGCTCCAGCCCGATGTAGCCCACGCTCACATCGGGAAACAGATCGACAAACGGCTGCACCATGCCGAGCCCCGCGCGCAGGATCGGCACGACCACCAGCGGCTGCGCGAGCACGCGACCGGTCGTGTTTTCCATCGGTGTCTCGATGGGCTTTTCGAGAGTGGGCAGGTCGCGCGTCGCCTCGATGGCGAGCAGCAGGCTGAGCTGGTGTGCGAGCGCACGAAACGTCACCGGCTTGGTCGTCCGGTCGCGCAGGTGCGCGAGGAAATGCCCGGCGAGCGGATGGTCGAGGATGTGGAGCGGCATGGGCGTGGTGGGGTCAGGGCGTGAAGACGATGCGGTGCTGCGCCGGCCCAGGCAAAAGCGGCGTGGGCTCCCCGCGCAGCCATGCCTCGTGCCCGGCCTGGTAGAAGGGCGAGAGCGGGTGCCCGCTCTGCCCGGCGGGCGTCTGCAGGATACCTTCGCTCTCCGCACCCGGCGATACCACGAGGCGCTCACTCGCGCCGAATCCGGGCTGGGCCACGCGCGGCATGTGCCGGTCGCCGGCTTGAGGTGCGTCGGGCATGTCGAGGAAGCGGGCGAGGCCTCCGGGCAGCGCCGCAGAGAGCGGATGGCGGATGGCCGTGCGGTTGTATTGTCCCCAGCGGGCCTGTGCAGGGGAGAGCTTTTCCACCTTTAGTTTTTCGAGGGTCGCATCGACGGCCGCCAGCAGCAGTGCATCCCAGTCGGCGTAGTCCGGGGCGAGCAGGTGCGCGGGCTTTTGCTCCAGCAGCGCCCATACCGCGGGCTCGATGTCGAAGGTTGCCCAGCTGAAGCGCTCGTCCTTGGCCGCGCAGGGCGCGAAGATCGGTGTGAGGCTGAGGCGGAGCGTGGCCTCGCGGAATTCGCGGACGAGCCGGTAGCCGGTCGAGTCGGTATCGGCGCGGCCGCTCCAGCGGATGATCTCCTGCAAAAACTCGGCGCGGTTCGGGCGGCCTGAGACGGCTTCCGGTGTGAGCACGCGGCAGGCGAGTTGCTGCCAGCGGGTGAGGAAGCCGGCGCGGTCGTCGAGTTGCACGGCGAGCAGGTCGCCGGGCGTGGCGCGGGTGAGGCGCTCCAGGTCCTCGCGGATCTGGCGGGCGCGGTACGGCGCGGAGTAGCCGCCATCGCCGAGCGTGGCGAGGGCCTCACCGCCGAGGTGTCGCTGGTTGGCGGAGACGATCTGTCCGGAGGCGCCGGCAACGTGGACCGGGTGCTGCTCCGGCGGGAGGAATCCGTCCCAGCGGCGGTCGCGGTAGGTGCGCAGCGCGGGGAGGCGGCCGTCGAAGCCGATGCGGTTGGGCAGGCGGCCGGCGGCGGTCCATGCGATGGCGCCGGTGCGGTCGCCGACGATGAAGTTGAGTGCGGGCAGGCCGGCGCGCTGCGCGATGGCCACGGCCTGGGGGGCATCGGCGGCGGTCTCCAGTTGTCCGATGGTGAGGTCGATGGCGTCGGCGCTGTGGGCCGTCCACGCGAGGGCGAGGCGGCGGCTGCGCTCGCCTTCGCCGATGATCGGGCCCCACTCGGTCCATTGAGCGGAGAAGGGGACGGGCTCCTCGCCCTTCACTTCGATGAGGGACTGGCGCGTCGTGTATTCGGCGACGTCGCCTGCGCGGCGATAGAACAATTCGCGGGCGTCCGTGCTCGGCGGCTCGACGATGATGAGGTCGCTCGTGTCGGCGTAGCTATTGGTGAAGCCCCACGCGATGGAGCCGTTGGTGCCGACGAGGACGAGGGGCAGGCCGGGCAGGGTGAGGCCGGCGACGCGGTGCGGGGCGAGCCCGTCGCTCCATTCGAGGACGGCGCGATACCAGGGGCCCGGCACGCGGAGGCCCAGGTGCATGTCGCACGCGAGCAGGGCGGCGCCGGAGGCGGTGCGGGTGCCGGCAAGGGCAAACGCATTGGAGCCGGGCGCGTCGCCTTCAGCCGGGTTTGCCCCGTTATTGGCGGGCTTGGTGGCGCGCAGATTGATCGCCGAGGCGGGTGGGATGTCCGCGAGCGGCGCGCGGGTGCCGTCGAGTGCCTCGTCATCCGGGCCGGAGAGCGGCGCGAAAAAGCGGGCGGCCTGTTCGCCGAGGATGTTGCGCACGGTGGCGTAGTTGCGCTCGTGTTCGCCGGGCGATTGCAGGTCGAGCGTGAGCGCGTAGCCGACGAGGAGGCTGTCGGCCTCGCTCCACGGACGGGGTGTGGCGCGCAGAAAATGGTATTCCCAGGGCTTTGAGCCGAGGGCGGCGAGTCCGGCGTTGACGCCCTCGGTGTAGCGGCGGAGCAGCGCACGCTGGTCGGCGGGGAGTTTGGCGAGTGCGGCCTCGGCGTAGGCGCGGAAATCGTGGAGTCGGTTGGCGCGGTCGGTTTCGAGGGCGCGTTTGCCGAGGAGTGCGGCGAGCTCGCCGGCGGCGCGCCGCCGCATGAGGTCCATCTGGAAAAAGCGATCCTGGGCGTGCAACCAGCCGAGGGCTGCGGCGAGATCGGGGCGTGTGGAGCCGCGGAGCGTGGGCGTGCCGAGGGCATCGCGCTCGGCCGAGACGGCCGCGGACAGACCGGGCAACGGAGCCGTGCCGTCGAGGCGTGGCAGGCTGGCGCGCAGGCGCGAGTAGCCCCAGCCGGCAAAGCCGAGGCCGAGGAGAAGGGCCGCGCCGGAGACGGCGAGGGCGTGGCGGAGAAAACGGGAACGAGCCATGATGAAGGAGCCGCGAGGCTCCGGTTGATGTACCGGCTGTCTGGCGGAGTGCAATGTCGGGTCGCTTCCGACTCGACGCATCCGAGTGTGGCCGCAAGCTAGCCCGATCCTCATGCGCCGTCTCCCCAGATTGTTTCTACCCCAGCTGTTGACCCTGATGTTTTTTGCGCTGGTGGGCGTGGTGGGCTGTGCGAGCAAGCCACCGACGCGCCCCGCGGCCACTGCGGCGGTCGTGCCGGCCATCGCGATCGATGGCCCGCTGGGGCGTCCGACGGCCCCCGGCCAGCTCGCCCCCATCTACCCCGTGATGCTCGGCATCGATGTGCTCGAACAGCAGAATTTCGCCCTCCTGCAGGGCAAGCGCGTGGGGTTGCTCACGCACAGCGCCGGCGTCAACCGCAAGGGCGAGAGCACGATGCAGGTGCTCCAGCGCGCGCCGGGCGTGAAACTCGTTTCCCTCTTCGGCATGGAGCATGGGCTCCGCGGCGAGATCCCCGCCGAGCGCACCTACCCCGACTACGTCGATAAACAGAGCGGCCTGAAGGTGCGCTCGCTCTACAACGGCAAGAGCCGCAAGCCCACCAAGGCCCAGCTCAGCGACCTCGATGTCGTCGTCGTCGACCTGCAGGACATCGGCACGCGCAGCTACACGTTCATCAGCGCGATGCGCCTGGTGATGGAGGGCTGCTTCGAGCAGGGCAAGGAGGTCGTGGTGCTCGACCGGCCCAACCCCCTCGGCGGCCTCAAGGTCGATGGCCCCATGCTCGATCCCCAGTGGAAGAGCTATGTCGGCGCCTTCCCCACGCCCTACGTCCACGGCCTGACCATCGGCGAACTTGCCCGCTGGGCCAAGGACCAGCCCGGCATCCTCGAAGTGCCCGACGCCGTGCGCCAGCGCGGCAAACTCACCGTCGTGCCCATGCGCGGCTGGATGCGTTTCATGCGCTGGCCCGACACCGGCCTGAAATGGGTGCCGACCTCCCCCTACATCCAGGACTATGCGGCGGTGATGGGCTATCCGATGACCGGGCTCGGCTGCTACCTTGGCGGCTTCAGCCACGGCGTCGGCTCTCAGTATCCCTTCCGCGGCGTCTCCCACAACACCGTCAAAATCGACGTGATCGAGCGCGAGCTGCAGGCGCTGCGTCTGCCCGGTCTGCGTTTCCATCGCGTGAGCGTTGCCAACAAAAACGGCGCCCCGCGCATCGGCCTCTTCGTCGAGGTGATCGACTGGGACGAGTGGCGCCCTACCGAGCTGAGTTTTTATCTGATGAAACTCGGCTGCAAACTGGAGTCGAAAAACCCCTACACCGCCGCCCCGCAGGGCCAGGCCAACGGCTTCCTCCGCCACATGGGCTCCACCTCCTTCTTCGAGGCGCTCAAGCGCGACGGCGCCAAGGTCGACGTCGATCTCTACATCCGCACCTGGCAGGCGCAGGCGCAGGCCTACCAGCAGAAGGTCCGCCAGTACTGGCTCTACTAAACCACTTATGAAGACACCGATCTGGGCACTTGGGTTTGGCGCGGCGCTGCTCGCGCTCGGCGGCTGCTCGACCAGCCCCGTCTCCGGCGATGCCGGCGAAGCCACCCGCTACACGGTCAACAACACCGAGACCTTTCAACTGCTCGACAAGGCCGTCCAGGCCACCGTCGCCTGCACCGGCCTCATCGAAAGCGTCGGCACCGACGGGCGCCTCGAAGTCGCCGTCAACGTGAAGAACCGCGACACCCGCGCCCAGGTCATCCAGGTCGGCTGCCTTTTTAAACGCGTGCCCACGGCGCTGACCGGTCTCGAAGCCCCCTGGCAGACCGTGAAACTCGATGCCGGCTCGACCGAGACCGTGCGCTTCAAATCCCCCGCCGACGACGCCCGCAGCTACGCCGTCCGCGTCCGCCTGAACCGCTGAAGTGAGGTTCGAGGGGCGCCCAAGCATAGGGGTGCCCGAGTGTAGGGGCGCAATCTTGCCGTCGGCTGGGACTGTGACGACGTAGCCGAGCGCCTGGCTGGGTGGCTCTGCTTAGGATGAATATAACGAGGAAATGGCCCCCGCGTCTGATCTCAGCCAGAGCTGCGGGGCAGACGCGGGTGTAGGGGCGCAATCTTGTTGCGCCCTGGTTTGAAAACGTGGGGCCAGGGGATGGTTTTCTCCGAAAGGGTGCAGCAAGATGTTTCGTGCCGGGACATGGGTAACCACTGTTCCGCCTTGAACCACTGCCGATCCAAGCTTCTGGCGAAGTAGCGCAGGCCTCCGGCCTGCATCTCTATCAGGCTGGAAGTCTGCGCGCCCACTGATCCCTTGGCCATCCCTAGGGGCCGAGCCCTGACGCATGTCCCATTGCCCCAACAGGCTCGACTTTAGGGGATTCCCTGATCTTGATTACCCCGCCAGCCGTTTGTCGCACCGCTACGATGCGCGAATGCAGAAAATCTTCCTCTGGAAACCACAACCCAATGCCTGCGTTTACCTTTCAGATTTCATCCGTGAAACGCAGTAAGGGTGAATAGCACTGTTCGGCGAAAAAAGATGACCAATCAGCCACAGGCAAGCGATACGCGGATCTTCCCGATGTTCGAATCTCGGAGTCTAGCATTCCCGCGGCGCTGCTCCCCATTCTTGGCGTCGCCAAAGAGTGGGCGATAGTTGGCGACGATGCACTTGAGCGAGCGATCCGAAAGGCCGGAAAAGAGAAGGTCTCGAGCGCGGTGGAGATAGCGTGGCCACTCAGAGCTGAGATCGCGCGATTCGCGTACGAGTCGCAGGGGGCGAAGACGATCCCCGTTCCCGATGAAGTAGTCATTTTTCAGATGCTTGGCTGGAGCCTCAATCGACTTCAGACGGAGGTCGGACCCGAGTCCCGGCCGAACAAGACACCACTGCCAACTCCGGTAAAGTGTCCGCCTTCCAATCACGGTCTGGTGCCCGGAGCGGCAGACCTCTGACGTTAGCCAAAAACCATGGCGATTCGAGTATCACGAGCATCTGACGGATTCCGTTTTTTTCCATATCCGCCTGACTGTGCGAACGGTCGGACGAACAATGGCGGGATCGACCTAGTTCGAAACCCCGAGCGGATAGATGAGATTTCGGAACTTTCATCGCTACCGAGTCTTCGGAGCATCATCATGCGATTGAATGCCCCTGATGGGCGATTCATGACGCTTGGTGTCGAAGCGGGCGAGCAGGATGGATTCTTCGGCGGCTATATCGAGTTTGCGTTTAGGGATTCGACCGTCGCGAAGGACGAAGCGCATAGTTATCATTTGGTCCAGTCGTTCAGTGATTGGATTTCCACTGAGTATCCCGAGTTCGCTGAGAGCATTCACGCATCGTTCGTAGCCGAGCTTCAGCACTTCCACCTTCACGGCGTGCCGCATGGCGACCGGCTCACATTGTGGTTTCACACGATGAATCGGGACGTGTGCGATCAGTTACTCGGAATCCTAGCACATTTCCTTCTCGAAAAGTATGACCCCAAATTGGGCTAACCAGTAAGTATGAGAAGGCGGTGAGAGTGGCACGACCTTGGTCGTGCATATAACCTTCCGCCTTATGAAGACCGCCCACACGACAAAACAGACCGGCACGATAGGATTAGACCTCGGGGACCGCCGGCACACGGTGTGCGCCCTGAGCGACTCGGGCCAGATCCTGGCCGAAGAGACCCTGACCAACACGCACGAGAGCCTGACCGGCCTGTCGGTGCGTTATCCGCAAGCGACGCTGGTGATCAAGACCGGCACGCATTGCGAGCCACGCAGCCCGTAGCCACTGGCGCTGCCCGATAAAGCGTTTGCTTCGCGACGGAGGGGCGTCGAGTTTCGCGCCATGCAACTCGCTGAAATCAAAACTGAGATCGTGCCCGCCGGCACGGAGGCCGCCGACAATGTCCTGCTGGAGCTCGGCATCGACGGTTGGAGCATCCTGGAGGATGCGATCGCCAAACGCGCGTGGATCGTCGGCGTGTTTGCCACCCCGGACGAGGCGCGCAGCCGCTGGACCGAGCTGGTGCCGCTGTTGCAGGAGGCCGCCGTCGAGTGCCTCGGCGAGCCCGTGGTGCGCGATCTCGGCGACCGCGATTGGAAGGACAGCTACAAGGCCCATTTTAAGGCGTGGCAGTTTGGCCGGCTGCACTGGGTGCCGGAGTGGGAGCGCGCGACGTACCGCATCCCGTCCGATGAGGTCGTGCTCTGGCTCGATCCCGGCCTGGCCTTTGGCACGGGCAACCACGAGACCACGCGCCTGTGCGTGGAGCGGCTAGTGACGTTTGCCGAGAGCCACCCCGAGGCGCGCGTGATCGATGCCGGCTGCGGCTCGGGCATCCTCGCGCTGTCGGCGTCGCTCCTCGGCTACCGCGACGTGGTGGGTTTTGACAACGATCCCGAGGCCGTGCGCGTGAGCGAGGAAAACGCCGCGCTCAACCAGATGGCCGGCCGCGTGAAATTCTACGAAGGCGACCTGATCACCGGTCTGGCGGGCCGGCAGGGCGACATCGTGATGGCCAACATCCTCGCCGACGTGCTCGTGCGCTTTGCCCGCGAGCTGCTCGCGGCGGTGGCGCCCGGCGGCACGCTCGTCCTCAGCGGCATTCTTGCGCAAGAGCGCGACAAGGTGCGCGATGCGTTTGCCGCCGCCGCGCCCGGCTGGGCCGTCGATTCGCGCATCATGGGCGAGTGGTGCGACGTGCAACTGGTCCGTCCGGCGTTATAAGTCAGCCATTTGCAATCAATCGGCATCTTGCGTGGTTGGGGACGGGTCGTTTTGTTAACTCCCCTTTCCTCCATGAAAAACATCATTGTTTCTCGTTTGGTGAAATCCGTCGGTGCGGGTGCGCTCGCGCTGGCTCTCCCTTCCGCGGCGCTCGCGGCTGAGGGCACGACGTCGTCCTGGGCCGCTGTCGGCGGCTCGCTCGGCGGTCTGCTGCTCGGCGTGATCCAGCTTGTGGTGGGCCTGAGCCTCGCCGCGTTTTCGATCACGAAGGGTCTCCAGCTGCTTTCGAAGCTCCTTGGTGGGCTCGATATCTGGGCCGAGGTGAAGAACAAGAACGTCGCCGTCGCGCTGCTCGCGGCCGGTGTCGTCGTCGCCTACACGCGGGTGATCGCCGGGGGCATCGGCGCGATGTCCGATTCGCTCGCCACGCTGGGCACGGGCAGCGTCTATTCGGGTGTGATCGGCCTGGTCTCGGGCGTGATCAACCTGTTCGTCGCCATCGCGGTGGCCAGCTTCGCCATCACGGTCGTGTTCCGCGTCATGGACAAGCTCACGACCTCGATCGACGAGAAGGCCGAGTTTAAGGGCAACAATGCCGCCATCGGCGCCCTGTACTGCGGCATCATGATCGGCGTCTCCAGCCTCGTGGCCGCCGGCGTCTCCGGCATCGGCTCGGGCGTCTCGCTCTTCCTCAATGCGTTGATCAACGCGGTCGTCGGCTAAGCTCAATCGAGTTTCTCAACCAAAACGCCGGCCTTCCGAAATGGAGGGCCGGCGTTTTTTTGTGCCCGCCGCCGGAGGCTTGAGCCATCCGGGCGCGGCGGGCGAGTGTGCGTTACAGCTGCTCGAAGTGGCGGAGCAGCGCGTCGTCGACGAACAGGCCCGTGCGCTGCTGCACGCGCGGAGCGAGCAGGGTGGCGCGGCCCAGCGGCCCGACGGAGAACATGGGCAACGCGATCCGGTAGCGGCGCGCTGGATCGATCTTGGTGGTGTCGAGTGCGGGCGTGAGGCGCATCCATGCGCGCCAGCCGGTATCCTGTGGCGCGAGCTTCGGAGCGACGGCGAGCAGCTCGGCTCCGGTGACTTCAATCACGTCGATGCCGTTGTGGTAGAAGAGCGGCTCGATGTCGGCCAGGCGCGTGACGCCGGTGGTGATGGCGGTGTCGCCCAGGGGCGCGAGCCGGTGGGCGACCGCAAAGTCGGCGCCTGTTTCGAGGCGCGTCGCTTCGGCGACAGCCAGCGCGAGGGCCTGATTGGAGGCGAGTCGGGCAGGCAGGAGCGGCGAGCTCTCGCGGTCTGGCGTCCAGGCCCAGGCGTTGTCGAAACTGCGCGTGGCGCGGAGCGCGCCCGAGGCGGTGTCGGCCACGTAAAGATCGGCGCCGAAGAAATACTCGCGGCCGAAGGCGGGGACGACGGCGCCCGGCGCGTAGGCGGCGGCGGTGTCGGCGGCGACCCAGAAGAGCAGGCGTTGCGGATCGACGGGATTGTAGTGCACGAGGCCGAGCATCGCGCCGGCGCCGGGCAACTCGGCCCCGTCGGAGCAGCGGATTTTGCCGTCGGCGAACTGCACCGGCAGCTGCGCGGCGAGGCGGGCGACGACCGCGTTTTCCGAGGCAGTGCCGATGAGCACGAGGTTGTGCCCCTTCAGGTCGGCTTCGGTGACGGCGGTGTCGGCTTTGACCGGCAGGCGGCCGTAGAGGTTTTGCTCGTGGTATGCGCCATCGGGGCCTTTTTCGCCGGCATCTTCGGCCCACTCGGAGTGGGCGGTTTTGCTGGCGGCCTCGGCGGCGGTGCGGAGGGCGGCCTGCGTGGCGGCGTCGCCGTGCGTGCCGTACACGATGAGGAGCGGCGAGCCGTCGTACACCTGGATCGGGCCGCCGGGCGTGTGCATGCGCCGCGGGTCGGCGGGCAGGGCGGCGACGGTGGTCCAGGTGGCGTTCTGGCGTACGAGCACCAGCGACTCCGGGAGCGGGGCGGCGACGGTGAACGGCACGGCACCGTTGACGGAGATTTGCAGCGGCTGCGTGCGGTCGAGCGGCGATTCGGCGAGGCGCAGGCGGAGGGCGTCGACGTTGGTCAGATCGGCCTGGAGGAGATTTTGCGGGCAGGCGGTGAGGACGAAGCGCGCGGGCTTGGGCGCCGGGCCCCACTGGGCGACCTCGGCCCACCAGCCGCGCACGGCGGCGCAGTCGAGTGCGGTGAAGTCGATGTGGCGGACGTCGGTGGAGAGCGGGAGGACTTGTTGCGGGCCCCAGACCGCGCTGCGGGCGTTGCCGTCGGCGTAGTCCCAGACGGCGTGGCCGTAGCCGTTGGTGCGGTCGAAGATCACCTGGTTGCCCGCCTCGCGCAGCTGGTGGTACGCGGAGTGCGCGTGCATGACGGGGACGACCGGGTCGTCGTCGCTGTGCGTCGCGTAGATGGGAAACGTGGTCAGGTTGCCGAACGCTTCCTGGAGGGTGTAGCCGCACGTGATCTGGCCGGAGGCGAAACGGTGCGGGTAGCGGGAGCCGAGTTTAAAGGTGGCGCCGCCGCCCATGCTGCCGCCGCCGAGGTGGATGCGGCGGGCGTCGATGTTCCAGTGGGCTTCGATGTAGTCGATGACGTGGAGCACGTCGGCCTGCGAGAGGCCGGTGTACCAGCCGCCGCGCCCGCGGCCGAGCACGTAGGCTTCAAAATTGCCGTCGTGGGGTGCTGCGCCGGTGGAGTGTTCGAGGTGGTTGCCGCTGTAGCCGTGCATCGAGACGGAGAGGGGCGTGGGACGCGCGGCGTCGTAATCGGACGGGATCACGAGCTTGAAGGGTTGGCCGGAACCGTCTGCGGGCGACTCGTAGGCCCACTCCTGCACGCCGCGCAGTTTGCCCAGCAGTTGCGGATCGGCGGCGATGCGCTGGACCCAGTCGGCGAGGCGGTCGGTTTTTTCTTTGGCCTGCGGGCTGTCGGCGCCATGGCGGGCGACGGCGGTCTCGGCCTCGAAACGGAGGAATTTGATCCAGCCGCGATAGGCGGTGAGGTCGTTGCGGGCGAGGGCGGTGTCGGCGGCGGTTTGTGCCTCGGCGAGCGTGGCGGCCGGGAGAGCGGCGCACACCAGACTCGCGGCGAGCAGTGCGAGGAGGAGTCGGAGTTTCTTCATGGGGATTAAAAGAGACAGGAGGAGTGTATCGGCACCGCGCGCGGCGGAGCGAGCCAAACCACAGCCCCCCCCCGCTCGCCGGTTTTCCCGGATGAAAAACCGACTATTCGCGAGGTGGCATCGGGACCGAGAGGGCGTCGGTGAGCAGGCGTTGGGTGTGTTGCAATACACCTGCGTCGAGCCGCGGCGAATGGCCGGGCACGACGACGTCGCAGGGCAGCTCGGCGAGTCGTCGGATGGCTCGGCGCCACGCCTGAAGGTCCGCCTCGGCGAGATTGCCGAGACGCGGCCCGCCGACGACGGCGCAGCCGCCGAAGAGCAGCCGGCGCGAGGGGAAATAGACGACGACCTTGTCGGGCGCCTGGGTGTGGCCGGGGAAAATCACGCGGACCTCTTCGCCGCCGAAGTGGAGCGTGAGCCCTTCGGCGAGGGCAAACCGGTGCGTGGGTGGCTCGTAGGCGTTGGCCTCGTGGAGCGCGTAGTCGGGTGCAGCCTCGCCGCCGAGCATGCGCAGGAGGAGCGCGCGTTGGCGGTCGCCGTTTTCCGCCAGCAGGCGGGCGGTCAACTCGGAGCCATGGATGGGAATGCCCGCCAGCCGCAGCGCGTGGTTTCCGCCGAGATTATCGACGTGATAACCAGTGTTGATGGCCACGATGGGCCGCTCGCCCCACTTGGCGTGCGCCCAGTCGAGGAGTTGTTGCGTGGCGTCGGCGGTCCAGGTGGAGCCGGCGAGCACGAGGGTGCCGTCGGGCATCTCGACGAGCAGGGCGTTGCACGGGACCGGAATCGAGTGGGTGACGACGTGCGCGCCGTCGCCGATGTCACGTGCGATCAGGCCTGGCGCGAGTTCGGCCGGCTCGTCCGGACATGGCACTGGGGCGTCGCCCGCCGCCGCCGCGACATGGACGGACAGAGTGAGGCTTAGCCAGAGGAGAAAAAGGCGCGTGCGCATCGAGTGTAGTTGCTACAACGGCAGGCACGCCGGTCGGAGTGGTTTTCGCCAGCGTTTTGAATCAGGCGGTTTTTCG
>Ga0209719_1001606_pt1 | contig 27229 bp, 22 predicted proteins | sample AD_JPNAS2_MetaG_FD_184421 | JGI IMG/M metagenome (GOLD analysis project Ga0209719, IMG submission 184421) | Active sludge microbial communities of municipal wastewater-treating anaerobic digesters from Japan - AD_JPNAS2_MetaG (SPAdes) (version 2) | ecosystem: Engineered > Bioreactor > Anaerobic...
AAATTAAGATGATTGCCCACCCGAAGCTCCATCACCCCAAGTAATGGTGCCTTACGGCCGATCCTTAATGTATTTTGCCGGAACGCCACCCCATATCGTATAGGCTGGAATATTTCCTTTCACCACGCTGCCCGCGGCAATTATTGCACCTTTCTCGATACGGGTACCATCCAAAACTACACTATTGGCCCCGATCCAAACATCCTCTTCAATAAAAACGCCGCCGCGTGACGGGACAAACCCCTGATGACGTATGTATTCATCGCGCCTCTGAAAAGCGTGATTGGTCGGCGCGATTACGGTCCCCGGTCCGATTAAAACGTAATCCTTCAAGGTAATCCCATTTCCCGAATATAACGTGGAATTGGGATTGATATAACAATTCTCTCCTATGATGATATCCCCATCGCCGCCGACCGCCTTGATGACTACAAATTCATATATGTGCGTATTCGCGCCGATAACAATTTTCGTTTCCCGGATTGACGTAATGATGCGTGCATCGCCGCTGATTTCAGCTGTTTCATCAATAATCAGATTTCTTTCGGTTGTGTCATGCCGTTTCATTTTATTACAACGCCTTTAAAATTGCCGTCGATTAAAGGACAATGAAGGTCCTTGGAGGAAACCTCGCCGGCGGGCAGCGGCCAATCAATCCCCATCGCCGGATCGTTAAACCGAAGTCCACGTTCAAGTTCCGGACTGTAAAAAGCCGAAACAAAATAAATCAACCCGGCGTTATCCGTGCAAGCTTGAAATCCGTGGGCAAATCCTTCCGGAATGTAAAACATGCGAAGATTATCATTCGACAACTCCATCCCATACCACTGCAAAAAGGTGGGTGAATCTTTCCTGATATCCACCATAACATCAAATACACGCCCCTGAACACACCGGACGATTTTGATTTCACTGGCCGGCGGACATTGATAATGCATCCCCCGGATCGCGCCTTTCTGACGCGTCAGGGAGTAGTTGATCTGAACGATTTGCCTGTCAAATCCGATTTGCTCAAACTCCTTTTTGCAAAAGGTGCGGGCAAAGATGCCCCGTTCATCGCGGAACGGTTCAAGTTCAACGACAAAGGCTTTGGCCAACGGTGTTTCAATAAACTTCATTTCCCCACCCACTCAACACGTCTTCTTTTTGCGGTCGCGATAAAGCTTCGAAAATCTTCAGACGTAAGGATGCTGTTGGATTCGTAGAATGCACGATACCAGCGAACCGTTTTATCAACCGAGGCATGTCCATCCCAAACAGGCGCCCAGTTCAACCTGGATCGGGCTTTCGAACAGTCAAGTTTGAGCAGGCCCGCCTCGTGCGGCTGGTCCGGCATTCTACCCGTTTCATGGTCCAGTTTCGGCCAGATCTTTTTGACCTGATCGACAATTCCACCCACGGTGACACTCCCCTCTTCGTAAGGACCAAAATTCCATGCCTCGGCAAATTCCTTGCGGCCTTCTAGCAATTTCTGACCCAGAAGCAAATAACCGGAGAGCGGTTCCAAAACATGCTGCCAGGGGCGAACGGCCTGCGGATTCCGGATCGTAACTTTTTCACCCCGACTGACCGCGCGCATCATATCCGGAATCAGACGGTCTGCCGCCCAATCGCCGCCCCCGATAACATTCCCCGCACGGCCGCTCGCCAACAGCGTTTTATGGGCGCTTCCATAAGTTCGGGGATTGAAGAAGGAATTGCGCCATGCGGCAGTAATGAGTTCAGAGCAGCCTTTCGAAGCGCTGTAAGGATCATAGCCGCCCAGAGCATCGATCTCCCTGTAGCCCCAGGGCCACTCCTTGTTCTCATAGCACTTATCGCTGGTGACGTTGACGATGGCGCGAACCGACCCGGTTTCCCGCGCCGCCTCTAAAACATTGACAGTTCCCATGACATTGCTGGTCATGGTTGCCGCCGGCTCCTGATAGGAGCGTCTGACGATTGCCTGCGCCGCAAGATGAAAGACCACGTCCGGCTGCTGCTCCAGGAACACCTGTTTTATCCTTTGTGCATCGCGGATATCACCCTCGATGGCGTTGATGTCCAAATCAAGCAAGTCAAAATGATTGGGGATCGTATGCGGTGCAAGGGCATAGCCGGTGACTTTTGCGCCCAAAAAGGACAACCAAAACGCCAGCCACGATCCCTTGAAGCCCGTATGACCGGTGATCAAAACATTTTTATTTCGATAAATATCGTTAAACATGGCCGATCCCTTTTATGTCCAGATTTTCCAACGGGCCTGACCGTTGTCCCAAAGCCGGTTAAGATACTCCATGTCCCGCAGAGTATCCATGCAGGCCCAAAAGCCTCGATGCTTATAGACCATCAGCTGACCCTCGTTTGCGATCCGCTCCAACGCCCCAATTTCAAGATCGCAGCCATCATCTGTAGTAAGATACTGAAATATATCCGGGTTGAAAACAAAAAAACCGCCATTGATCAGACCATCTCCTTGCTGGGGCTTCTCGCTGAAAGACTCCACATGATCGCCCGCAACCTTGAGTTCTCCAAAACGGGAAGCCATATTGATCCCCGTAACAGTCACCATCTTTCCATGCGCCCGATGAAAAGCCAGCAGAGCGTTGATGTCCACATCAGCAATGCCATCCCCATAGGTCATCATAAATGTGTTGCCGGCGACATATCTTTCTACTTTTTTCAAGCGTGAACCTTTCAGGGATTTTTCTCCCGTATCGGCCAAGGTAATTTTCCACCCCGCCTCATCATGGGAATGATGGATATGGATATTTTCCGGTTGCCCCAATTCAATCGTCACATCATTGTTCATCAATTCATAATGGCAGAAATAATTCTTGATCATTTCGCCTTTATAACCCAATGCCAGCACGAAATCCCGGCAATTAAACTGCGAATAGTACTTCATGATGTGCCAGAGAATCGGGCGGGTACCGATGTTGACCATCGGTTTGGGACGAAATTCCGTCTCTTCCCGAAGGCGCGTCCCCGCGCCTCCGCAGAGAATAACCACCTTGATGCCTTGCTCACTTGTTGACATAAACTCTCCCTCTCTTATTTGCTCCTAATTTAACATACAGCTCCGCTCTCTGGATTCATGAAGACGAATCCACGAGGGCAAATCACTTCACAATCCGGGGCGGATTCCCAAGGGTGCCCGAGGCGCCCCCTGCCCAGTCTTCCACACGCCGGCTTCGCCTGCCGGCTGCCGCCCGTCGGCCCGCCGGCATTGCCGCCCGGCCACCCACCGATCGGCTACCTCCAGGCCTTACGGCGCGTCGGCGCCCTTTCGGGTTTCCTCGGCCGTCAGGCCGCTCTCCCGCGCCTCTTCCTGCAACTGCCGGATCTCCTCCTCCAGGCTCTCGTATTCCTTCATTTTTCTCTTGAGAAAGTAGTAGGTGGTCCGGGTCTTTTCCTCGATGCCCCGGGGGGTCAGATAGTACAGATAGGCATTCTTGCTGGTGGAACTCCGGAAGTTCTCCACCTTGACCAACCCGCGTTGAATCAGGGCGTTGACGAGAAAATTGACCTTGCCGAGGCTGATCCCCAGCCGGGAGGAGAGTTCACGCTGGGTCATCTCCGGGGATTTCTTGATCTCCCGCAGGATGTGAAGCACCTGTTCGTTCTCGATGCGATCGGACGGTTCCGGCGGCATCCCCCGCTCCTTAAAGCGTTCATTCCGTGAACATTGGATGGACCCTAAGTGAATCGCCCCCGGTTGTCAAGCAATAAGATTCGGGGGCACCCCGTCAACCTCAAGGGTTTTGTGTCAGATGTTAACAGGAAGGGGCCCCGGCTTTGTTCAGGTGGTCCTTTTCGGTTGACATCCCCAGCCCTTCTTTCTATACTTCCGCCCACGTTGGATGCATTCACACAAAGCCTCCGGTTGTCATTCCCGCCACGCCCGGAATCCCGTCTTTTCAATAGATTACGGATTCCCGCCTGCAAGGGAACGGCATAGAGTCACAGGGTATCGATGACCGAACACTCCCCCGACATGAGCGCGCTTGTCTCCTGCTTTCGCCACATTCCCCTCCGTATCCGGCAAAGCGTCTTCGTCGCGCTGTTTCAGGCGGGCTACCACCTGGATGCGCGGCACCGCCTGGCGGCCCTCCAGAATCTAAAGCGGGCCTTCCCGGAGAAGCCAGTCCCGGAACTGATCTCAATCGCCCAGGGCGCCTTCCGGAACATGGCCCTGGTCGCCGCCGAATTCTTCGACATTCCCTGGCTCACGGCGGAGCGCATCCGTGAGCGGGTCGAGGTCGAGGGTGCCGAGCACTACGCGGCCGCCGCCGGCAAGGGCCGGGGTCTTCTGCTCTTCGGCGCCCATTTCGGGAACTGGGAATTCCAGGCGGTGGCGGTCTCGCTCCTCTTCCGCCCCCTGACCTTCGTCTACCGCCCCCTGGACAACCCCTTTCTGGAGCGCCTGGTCACCTCGGTCCGCTCGTCGACCGGCAACGTCGCGGTCCCGACGAAGAAGTCCATGCGACAGATGCTGCGCGCGCTCAAGGACAACGGGACCGTCGGCCTCTTGATCGATCAGAACTGGAACCGGAGGGAGGGGGTGTTCGTGGAGTTTTTCGGACGGCCGGCCTGCACGACCGACGGCCTGGCTCTGCTGGCGCTTCACACGGGCGCGCCGGTGATCCCGGCCTTCATGGTCCGGAAGCCGAACGGACATTACCGGCTGGTCATCGGGGAGGAGGTCCCGCTCGTCGACACGGGCGACCGGAAAACCGACGCGATCGTCAACACCCAGAACTTCACCCGCGTCATCGAGGCGCTGGTCCGGCAGTATCCCGACCAGTGGCTCTGGGTGCATCGCCGCTGGCAGACCCAGCCCCGGCCGGGGCCCGGGTCGCGCGACCGCATCATGCCCGCACTTGCGATACGCTGACAATCCGCCGATGAGGAGAGATCGAAAACCTCTGTGATGACCGGTCCGGGAGCGACCGTTCCCGCCGGCCCGTCCGCGGGGAGGACCGCCTTCCCCGACGCGGTTCGTCCGGCCCACCCCGACATTCGACAGGGCCAGTCCGACGCCTGCTGTCAATCCATCGGGCCCGATGTTCGGTACGCCGCCTCGAGCGTGTTTCTCATCAGCATCGCGATCGTCATGGGGCCGACCCCGCCCGGCACGGGCGTGATGTGGGAGGCCCGGGGCGCGACCTCCGCGAAGGCGACGTCGCCCTTGAGCTTGCCGTCGGGCATCCGGTTGACGCCCACGTCGATGACGGCGGCGCCCTCCGCCACCATGTCCGCCGTGATCATCTCCGGCCGGCCGGCGGCGGCAACCAGGATCTGGGCCCGCCTCGTCACGCCCGCGAGGTCGCGCGTCCGCGTGTGGCACATCGTGACGGTGGCATGCCGCGCGAGCAGCATCAGGGCGAGCGGCTTGCCGACGATGTTGCTCCGCCCGACGATCACCGCCTCCTTCCCCTCGATGCCGATCGCGTAGCGGTCCAGCAGCTCGACGATGCCCGCGGGCGTGCAGGGCCGGGGACCGGGCTGACCTGCGAAGAGGCGACCGATGTTGACGGGATGGAACCCGTCCACGTCCTTGGCGGGATCGATGGCCTCGATGACCGTCTCGGTGCGGATCTGCGCCGGCAGGGGGAGCTGCACGAGGATGCCGTGGATCGCCGGATCGGCGTTCAGTTCCCGGATCAGGCCGAGCAGGTGCGCCTCGCCGGTTTCCGCCGGGAGACGGTGCTCGCGGGAGAGGAATCCCACCTCCCGGCAGGCGTTCTGCTTGCCCCGCACGTAGACCTGGGAAGCCGGGTCGTCGCCGACCAGGATCACGGCGAGCCCGGGCGTCACGCCCCCCGCCGCCGTCCGCCGACGCACCTCCGCCGCGATCTCGCCCCTCAGGTCCTGGGCCACCTTCTTGCCGTCGATGATCATCGTTGTAGCGCCTCTCGAAAACTGAAATATGCAACCCAAACCCTTTGCATAACAGTCTGTTTTGTCATTTCGACCGTCCTGACTTGTCCCTGTCAACCGTCCTTCGTGTCATTTCAACCGAAGGGAGAAATCTATCAAAAACGGCCCTTGTTAGATTTCTCGTCGCTTGCGCTCCTCGAAATGACAGGATGCAAGGAAGAGATCTTTAAAAAACGGCCACCCGGCGCGCTTCAAGGCCGGATGGCCGGATTGTCCCTGTGAACCTTTTGCCTCTGGCCCTACCCCTTGACCTCGGTCTTGGGTCCTCAGCCTTCGGCCCTCGGCCGTTCTGCCCTTAATCCGCCTTCAGCCAGATCTGCTTGCGGCACAGGAAGGAGATGCAGCCGCTGACCTGCAGCTTCTTGCCGCCCTCGATGACCTTCATCTTGCACTTGTAGGTCTTGCCCTTGGTCGGGTCCGTGATCGTGCCGCCCGCGTACTCGTCGCCGTCCACCTTCAGGTTCTTGACGATGACCAGGCCGATGATCGGCTTGCCCTTGTCGGCGCCTTCGCACTTGTCGCACACCTCGCCCTTGCCGCCGCCCGGCTTCAGGGATTCGAGGATCTTGCCGTAGATCTTGCCGTTCTGTTCGTAAACCTCGATGATGGATTTGGCCTTCCCGGTTTCATCGTCGATCGTCTTCCATTTTCCGACCGGCGAAGCCGCCCAGACGTGCGCCGTCGCAAACAGCAGCGCCCCCAACACCACCGACACAAATGCAATCTTCTTCATCGGCACTCCCTCCCTTTTCTCAAAAGTCGGACTTTCGGCCCCGCGTACGCGACGGGGACCGCCCCCGTCGCACACCGTCCAGGCATTGAAGTCGGATCAGACGAAGCGCTACTTTACCTGATACTCCTTGATCACGGACAGCATCTTGGCGACCTCCGCCTGCGGCATCTTCCCCTTGTAGATGTAGCGGCAGATACGGTTCTTGTCGAGAATGACCACGTTCGAGGCCTTGTTCTTCAGCCCCCAGAGGTTGATCATGGTGTAATCCGGGTCGAGCAGGATGACGGCCCCGGTCTTGTCCTTCTTCTTCTTGATCGCGGACTTAATGACGAAATTGGGGACGATGGACGATTTCAGGTTCGCGATACCGAAACCGGCATACCCGGTCTTGCGGTCCAGCCCCTTGTCGTTGTGAAGGGCGTCCTGGGCGGCGTTGTTGTCGTCCCCTTCGCTGACGCCCGCATAGAAGACCGAGATGACCTTGCCCTTGAATTCGGGGGATTGGAGGCTAAACGTTTTTCCCTCGGAATCTTTAAGAGAAAAATCCGCCGCTTTGTCGCCCACCTTGAGTTCGGCCGCCATCGCCGCCGAAGCCGTCCACAACAGAACCAACAGCACCGCCAGAATCGCTTTCTTCATGCCCTTCTCCTTTTTTTGTTTTTTCGGATGATTCGGACCTTGATTCGTCCCCGCCATCCGGGAGGACGGGCGCATTATAGGGAAATCGGACAGGCGGGGCAAGGAAAAAATCAAGAGAAAATCAGCCCCCATCTTTTGTTGGCAAAAACACCGCCCCTATGCTAAGGGAAAGGCCAAAAATTGCGGGGGTTACGGAAGATCATGACCTTGGGAGACCTATTGCGGGACGCGGTTGAACGCTATCCCGCCCATACCGCCCTGATACACGAGAGCCGGACCTGGACCTACGGGGAATTCGAAGGGGCCGTTCGCGCCCTGGGCCATCACCTGAGCGGTCTCGGCATCGGGAAGGGCGATCACGTCGCCCTGATGCTCCCCAACTGCCCCGAATTCGTCATTGCCTACTTCGCGATCGTGAACCTGGGGGCCGTCGCCGTGACCCTGAACGCCCAGTCCACGGCGCATGAACTCAAGCACCTGCTCGGCGACAGCGACGCCCTCGCGTTCATCACCACCGCGCCCGCGGCGCGGCGCTATGAAGAGATCCGCGACGTCGTCCCGGCCTGCCGCCACCTGCTCGTCGCCAACGGACCGGATTCCCCCTTCGGGAAAATCCTCGCGGGGGCGGCGCCCGCCCTCGACCCCCCCGAGATCGCGCCGGACGATCCGGCCGTCATGATCTACACCTCCGGGCTCACGGGCAAGCCCCTGGGCGCCATGCTCACGCACCGCAACCTCTACACCCAGTCCGCCCTGCTCAGGGACATCTACGGCGGAACGGAAAACAGCCGGTCGCTCGCCATCATCCCCCTGTTTCATTCCTTCGGCGCGGTGGCCAACATGCTGGCGGCAATGCGCACCGGGGCGGGGATCGTGCTCATGGAGCGCTTCACCCTGGACGGCATCTTCCAGACCGTCGCCCGGGAGCGGATCACCTACCTGGCCGCCGTTCCGCGCCTGTTCCTGGGCATGCTGTTCCACGAGGGGGCGGAGAAATACGACGTCGGCTCCCTGGAATTCTGCATCACCGGCGGTTCCGCGATGCCGCCCGAGTTCATTCCGCTCTTCGAGGACAAGTTCAAGGTCATCCTCCGGGAGGGCTACGGGCTTACGGAGGCCTCCCCGGTCTGCTCCGTCGTCCGCCGGGAGAAGATGCAGAAGGTCGGCTCCATCGGCACGGTCATTCCGGGCGCGGAGGCCAGGATCTTCGACGAAGACGACCGGGAGGTTCCCCGGGGCGTCGAGGGCGAACTCGTGATCCGGGGCGAGAACGTCATGAAGGGGTACTACAAGGCCCCCGAGGCGACGGCCCGGGTCCTCCGGAACGGCTGGCTCCACACGAGCGACCTGGCGAAGATGGACGAGGACGACTATATCTACATCACGGGGCGCAAGAAGCGGATGATCATTACGAGCGGCTTCAACGTCTACCCCCGCGAGGTGGAAATCGCCATCGAGCTGCACCCGGCGGTGGCCAGGGCCCGGATCGAGAGCAAGCCCGACCTGATCCGGGGCGAAATCGTCAAGGCCTTCATCCAACGCAGACCGGACGCCGCCCTGGACGACAAGGAGATCATGAAACACTGCCGGACGTACCTGTCGAGCTACAAGGTCCCCCGGGAAGTGGAATTTGTAAATGCGATAGAGGAGAAAGATGACTAAACCCCCACAGAAACTCAATCACAAGATGGCCGAGCTCTACCGCGGCAAGCCGGTGGCGGCCTACGGTGAACGGCGAACGGACTTTTCCGGGTCCGGCCGCAAGATCGAAAATGCATTCAAAGCCCTGCGCGAGGTCGTCCTCGTCGAGGCCTGCCGGACGCCCTACGGCCGCGCCGGTGGCGCGCTCAAGGGCTTCACGGCCCCGGAACTGGGCGCGCTCGCGATCAAGGAGGTCCTGGAGCGCACCGGCGGAAAGGTGAAGCCGGAGGACGTGGACTACGTCTTCATGGGGCAGGTCGTCCCCGCCGGCGCCGGCCAGGTTCCGAGCCGCCAGGCCACGATCCTCGCCGGGCTTCCGGAGTCCGTGCCCAGCATCACCGTGAACAAGGTCTGCTCCTCGGGGATCAAAACCGTCGATCTCGCCTGCCAGATGATCCAGCTCGGCCGCGCCGAGATCTGCATCGCCGGCGGGCAGGAGAGCATGAGCAACTGCCCCTTCAGCCTGCCCGACATGCGCTGGGGGGCCCGGATGGGCCTGCCCTCCAAGCCGGCCGTGGACCTGATGGTCAACGACGGCCTGTGGTGCGCCTTCTACAACCGCCACATGGCCCTCCACGGCTCCGAGGTCGCCGACGAATTCGGCTTCAGCCGGGCCGACCAGGACGAATGGGCGCTCCACTCCCAGCGGGCCGCCGTCGCCGCGATGCAGGCGGGCCGGCTCGACGACGAGATCTTCCCCGTCGAGGTCCGCGAGGGGAAAAAGACGTTCGTGATGGACAAGGACGAAGGCCCCCGTCCCGAGACGACGGCCGAAGGCCTGGCCAAGCTCCCGCCGGTCTTCGGCCACAAGAGCACCGTGACCGGCGAGCCGGGCAGCGTGACCGCCGGCAACGCCCCGGGCGTGAACGACGGCGGGGACGTCTGCCTCCTCATGAGCCGGGCGAAGGCCGACGCGCTGGGCCTCAAGCCCCTGTGCACGATCCTCGACTACGCCGAGGTCTCCCAGCAGCCGAAGGACATCGCCACGGTGCCGGGGCTCGCGATCCGGAAGGTCCTGGAACAGAACGGGATGAGCCTCGAGGCGGTCGACCTCGTGGAGATCAACGAGGCCTTCGCCGCGGTGGTGCTCGTGAGCGCCCGCGCGATCCTCGGCATGTCGAAGGAAGAGATGTTCCGGAAGGTCAACGTCAACGGCAGCGCCATCGCCTACGGGCATCCCATCGGCGCGACCGGCGCCCGGATCCTGATGACCCTGGCCTACGAGCTGCGCCGTCGCGGCGGGGGGATCGGCGTCTGCGGCATCTGCTCCGGCGCCGCCCAGGGCGACGCCATGCTGATCGCCGTCGGCCCTTCAGATTGAACCGATTTGAGACCTTCGCATCAGGTCATTTCGAGGAGCGCAAGCGACGAGAAATCTTAATAAGGTTTCCATTTATCTTTGAAAGGAGAGGTTTGTGATGAAAGAGGTTGTGATTGTCAGTGGGGCGAGGACCGCCGTCGGCAGTTTCGGAGGGTCCCTCAAAGGGGTGCGCACCGTGGACCTGGGCGCCCTCGTGATCAAGGAAGCCATCAAGCGCGCGGGCCTGCGTCCCGTCGTGAGCGACTTCGTAAACGGCTGCCGTCCGGACGTCTTCAAGGACGTGACCATGACGGAGATCCAGAAGAAGTACTACGACTACGCCGACACGCTTGCGCCCGCGTACTTCGACGAATGCATCATGGGGAACGTCCTCCAGGCCGGCCTCGGCCAGAACCCGGGCCGCCAGGCGAGCATCTACGCGGGGCTCCCCGAGGAGACGAACACGATCACGGTCAACAAGGTCTGCGCCTCCGGCATGAAGGCGATCACGCTCGCCGCCCAGATCATCAAGGCCGGCGACGCGGAGATCCTGGTCGCGGGCGGCATGGAGAACATGTCGAACGCCCCCTTCGCCCTGCCCGACGCCCGCTGGGGCTACCGGATGAGCATGCCTTTCGGCCAGATCACGGACATCGTCGTCCACGACGGCCTGTACGAGATCTTCAACAAGTACCACATGGGCTTCACCGCCGAGAACATCGCCGCCAAATACGGCATCACCCGCCAGGAGCAGGATGAGCTCGCGCTGATGAGCCACCAGCGCGCCCGGGCCGCCATCGCCTCCGGCGCCGTGGACGACGAGATCGTCCCCGTCGTCATCCCCTCGAAGAAGGGCGACACCATCTTCAAGGTGGACGAGCGGCCGATGGACACGACCATCGAGAAGATGGCGAAGCTGGGACCGGCCTTCAAGCGCGACGGCGGCACGGTCACGGCCGGGAACGCCTCCGGGATCAACGACGGGGCGGCGGCGGTCGTCGTGATGAGCGCCGAGAAGGCGAAGGAACTGGGCCTCACCCCCCTGGCCCGGATCAAGGGCTACGCCTCCGGCGGCGTCGATCCGGCGTACATGGGCCTCGGCCCCATCCCGGCCACCCGCAAGGTCCTGGGCAAGCTGGGCCTCACGATGAAGGACATCGATCTCGTCGAACTGAACGAGGCCTTCGCCTGCCAGGCGATCGCCTGCATCCGCGAGCTCGGCGTCGATCTGGACAAGACCAACCTGAACGGCAGCGGGATCTCCATCGGCCATCCGGTCGGCTGCACGGGCGCCCGGATCACCTACAGCCTGGCCATGCAGATGAAGAAGCGGAATGCCGCCCTCGGGCTGGCCACCCTGTGCATCGGCGGCGGCCAGGGGATGGCCATCGTCCTGGAACGTGTCTAGACACCGGGCGAAGCCTTTGAGCAACCCGGACATCGGATCCCTGAAGCGCGCCTCGGAGATTTTTCGGAATCGAAACATCCCCGGCGCGTGGATGGATCGCGATTTTCAAAGATTTGAAGGAGTGATCGATGGACTACAAGAACATCCTGTTTGACGTCGCGGAGGGCGTCGCGACGATCACGTTCAACCGGCCCAAGGCCTTGAACGCGATGAACGCGGAAACGATGACGGAGCTGCGCGACGCGGCCACCGTCTGCAAGAACGACGACGCGGTCAAGGCGCTGATCCTGACCGGCAGCGGCGAGAAGGCCTTCGTCGCCGGGGCGGACATCTCCCAGATGCAGTCGCTCAACGCCCCCCAGGCCCTGGCCTTCATGGAGCTCGGGCACGAGACGCTGCGGCTCATCGAAACGATGCCGAAGCCCTCGATCGCCGCGGTCAACGGCTTCGCCCTGGGCGGCGGAACGGAGATCTCGCTTGCCTGCGACATGCGCTTCGCCGCCGAGACCGCCGTCTTCGGACAGCCGGAGATCCTCATCGGCTTGATCCCCGGCTGGGGCGGCACCCAGCGGCTCCCCCGGATCGTCGGGATGGGCCGGGCCAAGGAGCTCATCATGGGCGGCGCGCAGATCAAGGCCCAGCGGGCCTACGAAATCGGCCTCGTCAACCGGCTCTATCCGCTGGAGACGCTCATGGACGAGACGCGCAAGTTCGCCTTCAAGCTGACGCAGCTCCCGGGCTTCGCCCTCAAGATGGCCAAGCACAGCATCAATTTCGGCTACGATCTGGCGCTGGACAACGCGAACCGCCTCGAGGTGGAGTGCTGCGCCCAGTGTTTCAGCACGAACGACCAGAAGGAGGGCATGCAGGCCTTCCTCGAAAAACGCAAGCCGGTTTTTACCGGCAAGTAAGGTTTCCGGGCGAAGCGGGGAGTCAGCCCCGCTCACCCATCGATTCGGGAGGGATGAGACATGAATTTTGCACCCACGGAAGAACAGGCAATGGTACGCGACATGGTCCGGAAATTCGCCGAGGCGGAGATCAAGCCCATCGCGGAGGAACTGGACCGGACCCATCGCCACCCGGAGGAGATCTGCCGGAAGCTGGGCGAGATGGGCATCATGGGGGTCGCCGTCCCCACGGAGTACGGCGGGGCCGGAATGGACAACGTGACCTACGTCATGGCGATGATCGAAATCTCCAAGGCCTGCGCGAGCTGCGGCGTCATCGTCTCGGTCAACAACACCCTGTACGGCCACCCCGTCAAGACCTTCGGGACGCACGAACAGAAACTGGAGTACCTGACCCCCGTCGCCGGCGGCCAGGTCGAGGGCTGCTACGGGCTCACGGAATCCGGCGCGGGCTCCGACGCCGCCTCGCTCAAGTGCCGGGCGGAACTCAAGGGCGACAAATACATCGTCAACGGCGCCAAGACCTTCATCACGAACGGCCCAGTCGCCCGCTACTGCGTGCTCGCCGCCACGACCGACCCCTCCATCGGCTACAAGGGGGTCATCAACCTGATCGTGGACATGAAGAACACCCCGGGCTTCAAGGTCGGCAAGATCGAGGAGAAGATGGGCATCCTGGCCTCCGGCACCTCCGAGCTGATCTTCGAGGACGCCGAGGTCCCCGCGGCCAACCTCCTGGGCAAGACCGGCCAGGGCTTCCAGCAGATGATGGCGGGCCTGAACGCGGGCCGCATCGGGATCGGCGCCCAGGCCTGCGGGATCGGCCGGGCCGCCCTCGAGGACGCGCTGGCGTACGCCAAGGAGCGCGTCCAGTTCGGCAAGCCCATCAGCACCTTCCAGGCCATCCAGTTCAAGCTGGCCGACATGGCCACCGAGCTCGACGCGGCGGAGCTCCTGCTCCTGCGCGCCGCCTGGATGGAGGACAACCACCTGGACTTCGAGATGCAGTCGGCAATGTCGAAGTACTACTCCTCCGACGTCGCCATGAAGGCGGCGATCGAGGGGGTGCAGATCTTCGGCGGGTACGGGTACATCAAGGAATATCCGGCGGAGCGGCACATGCGCGACGCCAAGATCTGCCAGATCTACGAGGGCACCAACGAGATCCAGCGCGTCGTCGTGGCGCGCAAGCTCCTCGGTCAGAGATAAGAAAAAAGGCGTTGGGTTTCAGGTTCTCCTGTCGACCCAACGCCTTCTTTTTTGACCGAACGCACCCCGTGCGCCGCATCCACGGCAGCGGCGGGCTTCAGGCAATAGACTGTGCGTCGGGCCCGGGCGGTAACGCGATGCCGGGCGACAAAACAAAGGCGTTGGGTTTCAGGAAACGCGTTCCTGTCCCAACGCCTTTTTGTCTTCACAAAATCCCTTACTTCCCCCGCTTCTTGAGCTCCTCGGCGCGCAGCTCCTTGCGCAGGATCTTGCCCACGTTGGTCTTGGGCAGCTCCTTGCGGAATTCGACCTCCGTCGGCAGCTTGTAGGCGGCGAGCTTCGTCTTGCCGTACTCGATCATCTCCTCCGGGGTCGCCGTCTCGCCCTCCTTCAGGACGATGAAGAGTTTCACGTTCTCGCCCCGCTTGGCGTCCGGAATCCCGATGGAGCAGGCCTCCTGGACCTTGGGGTTCTCGTAGTAGACCTCGTCGATGTCGCGCGGGTAGACGTTGTAGCCGCCGGAAATGATCATGTCCTTCTTCCGGTCCACGATGTAGCAATAGCCGTCCTCGTCCATCGTCGCGATGTCGCCCGTGTAGATCCAGCCGTCCTTCAGGGTGTTGGCCGTCTCTTCCGGCTTGCCCTTGTAACCCAGCATGATCTGCGGCCCCTTGACGATCAGCTCCCCGCGCTCGCCGATGGGCATGTCCTTCACGCCATCCTCGAGATCGACGATCCGACACTCGGTGTCGGAGATCGGCACGCCGACGCTGCCGACCTTCCGGGCGCCGCCGGCGAAGGGGTTGATGTGCGTCACCGGCGTGGTCTCCGTCATCCCGAAGCCTTCGACGATAACGGCGCCGGTCAATTTCTCGAAGTCATGGATGACCTCCACCGGCAGCGGCGCGCTTCCGGAGAAGGCCCCCTTGATGCAACTCATGTCGACGTCTTTGATGCCGGGGTGGTTGAGCATCCCGATATACATGGTCGGCACGAGCGGGGCGAACGTCGGCCGGAAACTCTTGATCGCCTCCAGGAGGGGCTCCGGCTGCGGCCGCGGAACCAGGATCTGCGCCCATGCCTGGGACACGGACAGGTTCATGGCCGTGCTCAGCCCGAAGACGTGGAAGTAGGGAAGCGCCCCCAGCATGATCTCCTTGCCCTTCTCGAACTTGGGGAACCACGCGACGAGCTGCTGGATCTGCTTGCTCAGGTTGCCGTGGGTCAGCATGACGCCCTTGGAGACGCCCGTCGTCCCGCCCGTGTACTGGTACATGGCGATATCGTCGAAGGAAAGCTTCGGCTTCGGGGGATTGGGGGCGTATTTGGCGAGGCAGTCCTTCCAGCGGTAGACGTCCGGCGCCGGATTCACGTCCCCGAACGGGTATTTCTTCAGCCACCGGCCGAGGACGCGCTTGACCGGGGAGAGGTAGTCGCCGATGCAGGTCCAGACGATCTGCTTGATCTTCGTCTTGGGCCTGAGCGCAACCATCCGGTTGGCCAAGGCGTCCAGGGTGACGAGGACCTTCGAACCGGAATCGTTGAACTGGTGCTCCAGCTCGACGTCGGAATACAGGGGGTTGTTCATGACCACGATGCCCCCGATCCGGAGGATGGCGTAATAGGCCACCACGCAGGGGATGGTGTTCGGCAGCAGGAGCGCCACGGCGTCCCCCTTCTTGACGCCGAAATCGGCCAGGCAGGCGGCGAAACGATCCACCATGTCCTTGAGGACGCTGAAGGTGATGGTCGTGCCCTGGAAGATCAGGGCCGTGTTGTTCGGGAACTGCTGCGTCGACCGGTCCAGCAGCTCCGGCATGCAGAGGTCTTCATACTTGACGAACTCCGGCACCCCCTTTTCATAGGACTTCAACCACGGTTTTTCCTGATACGTCGCCATACTCCTGCTCCTTTCTCTTTTCACCCCGCAAAGATGTCCATTATGGATCACGAGAGTCGTCCGACGACTCCACACTCAAACCACGAATGGCAGCGACAAGCAAAGCGATGATGGATGAATACTTCCGAATGTTGGGGTCCGACCGGGCAAGCCCCGCCGCACCCCACCCCCCCGATGCACCCCCCTCTTCAGGCAAGCGGGGAATCCCGACCGGTTATACCGGCCGGCCTTCTTGTCATCTCCCGGCAGCGCGCATGGGAGATTTCCCGTCTCGCCCCCGCCCCTCGAGCCAAGCCTCCGCCGGGAAAGCGGCCTTAAGCGCCCGGGCGCGAGTTTTCTCGCATCGGCACGGGCCCGCCCGCGGTGGAACGTTGGCCGGGAAAGCCGCCTTAAGCGCCCGGGTGAGAGATTCCCCCGTCAGCGCAGTGCGGGGGCGCCGGGTCTCGTTGAAAAAGGCCCGGCGAGCCGTGAAATCGCGATTTTCAATAGTTCCCGACGAGGATGCAATCGTGCATTTTCATAACAGAACGCATGCAAAAATTCCAGATAAAAAAAGGAGGCAGGGGGTTCCCCGGCGCTTTGGTAGAGGGGCATGACCCCAAACGGCAAACCCCGTGGCCAGGATGCAAAAGGAAAGGGGAAGCGCTTTCACGCTTCCCCTCGGAATGGACGGTCAAGATCCCTACTCCGCCGGAGCGGCGCAGACCTCGACCGGTTCGGGTTCTTCTTCCAGATCCATGGACTTCCAGACGATCTCGGCGATGTCCAGGGACTTCATCTCCTCGTCTTTCTTGTTGTCCTTGATCCCGTCGCTCATCATGGTGAGACAGAAGGGGCAGCCCACGGCGATGACGTCGGCCTTGACCTCGATCGCCTGCGCGGCGCGGGTGTTGTTGATCCGCTGGCCTTCCTCCTCCATCCACATCCGCGCCCCGCCGGCGCCGCAGCAGAAGCTCTTCGCGAGGTTCCGCTCCATCTCCACCAGCTTCATGCCGGGCACGGCGCCCAGGATGGTCCGGGGCTGCGTGTAGATGTTGTTGTAGCGGCCGAGGAAGCAGGAGTCGTGGTAGGTGAAGACCCCGTCCATGGACTTCTTCAGGCTGATCTTGCCCTTCGCGATCAGGTCCGCGAGGATCTCCGTGTGGTGATAGATCTCGTAGTTCCCGCCGAAGTGCGGATAATCCTTCTTGAGCGCGTTGTAGCCGTGGGGGCAGGTCGTGATGATCTTCTTGACCCCGTAGCCGTTCATCACCTCGATGTTGGCCTGGGCGAGCGTCTGGTACAGGTACTCGTTGCCGCCCCGCATCGCCGAGTCGCCGCAGCAGCTCTCCTCGGCGCCGAGGATGCCGAAGCTGACGCCGGCCTCCTTGAGGATTTTGGCGAAGGCAACCGAAACCTTCTTGCCGCGGTCGTCGAACGACCCGGAACAGCCGACGTAGAACAGGTACTCCACGTTCGGGTCTTCGGCCAGCGTCTTGACGCCGAGGTCCTTCGCCCAGTCGCCCCGCAGGTGGGAGCCCACGCCCCAGGGGTTCGAGTTGTTTTCCATGTTCCGATAGGTCAGCTGGAGCTCGGGGGCGAAGTCCGCCTCCGTCAGGACCTTGTACTGCCGCATGGCGATGATCTTCGGCACGTGCTCGATGGACGCGGAGCAGTTCTCCATGCAGTACATGCAGTTCGTGCAGGCCCACAACTCGTGGAGTTCGATGGCCTCCCCGACCAGGGCCTTTTCCGCCGGCGCGCCCGTGGGCATGCCCTTGGTCTTCGCCAGGAGGAAGTCGATGATAAAGTCGATCGTGTTCAGGATGGGCCACTTCTTGCCGAGGTAGGGCCACTTGGCGGGCTCGTCGGCGAGCTTCTTGGCCATCACGGCGGCCGGGGCCTTCTCCAGCCAGTAGGTCTTGAGGTCCTGGACGAGCTTCTTCGGGGACAGCGGCTTGCCGGTCAGGTAGGCCGGGCAGCCGTCCTGGCAGCGTCCGCACTTCGTGCAGGCGTCGGCGTCGAAGATCTGCTTCCAGGTGAACTCGTCGAGCTGCCCCACGCCGAAGGACTCGGCGTTCTCGAAGTCGCGGATCGGCTCGATCGTCCCGACGGGCTTGCGGTTTTGCATGAAATGGTTCGCCGGAACCGTGATCATGTGCAGCAGCCGCGAATAGGGGATGTAGGCGATGAAGCCCAGGACGATGAAGGTGTGGATCCACCAGGTCCAGGCGTGCATCGCCTTGGCCGTCTCCGCGGGCACGCCGACGAAGGCCTTCGAGAGCGCGTAGCCGGCGAAGGACCAGACCTCCCAGGAGGGTTGCGTGACGTGAATCCGGAGGGACTCGATGACGAAGCCGGTCACGATGATCCCGAGCAGCAGCAGGAGCGCGATGGCGTCATCCGCCGTGCTGTCGGATTCGCCCCGGTAGGCGAGGCGGTCGGGCCGGGTGATGTAGCGGCGATGGAGGGCCATCAGGACGCCGAGCAGCACGGCCAGGCCGAACAGGTCCATCGTGAAGGAGAAGATCAGGTAAAACCACCCGCGGAGGAAGGCGATGCCGAAGGGCTCCGTGATGTGAAACTCCGTCGCGTCGAAGGCGGCGCCGAAGATCAGGACCACGAATCCGAAAAAGATGAGTCCGTGCATGATGCCGGGATAGGGGTCCTTGAAGGTCTTGATCTGCAGGAAGCCGTCGCGCAAAAGCAGCTTCAGGCGCTCCTTCGTGTCGTCCCACCGGATCTCGGGCTTGCCCATGGCCGCCCACATCTGCCAGCGGCGGTAGATGCCGTAGGCGAAGATGCCCAGGGCGACAAAGGTGAACAGAAAGAGCCACAATTCAAAATGCTCGGCATTCCAGAAGACTTGCCTTCCTTCATTGCCGACGGAAAACGGGATGTGCTCCATAACTCCTCCAGAGAAAACAGGCGCTGAACGTTGGGGATGGGGCGTCGGGAATCGGACTGACGCTTAACACCCGGTTCATATGTTTGAGGGGCGGTGGGTATCCCCGACCGCCCCTCGATGTCGTTTACGCCATCAATTTTTTGCATTCCGTCGTCAGGGCCGGTACGACCTTGAAGAGGTCGTCCACGACACCGTAGTCGGCCTTCGCGAAGATCGGGGCCTCGTTGTCCTTGTTGATCGCCACGATGTACTTCGAGGAGCTCATCCCGGCCAGATGCTGAATGGCGCCGGAGATGCCGCAGGCGATGTACAGGTTCGGGGACACGACCTTGCCGGTCTGCCCGACCTGGTCGGACTGGGGACGCCAGCCCGCATCCACGGCCGCGCGCGACGCGCCGACCGCCGCGCCGAGCACGCCGGCCAGCTCTTCGAGGATGCCGTAGCCCTCGGGGCCCTTCATGCCGCGCCCGCCGGACACGATGATGTTCGCCTCGGCGACGTCGATCTTGCCGGAGGCCTCCTTCTGCACCTCGACCACCTTTGTCTTGAGCGCACCCGCGTCGACGCCGGCGTCGAACTTCACCACGGCGCCCGCCTTGGCGGTCTCCACGATCGGGAACACGTTGGGACGGAGCGACGCCATCGCCGGGGCGGCGTTGAAGACCACCTCGCCGAAGCACTTGCCCGCGTACATGGGCCGGACCGCGACGAGCTTGCCGTCTTCGATCTTCACGTCGGTGCAATCCGTCGCGAGACCCGCCGCCAGCTTGCCGACGAGGGCCGCCGCCAGATCCTTGCCCTGGGCGGACGCGCCCACGAGCAGGATCGCCGGATCGTTATCCTTCACGGCCTTGGCCACGGCGGCCGCGTGGGCGTCCGTCGTGTAGGGCTCGAACGCGGCGTTGTCCGCCACGAACACCTTGTCCACACCGTATTTTCCGAGCTCGGCGGCCATCGCCTCGACACCGGACCCCACCACGACGGCGGCCACTTCGTCGCCCGTCTGGTCGGCCAGCTTCCGGGCGGTGCTGGCCAGCTCGAAGCTGACCTTCCTCAAGGCGCCGTCTCTATGTTCCGCAACAATCCATACACCTTTTGCCATTTCGCTATTCCTCCATGAATGGTTGATAAAATTAAATGACCTTCGCCTCTTCCCGGAGCAGCTTGGCCACTTCGGCGGCCTTGCCCTCGGGCGTATCGTCGGCGCAGATAATCTTTCCAGGAGGCCTGGCCGGAGGCGGGATGAATTTGCCGACCTTGGCCTTGGCGTCCGCGGAGACGCCCAGGGCCGCGGCGTCCTTCACGTCGACCGGCTTCTTCTTCGCCTTCATGATCCCCGGCAGGGAGGCATAGCGGGGTTCGTTAAGACCCTTGGTGGCCGTGATGACGGCCGGCAGGGCGCTTTCGATCACAAGCTGGGCGCCCTCGATGGGCCGGACCACCTTGACCTTCTGGCCGTCCACGTCCACCTTCGTGACCACGGTGACCTGGGGGATGCCCAGCAGTTCGGCAAGCACGCTCCCGACCTGACCGGAGTCGTCGTCGATGGCGCGCTGCCCGCACAGGATGACGTCATAGGGGACGCCCTTGATGGCCGCCGCCAGGGCGGACGCGGTCGTGTAGGCGTCTGCATTTTCCAGGGCGGGATCGCTGATGTGGATCCCCTTGTCGGCGCCCATCGCCAGGGCCGTGCGGATCGTTTCCATCGCGCGGGCGGGGCCCACGCACACGATCGTCACGTCGCCGCCGAATTTTTCCTTCATCTTGAGGGCTTCCTCCACGCCGAATTCGTCGTAGGGGTTCATGACCCACTTGATGCCGCCCTCATCGATCCCCGATCCGTCCGGCTTGACCTTGATCTGGGCTTCCGTATCCGGAACCTGTTTTACGCATGCAACAATATTCACGTCTTCCTCCTTCCCGAATGCCGCCGGCGGCCCCGCCGGAAAGCGGTCCGTCGCTGCATCCAGCACTTGATGTTAGTCTAAGGCGCCGGGCGCTGGGGGTTCACCCCGCGCCCGACGCCCTTCACCTTATATCCTTCGCCTTTGGCTCCGGGCCCTTCGCACGCGGCCCTCGGAACCGTCGGCCCTTTGCCTACAGTCTGTTCTTCACCAGGTCGTCGACCACGGACGGATCGGCCAGGGTGCTCGTGTCGCCCAGGTCGCCGATCTCGTTCGCCGCCACCTTCTTCAGGATGCGCCGCATGATCTTGCCGCTCCGGGTCTTGGGCAGACCCTCGGCCCACTGGATCTTCTCCGGGGTCGCGATGGGTCCGATCAGCTCCCGGACATAGGCCACGAGTTCCTTCCGCAGCTCTTCGGAGGGCGTGACGCCCGTGTTGACCGTCACGTAGGCGTAGATCGACTGGCCCTTGATCTCGTGCGGATACCCGACGACGGCCGATTCCGCGACCTTCTCGTGGGAGTTCAGGGCCGCCTCGACCTCGGCGGTGCCCATCCGGTGACCGGAGACGTTGATGACGTCGTCGATGCGGCCGGTGATCCGGTAGTAGCCGTCGGCATCCCGGAGGGCGCCGTCGCCGGAGAAGTAGAAGCCGGGATAGGGCTCGAAGTAGGTCTCTTCGTATTTCTTGTGGTCGCCGTAGATCGTCCGGGTGAAGCCCGGCCAGGCGCGCTGCATGCAGAGGGCGCCGCGCGCGACGGTGTCCTTGAGCTCCTCGCCCGTGACGTCATCCACCAGGGCCGGCAGAACGCCCATGATCGGCAGGGTCGCCATGGCCGGCTTGATGTCGATCGCGCCGGGGAGCGGGAGGATCATGAGGCCGCCCGTCTCGGTCTGCCACCAGGTGTCGACGATCGGGCACTGCCCGCCGCCGATCTTGGTGAAGTACCAGTTCCACGCCTCGGGGTTCAGCGGCTCGCCGACGGAGGCCAGGATGCGGAGCGAGGACAGGTCGACCCCCTCCAGCCACTTGTCGCCTTCCTTCGCGATGGCGCGGATGGCGGTGGGGGCGGTGTAGAAGATGTTGACCTTGTATTTCTCGACGATCTGCCAGAAGCGGCTGTAGGTGGGGTAGTTCGGAACGCCCTCGAACATGATCGAGGTGGCGCCGTTGCACAGCGGCCCGTAGAGGACGAAGCTGTGGCCGGTGACCCAGCCGATGTCGGCGGTGCACCAGTAGATGTCGTCGTCATGGCAGTCGAAGGCCAACTTGTGCGTGTAGGCCGCGAAGAGCAGGTAGCCCGCCGTGGTATGGAGGGCGCCCTTGGGCTGGCCGGTGGAGCCGGAGGTGTAGAGGATGAAGAGGGTGTCTTCCGCATCCATCCATTCGGGCTCGCACTTGTCGTCGACCTTGGCCATTTCCTCATGCCACCACAGGTCGCGACCTTCCACCCAGTCGATCTTGCCGATCTTGTCGCCGACGCGCTTCACGACGATGCACTTCTCGACCGAGGGGCATTCCTTCAGGGCCACATCGCCGTCCTTCTTCTGGGGAACGGCCTTGGAACCGCGGAAGGTCCCGTCGCACACGATGAGGATGCGGGCCTGAGAATCCTGGATCCGGACGGCCAGGGCGTCGGAGCTGAACCCGCCGAACACGACGGTGTGGATGGCGCCGATGCGCGCGCAGGCGAGCATCGCGATCCCGGCCTCGGGAACCATCGGCATGTAGATGCAGACGCGGTCGCCCTTCTTGATCCCGTTCTTCTTCAGGACGTTGGCGAACTTGCAGACCTCGGTGTACATCTCCTTATAGGTGATGGCGCGCTCTTCGCTGGGGTCGTTGCCCACCCACTGGATCGCGACCTTGTCGCCCCGCTTCTCGAGCTGCCGGTCGAGGCAGTTGTAGGAGACGTTCAGCTTCGCGCCCTCGAAATACTTCACGTAAATGGGGCCCTTGCGGATGTCGAAGTTGAAGTCCTCGACCTTGTCCCACTTCTTGAAGAAGGTCAGGTACTCGTCGGCCATCTTGGCCCACCAGGCCGCGGGATCCGCCATGAACTCGGCGTACAGCTTGTCATACTCGGCCCGACCCTTCACGTAGGCGATCTTCTTCACCCTCTCCGGTACCGGATAAAGGTCCTTCAATACGGTTTCTTCTCCCATCTTTTTCCAACCTCCCTTTCAATTTCTTTTCATTGGATTTTATATGCTGCTTTAAACCTCAAAGTCCCGTGCGGAGCGTCGCCGGCCCTGCCCCGGCGGTTGGAACGAACCGGCGAATCCGGTTCGTCTTCGTTCCGCGTTCCCACCGCGATTGAATTGCGGGAAGCGGAGCGACAAGGCGATCTCAGGGAAGGGATTCCTTTTGGAAATACGCCCTTTTTTTCAAAGGTCTTCAGGGACCGGCCGTGGATGGGGGCGCAAGACTGAAGGCCCCGGCAAACGCTTGTGAATTGCGGTCACTATCTGACCATAGGTCACGCCGTTTCGCGGCCTTGCACTATCTCAATCCTCCCCTGATGTCAAGAAATATTTTGACCGCCGTGTCAACGCGCGGACGTCCGAAAAACGGGGCTTTCGAGGGCGGCGGGAAGGCCCGATATGCGCGTCGCCCCACCGGCCGCGTCGCACCTTTTCCCGGACGGTGGGGCGGCCCCGCCCCGCCTGCCCCGATCGCGGCAAAAAACATCGGGGGGGCCCCCGCCCCGCGTCACGAGGTCGAGGCATAAAACACCGGGCGGCCCCTCTCCACGTTACCGAACCCGGGCAAAAAAATCGCCGTCAGGCGGCTGTGGCCTTTTTGACACACTCCGGGTGGCCCGGTCGCTCCGGAATCCGGATTACCCCGCGGGCGGTTGTTTCAGCCGGGGGAATTTTCCGCCCGGGCCGATCCCGCCCGGCAATCCTCCCCGGCCCGACCGGCGCCGGCCCCCGTGCGGTCGCGGGCGCAGCGACCGGGAAGGCCCCGCCTCGATAAATCAAGGGTTTAGGGACATTGTGCCGCGGCGGGGGCGGTCCGTTCCCGCGGCGGCCCGAGAGGCCGCCCCCGCCCGTCCCGGCACGGCGGCGCGTCATCCATTCCCCCGAAAACGCCGGTTTGGCACCGGTATTGCTTGAAGGAAGAAAAAGCCCCCGTGCGCCCCGTCATTGTGGGGTCGCCGCATCGAGGCCGGGATTTTAGGCCTTGACAGGCGGGGGGGCGGGTGTTAACCGTCGGAAACCTTTTTTGAAGGCATAAAAAACTTGAAGAAAAAGGGGGTGAGGCCCGGCACGGAGCGCAGCGAAAATTCTGAGTGATTTTTTTGTGGTACAGGATCCTTCCGTATGCCCGTATGGGGGATCGATGTTATGAACCATCAAACAGGAGGAAAACAAATGAAGAAGTTTTGGATCGTTTTACTGTCCATGGGACTTCTCGCCGCCTTTAGCATCCCGGCTTTCGCCATCGATGTGAAGTTTAGCGGCGAGTACCGTGTCCGCGGCTGGTATGACAACAACCCGTCCGGACTCGAGGAGAACGCCGTCACCAACGCGGCCGAAGCGCTGTGGAAAGCGTCGGGAGGAGCGTTGGGAACGAATTACAAAGCAGAGAAAAGCGCATCCTTCTATGATAACCGTCTGCGCATCCAGACCGACTTCGTGGTCGCCGAGGGCCTGACCCTGACGACCCGTTTCGACGCCTTGGAGAAGAAATGGGGCGACAAGACGTACGGCTTCGGACGTGGTGGCTATCCCTATACCCCCGCGACGGGTGCCGACTCCTCGGGCCGCGTAGTCACGGCAGGTGCCAAGGAGCAGGAGAACATCGAATTCGAGCGCGCCTACGTGACCTTCAAGAGCGCGATCGGCCTCTGGATGGTCGGTTATCAGCAGTTCATGGCCTTCGGCCCGGATCCGGCCAACAGCAGCACAACCCGCCCGGGGATCAAGTATGTCCTCCCCATCGGCAACCTGATCCTGATCGCCGCGATCGAGAAGGGCAACGAATCGGATGTCGCGGGTGACATCGGACAGTGGCGTGAAGCCGACCAAGACATCTACGACCTGGGCTTCGTCTACAAGCTGGGCAAGATGGGCGACGTCGGTATGATGATCCAGCATGCGCGGGATGAGTCGTTCAAGCCCTTTGGGACCGGGGTTGCTCTGGCCGGTTTGGACAACGGCTTCGAGATGGTGTTCACGACATTCGACCCGTACGTCCGGCTGAACTTCGGCCCGGTCTTGATCGAGGCCGAGGGGATGTACCTCGACGGCGAACTCAAATGGAACAACAGGGCGAAGATGGGCGCGGCCGCACTTGCTCTGCCTGGTTATATCGGACGAGCGGCAGCGGCGGGGAAAGACGCCGATCTGGAGGAGATCGCCGTCTTCTTTCATGCCAAGGTTGACCTCGCCCCCGTGTACTTCGGTATCTATGCCGGCTACGGCTCGGGCGACGATATCGGCACGGCGGACGAGGTGGAAGGCGGCATGGGCATGGCGTTGAAGGCCGGGAGCGACTTCAAACCCTGCCTGATGATGTTCAACGACGACTACGCCACGCAGTTCGCCGGCACGAACGGTGTGGCCTCGCTCGGCAGCTACCTGGACAACGTCAAGTTCGGCCAGCTCTATGTCGGCGTGAAGCCCACGCCGAAACTGGACGTCCGGGCGAGCTACTCCTACGCGAAAGCGGATGAGGCCACAGTGGCCAACCAGAATACGAAAATTGGGTCCGAAATCGACCTGACCGCAAGCTACAAGATCTACGACAACCTCGAGTACATGCTAGGCGCCGCCTACTTCAAGACGGGCAAGTACTTCAAGTACGGCAACGCGGCGCTCGATGTTGAAGACGACTACATGCTCATGCACAAGCTGACCCTGAAGTTCTAGGGAAGCATGGGGTTGCAACGAAGAATAGACACCTAACCTAACCGCCGCCTTGCCAAGGCGGCCACAGACGAACGCCCCGGCGGCCATCCGGCCCCCGGGGCGTTTTTTTGCACGCGCGGGAGCGACAAATCACCGCTCGAGTCACGCCCTTCTATCCGCGTCATCCTCTCCACCCCTCTTCCCGATGGCGGCGATGGTGAACTCTAGTCGGACATCTCCGCTATTTCCCGTAATCGCTTGATGAGCAGCGGCAGACGCGCCTGGCTCGCGCGGTCGGGGGAAAGGTGGCCGGGAAGTGCGTCGAGAAAGGCATCGTTGGCCAGCAACTCCCTGAAGGTTTGCGAAAGGAAACCCTTCAGATCGCCCGCCGATATTCTGACTTCCGAAACGATTTCCGGCCGGCCGTCCAAGACCGTGACGAGGTCCTCCATGTCGTGACTGGCCATGTAATCGTCGTTCCCGCGGCCCTTGAAGGCCTCGATCTTGGTCACCAGGAAATAGGGAGGCGTGACCAGCCGGATGGTCAGGTCGCCCTTCAGGAGCACCGGAACGGCCTCTTTGATGGCGGGCAGGTACCAGCGGTTGGAGAACCCCAGGATCTCTTCCTGAGTCGGCATGACATCGACCTTGATCCGATCCACCAACCAGCGACAGACCGGCGCATTCTCGGTCATGTCCTGTTTGAAGCCCCTTTGCCTCAGTTCCTCCTCAAGCCGGTAATAGTCCAGCCGCGAGGCGACCTCCACGATGACATCCACGTCCTGGGTAGCCCGGACTTCCGGCATGGCGGGATCGGTGACGAACAATCCCGTGGCGCATCCTCCCACAAAGACAACCTTGTCGCGCAGCTCTCCGAGATGCCTGGCCACGGCAGCGATCATCGCAATATTGATGTCTTTGGTATTGATCATCCTGATCCCAACCGTGCCTTGAGTTCCTTGACGGCGATCTCCCTTTCGCGGGCCCTCCCGTCGCGGATGGCGTCCACGATCGCCAGCAGTTCATAGAGCTTTGCGTCTTTTACCACAGCCTTGGGGACGGTCTTGTACAGGGGCGAGAACTCGTAGCCGCGGGTGTTGCCTTCCGGATCCGGCCAGACCGGGGGCAGCTCGTTCGGCTGGGTAATGATGTCCTTGAGCGGCGGCGCCGCATATCCCGTGGGCACGCCCCTGGTTAGGCCGCCATGGTCCGGCGGGAAAGCGTACTTGACGCCGTGAATGAGGAATTCCTCCAGGGATTTCTTCAGGGGCCGTACGCTGTCGGACGACATCAGGCGGGCAGCCACGGCCCGCTTGATGCCTGCGTGGACCTCGGAGGCGCTCATGAACAGCTCGCCGGCTACAGAGGCATAGGACCACTGGTTCTCGCCCATGGCGACGAGCTTCAAAAGGATATAGATGTCCTGGGGTTTGAGAATCATGGGCCTTTTATATTCGCAATTCGCGAATAGCGCAAGGACTATTTGAGGGCTGAACAAGGCCAGGAAGCGACTGGATGGCCCCGCTCCCTGTTTTTCTTGGAATCCTCAACGATCGATTCAATGGGTTTCGATTCCAACACCTCGTTCCTGACGGTCACGCTTTCCGTGCTGATCTTGGGCAGCAGGGTCGCGAGATACCCGAAAATCAAAGGGAGAGCCGTCGATTGGGAAAAAGAGCGTTTAATTTATTCCGTAGACGAACGCCCCGGCGGCCATCCGGCCCCCGGGGCGTTGACCGCCGTGTCAACGCGCGGACGTCCGAAAAACGGGGCTTTCGAGGGCGGCGGGAAGGCCCGATATGCGCGTCGCCCCACCGGCCGCGTCGCACCTTTTCCCGGACGGTGGGGCGGCCCCGC
>Ga0209719_1001608_pt1 | contig 27173 bp, 19 predicted proteins | sample AD_JPNAS2_MetaG_FD_184421 | JGI IMG/M metagenome (GOLD analysis project Ga0209719, IMG submission 184421) | Active sludge microbial communities of municipal wastewater-treating anaerobic digesters from Japan - AD_JPNAS2_MetaG (SPAdes) (version 2) | ecosystem: Engineered > Bioreactor > Anaerobic...
TCGCGAGAAACAAACAGAAATGCTCCTTTTGGGAAATCTGCTTTCGTTCTACGAACAGCAGCGCATCTTTCAGGAACAAATCGAGCATTTGCGCCCCTATAACCTAGAAAAACCATTGTGGGTGTTCGTGGGCAGTACGGTAAACGCCGTTTACAGCGAAAATAAGGAGAAACGCAGCGACGTCTTGACTGTGGCGCGTTTTCTGCACCACGTACTTGAAAATAAGCGCGGTTGGGTGGTAAAAGGCATTGATAAACTGCTCAAGGGCAAAAGCGGGTTGGCCACGCCTGAAGGTATTGACATCTTTGCCGGTCGCTTTGAGGCTCTGCGTGAAACCGGTCTTGCTTCACATGCCCTGTATGCGGACATTCTCGCACGGCTTTTTCGCTCGTCGGCAAGTGGGGGCCTCCACCTGTGCGACATCCGCGGAAGCGCGGGTGAACTGGGATTGAAGGCCATCGGCGCTGAAGGTTATTTCGGCCTCATTTACATAGGCGATACGTCCGAGTTTAAGAAACTGGTAGAAAACGATAAAGCGGGCATTACACTCGAGGAGGACGTCATTGCAGGTTCATTGTTTACAGACATCAATCGCCCCGATTCAAGAGTCAATATCTTGATCGGCGCGAAGAAATTCATGGAGGGATGGAATTCGTGGCGTGTTTCCAACATGGGCTTGCTGAATATCGGCAAGAAGGAAGGTTCGCAGATTATTCAACTCTTTGGTCGAGGTGTGCGACTGCGCGGCAAGGGCCACTTGCTGAAGCGAAGTGCAGCGTTAGAAGGAACACATCCACCACGAGTCCGTTCGCTGGAAATGCTGAACATATTTGCAGTGCGTGCCAACTACATGGCGCAGTTCCGTGACTACCTGGAACGTGAAGGAGTGGAGACTGAAGAAACGATTGAACTTCCGCTGTTCGTTTGGGCAAATGAGCAGTTTCTTAAGCGTGGACTGGTTGTGCCGCGAACGGAAGAAGGACGTGATTTTACAAAAGAAACAGATCTTTTGCTCGAAGCTGATCCGGGCGTGCGTGTGGCTGTGGATATGTCAGTTAAGGTGCAGGCTATGGAAAGCAACAAAAATGGTTTCCAGACCGCGGAAGTAAGCACCGGTGCTTGGCGAACTATTCCACCCGAAAGCCTGGCGCTGGTGGATTGGGAGCGGGCCTATCTCGATTTGCTGACGTACAAAGAACGCAAAGGATTGCAAAACCTTGTTATTCGACCGGAAGCGCTGAAAAACATTATCGTGAACGGTATCTACGCCCTGGTGGCGGATGAAGCCGTTGTTATGCCACGCTCGTTTGCAGAGTGCGCTTTGCTTCAAGAAGCCGTGACCCGCATTTTGCGTAAATATGCGGATAACTTCTATCGAAACAAGCGCGAGAAATGGGAAAGCCGGAATCTGGTGTACAAAACCCTTGATAAAAGCGACCCGAACCTGGCATTCAACCTTGAGATGATGCGCGAACGCGCAGATGGAGCCTACGTTGTCAAAGTGCGGAAGTCAGAAAAGGAACTGATCGCTGCCATAGAAAAACTCCGTAAAAATGCTGAAATCTTGCGAAAACAGGAAACGCATGAACTGCCGCGCATCTATTTTGATCGGCATCTGTATTTACCGCTCCTGTTTGAAAAAGACAACAATGTTCACACTGTCCCGCCGGGGCTAAAAAAGAGTGAAGCACAATTTGTACGAGATTTAAAGGACTACTGGACAGCAGAAAAGAATAAATCGCTTGCAATGAAAGAGGTGTTTCTGCTTCGCAACCTGAGTCGCGGCAGAGGCGTGGGCTTTTTTGAAGAAAGCGGATTTTATCCCGATTTTATCCTCTGGATAATCGAAGATAATAAAAGCCAGCGTATAGTCTTTATAGAACCGCACGGCATGGTCCATGCCAAAGCCTATATCCACGACGAAAAAGCGAGACTTCACGAGCGACTTCCAGAATTGGCAAAGGAAATGGGAAAGCGAAGCAAGAAGAAGAACATCATGCTTGATTCGTTCATCGTCTCCGCCACGCCATACAACGATTTATATAAACGTTACGACGACGGTACCTGGGACATGGCAAGATTTGCCGAGAAGCATATTCTATTTCAGGAACGCAGAAGGGATTATGATTACTTGAACATACTCTTTAGTTAGGAAATGGTTTATTTCAGGTGGACTACTTTTGGTGAAAAAAACTGGGTTAGTTTAGCATGATAAATTACAAGAATCATTTAGGATTTAGGAATTAGGAATTAGGATTTAGGATTGAAAACATAAAGCCTCAACTGCCTTCGGCTTGTAGAGTGAGTAGAGTAAGGGAGTGCGGTGAAGTGTTGAGCGGTAAAATCAGTAGAGTAAGTGGAATTCTTCGCTTCTAAGTTTTGAAAAAAATATTCCAAGAGAACCACTTGACCCCTCGAATCCTCGAATCCTTTCTTTTCTGATGTTTAGCCAACCCTCCAACCTTCCAACCTTCCAGCCTTCTGCCTTCTGACTTCTGATTTCTGACTTCTGCCTTCTGGCTTCTCCAGCCTTCTGTCTTCTGTCTTCTGACTTCTGTCTTCTGACTTCTGTCTTCTGTTTTCTGCCAACCTTCTAACCCTCCAACCTTCTAACCCTCTGTCTTTTTCTGGTTTATCTGGTTTCTTTAGAATGACGAAGGCTGTTGTTTCGGTCTTGATAATGCTTGTCTTTGTGTGGATTTTGAGTGGGTTATCTCAGATTACTATTGCTATAAACTTGTTACTACGGTTATGATAAAGAACAGACCAGAGGTTTTTCATGATTAGAACGATATAAGATGTTCACCAAGCCTGTGGTGACTATTAAGAGGTAGTGAGATGAGTGGAGTTTTTGGTTTTATAGGTAAAGGTAATGCATTTGTTGAAGTAAGAACCGGCCTTGAAAATCTCTCACACAGAGGACATGAGAGTTGGGGTATTGTGTCGGGCCTTAGAGACGGTTCTTTCACGGAAGTAAGGCGCCTTGGATCAATTTTTGAATCCCCTCCCTTGAGTCGCTTAAATTTTGGCACAGTTGCAATTGGTCATGTCCGTGCCCCCACTGCTGGGAAAGCCAGTGAAAGAAATTCTCAGCCTATCATCGGAAGTTTCAAAAAAGAAAAGATTGCCGTTGTTCATAATGGTCATATCCCAAAATACAAGCAAATGATGGAGGAACTTGGCGGTCTCTTTCAAACAGAAACTGATACAGAAGTTATTCTTCAAATGATTGCTCGGGCAGAAGGCGCAGATTTGATTGAAAAAACAAAAAATACATTGAGTGTTTTAGGGAGTGAGGCAGCATTCAGCATAATTATCCTTCATAACGGAACCCTGATTGCCGCTCGGGATCCGTTCGGGTTTAGACCTCTTTCACTTGCCAGAAGAGGCGAGGAAGGCGATTTCGGATGGGCTGTAGCTTCAGAAACATGCGCTTTTCATGGACAATTCGAATGGATAGAAGATGTTGAGCCAGGTCAAATGGTAGTTTTAGATGGTGAAGAGCTAAGGAATATTCCTTTTGCTACACCAAATCCTCGCCCATGTATTGTTGAATGCCTTGATTATACTTCACCAGCAAGTCAGGTTTTTTCAAGAAGCGCTTATGAGTTTCGAGAAAAAGTTGGCGCAAAGCTCGCAAAATCAGAAACTCAAAAGGCTGATATGGTTGTTCCCGTACCGAGAGCAGCAATCCCAGCAGCCTTAGGTTTTCACGAGGCAACTGGAATTCCCTTCAAGGTGGCGATAAGTACCGTAGGAGAAATCGGCAGGATATTCATAATTTCCAAAGAAAAGGACAGGCTTGAAAGGGCCGAAAGGAAGTTTCAAATAAATAGTGAACTCGTTAAAGGGAAAGAGGTATTTTTGATTGATACGATCTTGGTTCGTGGATCAACCGCAATGGTCTTGATCCCAAAATTGCGCGCTGCTGGGGCAACTAAAATTCATATGCGTTTGACAGCGCCTCCACCAAAATTTCCTTGTTTTATGGGAATGGCTATGGCAAAACCCGGGGAGCTATTGGCTGTAAATCGTACCGATGATCAATTAAGGAAACTCATTGGAGCAGATACCTTCAAATATCTGGAGATCGATGAATTAAAAGACCTTATAGGGACAGGCTTTTGTGATGCATGCTTTACAGGGAATTACCCGCTTACAGTTTAAAGAGCCATAAACTATCAACCGCCTTCTGGTTTCTCTGGTTTATCTGGTTTATTGCGTTTCTCTGGTTGTGAAATCCTTAGCCCCTCAACCCCTTGCCTCTTTTGTTTTGAAAAATATTCCAAGAGAACCACTTGAACCCTTGACTCCTCGAATCCTCGACCCCTTCGCTTCTCTGACTCCTCGAATCCTCGACCCCTTCGCTTCTCTGAATCCTCGAATCCTTGACCCCTTCGCTTTTATGAAACAGTGTATCATTTTAGGTTGACAAAACATATATTTGAGCTATACTTAAATCAAAAGGTGTTCTTTGACAATTGAGTTTAGGCGAGACATGGTAATATACCGTATTTAGTGCCATAGCCGCCTTTGGGCAAAGCAAGAATACGGTTGAGAGTGCTCCTGTAAAAAAGGAGGATAACAATCCCGTATTAAAATGTGAAGTGGATTTTGCTCAATAAAATGGTCAAGGCGTTTATCACCTTGAGAATGCTGATAGGTTAGAAATCGGCTTTTAAAAAACAAATATTATTGCAAAGCAACAGACTTACGGTGATATTTGTTTTTGCGATTTCTTAGTGAAACGCATCAAGAGTAGTTAAAGCATTGGTTTAAGCAAGACGCTTATAAGCCCAAAAGGACACCTTTTATACCCCGGTTCTTCCGGGGTATTTTTTTGTGGTAAATTGGCACGGTAGATAATAGATACTACATTAGGTACAAGCTAATACGAGACCTTTGCAAAATATCATTTCGAAGAGCTTAAGCGACGAGAAATCCTAATGATGACATCTTGTTAAAGATTTCTCCCTTCGGTCGAAATGACAATTTGACCATTGTGCAAAGCTCTCAATACTTGACTATTTGCTGCTTATATGTTTTTTTGCAAAAAATCTTGATTAAGACCAGGTGTGGCAGAAAAACTTGACAATTTTTTTAACATAAATTCAAATAAGTAGATAAATCATTACGAACTGTCAAAAATGCTTCAATAAAATCTAATGGAGGACAACATGAAAAAATCACTAATATTGTTTTCTATAATTTACATTTTATGTTTTAACATTACAATGACCGATGCTGCTGAATGGGTGTATTATGCCTCTTCTAAATCATTGGAAGACAAATATTATTATGATAACACAAGCATTATCACAGACAGTGAAGGCGCTAAAAGGGTATGGATAAAACAGGTGTTTTCATCGAAAGGAAGATTTCATTTCATGGAAACCATGAAACATAATGGCTATAACGATGAAAAAAGATTAGAAAAGATAAGTTACGTTCTCAATTATTTTGCAATAAAGTGTAACGAAAAACAGTATAATCTCATTTCTTATTATGTAAGGGATTCGCAGGACAACAATATCGATTCAGGTAAACCGGAGCCTGCATGGAATCCGATCAAATCTGGCAACATTATCGAGATTTTGTATAAAAAACTTTGCAGATGAACATAAAATGAATTTAGAGGAAGATGATGCTGCCGTTTGAATATAGGAAAAGATATCTTTATGAAACACACATCAAGTTAAAGCAAGGTATTGGAAGATTGATCAGGAGTGAAACAGATAAGGGTAGGGTGATAAGCATTTGAAAAATATCAAAAAATGCGCCCAGCAGGACTCGAACCTGCAGCCTTTTGATTCGTAGTCAAACGCTCTGTCCAATTGAGCTATGGGCGCACCGAGTTAAAGCATATCAGAAAGAAGGCAAAAAATGTAGCATAAAATTCTGTTTTTTAGCAATCCCTTGTATGTTAAAATAATGAAAATGATACTTCTAAATTGTTCTCATTTATTGCTTTGTAATAAAAGGTCGTTTTATGGAAAACATTCTAATAATTTTCTCGCATCCTCGTTTTGAAAAATCAAGGGCAAACAAGGTGTTACTTGGTAGCATTGATGATATGGCTCAGGTGACAATCCATGACCTATATGAAGAATACCCTGACTTTAATATTGATACAAAACTCGAAAAATCGCTATTGATTGAACATAAAATTATTGTTTGGCATCACCCTTTTTATATGTATGGGGTTCCGGCATTGTTCAAGCAATGGGTTGATCTTGTTCTTGAATTTGGCTGGGCACACGGCTATGGAGGAGATAACCTTAAAGACAAACTTGTTTTCAATGCATTGACTGCTGGTGGTACAAGGGATACATATGTGCACGGGGGACATAATGGCTTTACGGTAAGGGAGTTTCTCGCACCTTTTGAACAAACTGCACTTTTTTGTAAAATGATTTATCTTCCACCCTTCGTTGTACACGGCACGCATCTTTTGACAGATAAAGAGCTTAAAAACTATGGGGGACTCTATCGTTTATTATGTGAAAGATTGTCGCAGGGAACATATAATCTCAACGAAATATGCAGGCATGAGTACCTAAACGATTGGCTTTTGTCAAATACAAATAATGGGGTAATTAGTTAGGTGAACGCAGGCTTTCTTCATGACGCATTGATCTATCTCGCTACTGCGATTATCTTTGTTCCTATAGCAAAAAAACTTGGGATGGGATCCGTTCTTGGATATCTGTTGGGCGGCATTATAATCGGCCCATTCTTTCTCGGCTTTGTCGGAGAGGAAGGCAAAGATATAATGCATTTTGCAGAATTTGGTGTTGTCATGATGCTTTTTTTAATTGGCCTTGAGCTTGAACCAACAAATCTCTGGCGTATGCGAAAACTGATTGTAGGTACTGGTGCCTTACAATTAGGCGGTACAACTTTAATATTCTTTGTTGCTCTAATTGCAGCAGGTTTTTCATGGCAGGCAGCATTGGCAAGCGGCCTTGCACTATCAATGTCCTCTACGGCTATTGTTTTACAGACACTTAAGGAAAAAGGTCTTGCCAAGGCAGAATCAGGGAAGAGTTCTTTTGCGGTTCTCTTGTTTCAAGATATCTCTGTAATACCGATATTAGCGCTTCTTCCTCTGATTATAGGTTCTTCGTTACAAATTCATTCGAATAACAGTGCAACATTTATTGGTGAGCTACCAGGATGGAGACAGACGTTAACCCTGCTTGGTTCTGTAGTGGTTGTTATTTTGGGGGGACGTTTTTTAATTGTACCTTTTCTGAGATTTGTAGCGAGTATCCGTCTAAGGGAGCTTTTTACAGCGGCAGCGCTTTTTATTGTAATTGCTACCGCTGACCTCATGACAATGGCAGGATTGAGCCCGGCTCTCGGAACATTTCTCGCAGGGGTTGTTCTTGCTAATTCGGAATTCCGCCATGAATTAGAGAGCGATATAGAACCATTCAAGGGTGTTTTACTGGGTTTATTTTTTATTGCCGTGGGTGCATCCATAAATTTCAGACTCATCATCGACAATCCTTTGTTAGTGATAGTGTTTGTTTCGGGCGTAATAATCGTCAAAGCCTTTGTGCTAAATATGGTTGGACGGATGGCGCGTCTAAGTTTTGATCAGAATGCAATATTTACCCTTAGTCTCAGTCAGGTAGGCGAGTTTGCATTCGTACTTTTTGCGTTTATCTCAAAACTCGGCATTTTGTCCGACTACTGGACAGATGTAATGATGGGGGTTACAGCTATAAGTATGACCATAACCCCATTGCTTATTCTTCTGAATGAAAGGTTTGTTCTGCCGAATTTTGGTACAAAAGAATCTGTTGTAGAAAAAGAAGCAGAGGATATCAGCGGAGAATATCCTGTTATTATTGCGGGATTTGGTCATTTCGGAAGCACTATAGGCAGATTTCTTCGTGCAAACGGCGTAAACACTACGATACTTGATAATGATTCAGATAGGGTCGACCTTTTGAGAAAAATGGGGTTTAAGGTGTTTTACGGAGATGCAACACGTACAGATATTTTGAAATCAGCAGGCGCAGAACATGCAAAAATGCTTATTGCCGCTATCGATTCCCCTGAAATCAATATGGACTTGATAAAAAAGACAAGGGAACATTTTCCTAATCTTTCGATTATGGTAAGGGCAAGAAACAGGACAGATGCCTACGAGTTGATTGATGCCGGTGTACAAAATATTTATCGTGAATCTCTGGAGACGTCAGTACGCATAGGAGTTGATGTTCTGGTGAAACTGGGTTTTCGAAGATATAGCGCTACCAGAGCAGGACAGAATTTTGTCAAATATGACGAAGCAGCTTTATCAAAACTTGCAGCACATCGGCACGACCAGGATTTATATATCTTTAATGTCCGTGAACAGATAGCAATTCAGGAAGAGTTGCTGACAAACGATAGAGGAGTCAACCCCACATCACACGACCACGCATGGGAAAGGGATTCTTGAAATAAAAGGTCTCTGCATTTATCTGAAAATTATTTTTTTGCACAAATTACCGTGGAAAGAGATTCTAAATATGTGCCCGGAGGAACATATCCCCATTCCCTGTCTTTGTCGGTTTTTCCGTAATCGAGTGTTTTGCCGCCTTTGCCGACCTCGTAAATCTCATGGATAGTATATTCTGGTTTATCTTTAGTGCATTTGAATTCATAAAGAACATTTCTCTGTTCAAGCTGTTCAATGCCCTCTGTAAAAAGCCCATTATGCTTACGTTTTCTAATATATGAATTTAACCCGTCCTGCGAGTACACAAGCCTACTCCAAACAATGATATTTTCTTCAGAGGTTTTTTTCGCAGTATAATTAATACTAAAATAGTGCTCGCCATCTTTGTCGGTGGTATATTTTTGAATGTTCTCAACTGCTGGCATTTTCGGAAATATCCCTTTTTTTGATGCTTCAAGGGATTTATTCCGCTGAAAATACATTGCAAAGTATCCAATAACAATTACGGCTACTCCAATTGTTATTCCAAACATTATTACCTGCGATAACGATGGTCTTTTTCTTAACATAATTGCTTCCTTGCTAATATATTAATAGGAATTGTCCTTGAAAAGGACATCGCATTTTATATCACTTAAAAATTACGTGTGTCAACGAAATGACCTTTAAATATTTGAGAAAAATACAAAATATGATAAAATCAAAACATGTTCTATTTTTTTATCAACTATAGGAGGTTGTAATGAAATTGCCTGATTATATTTCGAAAGCAGAGGTAAGTAAAGTATGTAAAGAATTAAAGATAAGAGATTGGACAAAATTGAAAGAGGCAAAGATACTTCCGAAGGAAGCTGAAATATTGCTTAACCTTGTAAATATTGAAAAAATGGATATTGATCCAGATCAGTTTCTTATAGGGCTTGAGGTTGAACTGGAACATGGCATCAGGTTTAAGGATGCAAATGTAACGAATAATCATCCAATTATAACAGGCATGATAGTTTTGGCACACATGAAGGAATCTCTTGACTATTACAGACTCCTTGAGGTTGCCGAACTTGAGGGTGACCTGACAAAAGCTATTGTTGCTGGAAATGCAAAGAAAGTAAAAGATTATTACAAAAGATTGGCTGAGGCAAAGATAGCCCTCGCAAAGGCTCAAATTGTTCAATTAGAATAGCATCTGCAAAAACGATAATAGATTCAGGCATCTAAGGGTTCGTATGGATTTTGACAGGTTCCCACGAACCCTTAAAAAATGATCCATCATATGAACGAACTGAGACCTTTGAAAAATGTCATTTCGAGGAACGTGAGCGACGAGAAATCCTAATGATGACAGTTTGTTAAAGATTTCTCCCTTCGGTCGAAATGACAAAAATGGCGGTTATTCAAAGCTCTCGAACTATGAGTTTTATGCTGGTATGAGCTATTTTTTCTCCCAATCTCCGTCATCATTCTGAATCCACCATCCGGGTTGTGATTTCCTGCGCCAACTGTTGGCGAAGATACCCTGAACCTTTTGCAATGAACTGCTTTCGAGTTTGTTTGTCCTTACAATCTCTGCATAGAGTGATGTACGGTCTTTGTTTATCTGCTCAACGAGTCTTGTAACATCCGCTTTTTCCTTGAGGTTCAAACTTGAAGTGTCGCGTATTTCAACAAACCCTTTGTTATTTTCTCCAACACTCCCGCGGACATAAAAAGGTCTCAACTGTTGAAAATTTTCCCGCATTGATTTTCTTATATTACGGATAGCAGGAGTTGATACATCGATTTCCTGGGCGTATGCCTCTTTAGGAACAGACAAAACGTCTCTTAGGTTTTCAAAAATTTGGCTTTTTATATCCTGCTTTTTTTCTTGTTTCTGTTCTTTAGGGTTTGTAACTTCATCTGCAATCTTGTCGGCTGCATTTTGTATCGCCGCAGCAGGAAAATAGACATTAATAGTCACACATGCTGCTGCAAAGATGATTACAGATAGGGTTAAGTGTCTGATTCTTTTTAACATTGAAATCCTCCATTTTTTGTTTTGATATCATTATATTCAATGCAATATGCACTATCAATCTGTTGTATACATTAGGTATCCGATATCCATTTTTACTATTTAGCAATTTGTACCTGTTTTTGCCTTTTTCTTAATTCTTCAACATACTTGTCGATACAGTAGGTTCTCCTGTATTCTTTTTAAAAACCCTCTTAATCCTTTCTTGCATGTCATCAAAGCTTATCACATTGTTTGTATCCCTGTTTATTACATCGATGCCCCTAAAAAACGCGCGACGTATAAAATATTCATTGCCATTCTCATAAATCTTTCCTCTTAGATGAAACTTATCATTTTCAAGGTAACATTTTATGCCTATGCGACTATAAGGATATTCCTTAAAAAAACGGTTTATACCACTTCTCAGGATCGATCCAACCGCACCTGAACCGGTACCGATTATGGATATATTATCAATTGCATCAACGCTTATCTTCTGTTCGGTACCACTTTTTTTAACAGAATCCATTTCAAACAAAAAACGTGAAGGTTGACCATATGCTATTTCAAGGTTCTTTATAAAACCGTTAACAATGCCCTTGATTTTGCCTATCTTTATAGTTTCGGTGATTTTTCCAAGATCAATGTCTTTGAATAGTATATCACCTTTTATGACACGTTCATGGGAAAAAGGTTTATTTATCTCAACGTTCTCTATCTCAATATCACCCCCAAAGGCGTTTATTGTAGTAATGCCTTTTGTTATCCATTTACCATCCTCATAACCGATAAGTGGAAATTGTGCCTCTATATTTCCTGGCAACTGCAATCCCGTGACCTCTTCGAGCAAAGAGCTTATATCAACACCCTCAATTTTGGCGGCAAAATTGAACTTTCTTGATGGGACGATCACATCCTCGCCCTTACATTCAATAATTTTAATTTTTCCTCCATAAAAAGGAAACTCGAACATGCCCGGAATCAGTATATTATTAGCGGTAACAAGAAAAGGGATTGTCAATCCCTGAATCTTTATGGTATCCATTTCAAGCATCCCTATGCGCAAAAACCCGGTTTTTGACCTTATCCCAGGTTTTAGCTTTGAAGGATAGTGCAAGTCAAAAGGCATATTCATTGAAATATTTTCTGCAGAGAATGATTTTCCCGGAACATAGACAGACACATCGTCAAACAAGGCATTTCCATGTATTGAATACCCTTCGTCTCTGCCAACTATCTTTCCTTCAGATGCGATCTTCCCTTGCATGCGTAAATTCAAAAGAGAAGGGGACATTTCACCGAGATAGTCATAGAGTGCAATAGACATAATCTTATCAGGATAAACATCATTTGTTGAAAACGATAACCTCCATTCTTTTTTGTCAATTTTACCCGAATAAGAATAGGTGCCTGTATCAAAAAAATTCAGGCTCCCTTTAAAGTCAAATCTATTTTCATCAATTAAAGTCAAATCTGTGTCAAATGATATTTTTTTCATTTCTTTTCGTAGGTCTTTGTAATATTTACCAAACAGATACTCACCTGAGGAAAGTTCTGAATATATGTGGACGCTTGTCTTTTTATCACCACGTGGAATGCTGAATTTCAGCACCAGTGTGCCTTCAATCCCCTGTGCAGCATTTCTACCATCCGATGAACTGAATCCACCGCTTTCAAAGTTCAGTGTTGCGTTGCCCGACACCGTGGATTCATTGCCTTTGAAAGTGCCTTCCATTTCACTTTTTATTGCACCTTTTCCATGTATTGACCATCCATTGTCACCAGGTTTTTCTATAAAAGGCTTTAAATATGAATAAAGTGTAGAAAAATTGATATCTGATGCATAAACAGCAGCCTTCCATGGAAATTCATCCTTCATTTTGCCGTAGCAATTTCCTTTTAAGTTGCCAAACGATGGTATTTCCAGTTCAATTGACTCAAACGCAACATTTTTGCTTTTGACATCATATTTCATATGTGTTTTCAGGTAAGGTCTTTTAATAAGCGACCTATTTTTTGAATTATCAAAAATCAGCGAATCCGATGATATTATGATTCTTGAAACATCGATTTGTTCTTTTTTAAATGAAACCAAAAGATGCAAACTTGTATTTGCAAGAGATACTGATTTAAAAACGCCTGAATTCAAATGTATATCAAGCGTTCCTGTACCTATCAATTCAGGTAAAAGACCCGTAAGACTCATCGACCCACTACACCTTCCATGCCCTGACAAATCTTTTGCCTGTCCATTGGAGGTTATATCAACAAGTCCGTTGAAAGTAATCCTGCCGCCCTTTTCTGGAGAGAAACCCTGCACATCAAGGTCGATATTTCTAAAAAATAATTCATATGGTTCTTCACCAAAGATTAGTTTGAATTGACCTTTCTGTATAGAAAGTGTGTGAACAGGCGGGATTTTCTTTATAAACGATAGATCAGTCTGTGTTGATTTTTTATCACCAATGCGTATCTGGATTTTAGGTTCTTTCAAAGTAAACCTTTCTATTTCACCCTTTATTGCCATAGAAGGTTTACTTTCAAGATTTACTTTTGCGCTTGAAAAGAGAAAACCGTTTTTATCACCTTGTGATATTTGCAAATTCGATATATTTGCCTTTAAAAAAGGTGCATAACTAACATCATCTGCATGTATTACAAACCCATATTTGTATGAAAGTATATATGCTATATGTCTATAAAACAGTGGGGTACGGAGATAAAGAACCAGACCGACAAAAAATATAACGATAATCATCGAAACAATAATAAAACGTTTTCTCTTCATGCAAGACATTGTTTTATTATAGCACAAAGGAGGCTATCATTTCTAAGGTTTGAATATCTGGCTCGGCAGGAAACTATTGATTTATTAGCTTCCCCTCTGCCTTTTTACCCGTAGGGTGAGTTGTTTCATCAGAACAAATCTTTCTCCTGTTCTGATGAAGATATTATAACTCAGCGTTCTCTGCGTGCTCTGCGAGAAACAACTGCCTTTCACCCCTTGAACCCTTTTTTTTAGAAGGTTAGATGTGTATTTTTAGAGGGTTAGATGTTTGGAAGTGTGGATGTTTAGCTAAACCTCTAACCCTCCAGCCTTCTGTCTTCTTCCTTCTTCCCTCTGTCTTCTTCCTTCTGCCCTCTGCTTTTTCCAACTCTCTGTCTTCTGACTTCTGTCTTCTGACTTCTGACCTCTGTCTTTCTCCACTCGACCCCTTGAATCCTTGACCCCTCGACCCCTTCGCCTTTCTGAATCCTTCTCTTTATCGTTGCTTATGTGTTTATAAAACGACTATCTTGTGTTAAAATTCGGCATTCAGCGTGTATGGTTTAATATGAAGTTTGAACATAATATTGATTTCGACACAATTAGATCGGTGCTTGATCTTTTGCCAATGCGTATTTATATGCTCAACGAAAAAAGAAAAGTCTTATGGGCAAATAAAAGGGCATCCCATTGGTTTAGAAACATAAATCTAAACCATGAAAATATTTATTGCTTCAAAGAAGTATTTAAACGTGACAACCCATGCATACATTGTCCCGTAATAAAGGCATTGAAAACAGGGAAAACAGAACATACAGAAATAAAAGCCGAATATAACGGTAAAACAAAATATTATTTCGTTACAGCAACACTTTTCAAAAAAACAGAAAGCAACAGCGATACGCTTATTATTGAAACCGTTCAGGATATCACCAACTACAAAAAGGCTGAGGAAGATTTAAGGAATCTCAATGACTTTAATACTGCCATAATCAATAATGCCCCTGTTGCCATATTTACCATTGACAGAACTGGCAAGTTTATCAGTGTAAACCCAGCCCTGGCAAAGCTTTCAGGTTTGGGCACTGAGGCTGAGGACAAGCTTTTGGGTTTCAACTGGATTGAAAACCCATATACAATAAGATGCGGTTTAGCCGATTGTATAAAAAAAGGGTTAGAAGGTGAACCCTTTGAGCTATGGGACTTTCCATTTACAACGTACAGGGGTGACAGAGGGCATTATATTCACTTCAGGGGTGTACCGCTAAAAACGAAAGATGGAAAGGTTGAAGGACTACTATGTATCATAGAGGATACGAGCGAAAAGGTAATGGCAAGGATTCAGTCTATTCAAGATGCAAAGACATCGGTCATAGGCAGGCTTATGACAGGGGTTGCACATGAACTTAACAACCCGCTTGCAGCGATTTCAGCAAACTCGGAGCTTGCATGTGAATTGTTCCAAAACATGAAGACACAAAATATTGATAGTGAAGAGATAAACGAACTCCGTGAATACATCGAAGTTATTGAAGAACAGGCATATCGATGTAAGAATATCATACAGGACATGATCGATATAACAAAAAAAGAGGATTTTGAGGTAAAGGCAATAAATCTGCCGGCATTGCTTGATGAACTTATCGGAACACTAAACCTTAAAAAAAAGAAGATACGCCTTAAAAAACATATTGGAAAAAATCTGCCGCATGTAAAGGGTGATATGAATGCCTTGAGGCAATGTTTTTTAAATATTCTGCGTAATGCAACCGATGCTCTCGAAAAAAGAGAATCTCCAACAATAAGGATAGCTGCCTGCATTTCGGACGATTTTGTCAGGGTTGAGATCGAAGATAATGGCGTTGGCATTCACAACGAAATGTTGGATAAGATTTTTGAACCCTTTTTTTCGACAAAGGCTACGGGCAAAGGTATAGGTCTGGGTCTGACTTTGTGTTACGAATTTCTCAAAAGAATGGGTGCCAAAATAGAGGTGAAGAGTGAACTGGGAATGGGAACTCTTTTTGTTATAAATCTTCCAGTTTCTTCGGATTTCAAGGTGAATGGATAGAACATTATGATACGCATACTTATTGTAGACGATGAATACCAATTAATAGATGCGTTCCGAAAAAAGCTTTCAAAGGAGGGCATGGAAGTACTCGTTGCACTAAACGGCAAGGATGCAATAAACATCATCAAGAACGAATCCATCGACATCGGGCTTTTCGACATAAGACTTCCCGATATTAACGGTGTTGATCTGCTCGGCAAATTAAAAGAAATGCAGCCTACAGCAGAAGTTATTATGCTCACAGGTCATGCCTCAGTAGATACTGCTATCAAATCCATGAAACTCGGTGCCTATGATTATTTGACAAAACCATGTAGGCTTGTTGAGTTGCACAATGTAATACTCAAGGCATATGAAAAAAAGCAATTGAAGGAAAAGAACATTGTGCTTGAAGAACACATCCATCGCATTGAAATACGAGATAGGTTCATTGGCGAGAGCAAAGAGATGAAGGAGATAAAAAAATTTATTTCGCTGGTCAGTAATTCTAATGCACCCGTACTGCTTTTAGGTGAAACAGGTACAGGAAAGGAAGTGGTTGCAAGACAGATTCATACCCTTTCTCATCGCTCTGCAAATCCATTCGTAACTATAAATGCGAGTTGTCTGCAGGAGAGTATTCTCGAAAGCGAATTGTTTGGCTATAAAAAGGGTGCGTTTACCGGGGCACAGACAGATAAACTGGGACTTATTGAAATTGCTAATAAAGGCACATTTTTCGTTGATGAAGTTGGAGATATGGGTACTACTATACAGGCAAAACTTTTGCGTGTCCTTGAAAACTCTGTTTTCAGAAAGCTTGGAGACACTAAGGAAATTAAGGTTGATGTTCGTTTTATTTTTGCAACCAACAAGAATATTGAAAAAGAGATCGAAACAAACAGATTTCGTAAAGACCTTTTTTATAGGCTCAATACATTCATAATTAAGATACCCCCGCTTGTTGAAAGAAAAGATGATATACCATTAATCGCAAATTATTTTATTGAAAAATTCACATTAGGTGGAAAAAGAAAAATAATATCAAAACATGCCATAGATATCCTCGTTAACCATAGTTGGCACGGTAATGTCAGGGAACTCGCCAATGCACTTGAGCGGGCTGTTCTTGTATCCGCCGACAGAGAAGAGATTATAGCGGACGATCTTCCCTATGATATAACCCACACAAAAGCGGTTATCCCAGAGTTTAAAAATCAAACCTTAAACCAAAATAAGCTAAGATTGGATGTAATGGAAAAAGAACACATTGAAAAGGTATTAAAATTAGCTGATGGCAATAAAAGCAAGGCTGCCAGACTCCTCGGTATTAGCCGAAAAAAACTCTATCAAGTGATTGAAAATGACCTTAAGTGATTCTTTTGGAAACAATTGTGTTATTTATCGGAGTCATCGTTAAATGTCATTATCGTGTAATCCGTTTAAAAACCATTAATATATATCGTTTTTATAGATAGACTTAATTTCTAATGGTTGGCATTACATTTGCAATCCAAATCAACAATGTAAAACTTTTATTCTGAAAAAATGTACAACGAACATCATGATGATATTTCAGGAGGTTTTTTGAATGGAGCTTACAACAGAACAAAAAGACATAGCAAAGGCTGCACGAGAGTTTGCAGAGAAGGAGTTCAGGGATAGGGCAAAAGAATTTGATGAGAAAGAGGAGTTCGATCTTTCTATCTGGAAACGCGCTTGTGAAAACGGTTTTATTGGGGTTTTTTTAGAAGAAGGGTTCGGAGGTGCAGGGCTTGGTTTTCTTGAACATTGTATAATAACAGAAGAATTTTGGCGTGTAGACCCTGGTTGTGGACAGGCGCTTGTTTCATGTAGTTTTGGCTCTGAAATGATTCAAGCGTTTGGATCGGAGTCACAGAAAAATGACATTCTGCCAAGAATTCCCTCTGGTGAGATAATCATCGGAACGGCCATAACAGAACCTGACGCAGGCAGTGATGTAAGTTTGGTTAAAACAAAAGCGGAAAAAAGAGGTGATAGATACATAATCAATGGCACAAAGATGTTCGTAACCAACGGATGTATTGCAGATTATCTTCTTGTTTATGCAGTAACAAACCCTGAAGAAAGCAATGTCCATAAGAGATGTAGTGTAATTCTTGTCAAAACAGACTCTCCAGGATTCGAGGCACTAAAAATCCATGGCAAGCTGGGAATAAGGGCATCAAACACTGCAGAGGTCAGCTTCAGTAATGTCGAGGTGCCGGTCAAAAACCTTGTCGGGCAGGAAAAGCGCGGTTTCTATCAATTGATGGATTTTTTCAACAAGACCCGCAACCATGTGGCGGCAGAAGGAGTCGGCATAGCACAGGGAGCCCTTGAAATGGCTATATCACACGTTAAAAAAAGGAAGGCCTTCGGCGGATATCTTTCCAGACTCCAGGGTGTACAATTCAAAATTGCAGAGATGGCAACAAGGATTGAGGCAGCGAGATGCCTTTACTGGAGGTCCGCGTATCTACTTGACAATGGCAAGCTTGACCCTGCACTGGTTTCGATGGCTAAATGGTATGCTGGTGAAATAGCTGTTTATGTTGTGAACGAAGCCCTTCAGCTTCACGGGGGCTACGGGTATATTGCAGAATATGACATCCAGAGATTTTATAGGGATGCTAAAATAGTTGAAATATATGAAGGCTCGAAAGAGGTTGAAAAGACAATAATTGCCAATAAGTTTTTAAAGAAGGTTTTTTAAAACCGTATCAGTTGGAAACATGTCTATATCAAAGGCAGGATATGTGTATTAAAAAGAGGCAAATGTTTCGAAAATATACATATAGTGAGAATAATGCACAGGATTCCTATTCTTTAAAATTGAAATCCTTGTTATTTTTCAATATGTTTTATTGGTATATAAATTGCATTTTTTCTGCTCAGTGCAAATAAAAGAGGTAAAAGAGTATGGATATACGAAGTAGGGTATTGGCATGTATGCAATGTGGAAAATGTACCGGAAGTTGCCCTGAAGCAGGCATAACACCCTTTAATATTCGTATGCTTATGCGAAAAAGACAATTCAAAAACATTATCGATGAGTCATTACCTTGGTACTGTACATCATGCGGAGCCTGTACCATACGGTGTCCAAGGGATGTAAAACCTTCTGAAGTGATTATTGAGATGAGGTCTGCTTTGGTTGAAGATGGAGAAATTCCGCCGGCTCTTCAGAAAGCCCTTGAAAATACATTTGTGCAGAAGAACCCCTGGGGTCGTTCAAGGGCAAAACGAGGGGCATGGTTTGAAAAGCCTGATATTGGAGTTCCACACGTAAGCGAAACATCATCCAAAAGACTGCTTTTTACATGTTGTATTCAGGCTTACGATCCGAGGTGTATGGTCATTCCCCAGAATATATCAAAAATATTGAAGATGTGTGGGATAGAGTTTGGGGTTCTCGGTGAAGAAGAGGCATGTTGCGGCAATGAGATTAGAAGGATAGGGGAGGTTGGCCTGTTTGAGGAGCTTCAGGAAGAAAATAAAGCTACTTTCGAAGAGTATGGTATAAAAGAAATTATTGCACTCTCACCTCACTGCATGAATGCGTTGAAAAAAGAATACGGCGACCTCGGCATCAAGATATACCATTACACGGAACTTATAGCGCCAATTATGAGAGATGGCACTATCTTGCCCAAGACGAATTACAATAAAAAGATCATATATCACGACCCTTGTTTCCTCGGAAAACAAAATGGTATATTCGATGAGCCAAGGGATATACTCAACTCAATAGATGGGCTTGAGCTTTTGGAGTTTTCAAGGTCAAGAGAAAATTCGATGTGCTGTGAAGGAGGAGGGGGTAGGATGTTTTTTGAAGTGGAGACCTCCTATCGTAGAAATGCTGAGGTAAGGGTATCGGAGGCAAAAGAAATAGGGGCTGAAATCATTGCGACAAGCTGCCCGTTTTGCGTTATGACCCTTGAAGAACCGGCAATCGAGAAAGGGCTTGAAGTAAAAGAAATATCAGAGATACTCATGGAGGTATTATAAAATGAATTTACTCGTTTTTACCAAAAGGGTTCCCGCAACACAAGAGGAAGAACTGCGGATTATTGATGATGGAAATAAAATCGATCTATCTAAAGTGCCTTTCAAGGTGAATGACTGGGACAACTATTCGGTTGAAGAGGCCGTACGGATTGTAGAAAAAATAGGCGGTACTGTGACAGCAGTATCCATTGGTGATTCCGAATCCGATGAGGTGTTAAGAAGGGCAATAGCCATGGGGGCAAAGGATGGTTTTCTAATTGAAACCGAAAATATCCTCCACGATCCCAATGCAAGATCGACATTGATCTATAATTTCTTGAAAAAGGAAGGCTTGCCTTTTGACGCAATCTTTACAGGTGTACAATCTGAAGATGACCAGTTTGCTGCTGTTGGTGGCATCCTTGCAGCAAAGTTGAGGATTCCCTTTGTATCTATGGTTATTGGAATCGATAATATTGAAAATGGATATGCAATTGTAAGAAGAGAACTTGAAGGGGGTCTACAGGAGCGTATAAAAATTTCTTTACCCTGTGTAATGTCAATCCAGACAGGCATTAACGAGCCAAGATATGTCTCCATTATGGGAATACGGAAGGCATCCAAAGTGGAAAGAAAGGTTCTTAAAGCATCTGATTACCAGGAAAATGTTGAGAACATGATTGAGCTTACCAGATGGGTATATCCGCTGAAAAAGGAAGGCGCAACACTTTTGAGCCCAGATCTGGAGAATGCATGTAAAGAGTTATTGAATATACTGAAAGAAAAGGGGGTGTACCAATGAGCTATGCACTCGTTGTGGCAGAAACAAGACGCAATATTTTTGAAGAGAGAAACATGGATTCCATCGGATTATGCTCCCTTATGGGGAAAGATGCGTTTCTTCTGATTCCTTTTGGTGACTATAATGTAAACGAACAGTATTTAAACGGCATAATTAAGGTAAAAGTTGAAGAATCGATGTTTTTAAACCCTGTAGTCATGGTCAATATCCTTGAAAAGATTATGGCATCGCATGGAAAGCCATACTTAATGGTCTTCACAAACTCCGCTTCAGGGACAGAATTGGCTTCCTATGCTGCAGGATATTTTAATGTGCCTATTATCACAGATGTTAGCGCCTATGACAAAGAACGGGGAACGTTTTCTAAGAGTTATTATTCAGACAAGATATTCGGCGAATTTAAACCATCCGGAGAGGGCACCTTCATCATTACTGTTCGAAGCGGCAGTTTTAAGGAAAATCTTTGTGATAGAAATGCTAATCCATCTTTGGAAATCGTTGAAGATGTGGAGACAAATACCACACGGACTTTTATGGAGTTTGTGGAAGAGGAGAAATCAGGCATCGATATAACTAAAGCAGAATTCCTCCTATCTATCGGAAGGGGGACTGGCAACAACGAAGAGGTTGCTGAGTATGAAGAACTTGCAAAACTTTTAAAGGCAGTTATATCAGGCTCAAGGCCTGTCATTGACAAATTGTGGTTGCCCAAAACACACCAGGTGGGTACATCAGGAAAAACAGTGAAGCCAAAGGTATATCTTGCAATGGGCATCAGCGGTGCTTTCCAGCACATCGCGGGGATGAAGGATTCAGACTGTATCATTGCCGTCAACAAAGACCCCGAAGCCCCTATTTTTCAATATGCACATTATGGCATTATAGGCGATATGCACAAGGTGAGAGACAAACTGAAAGAGATGCTGAAAGAAGGTTAGAGGATCTGCATCTATAAAGGATTGTTATGAATAAGGTACTTGTTGTTGGTGGTGGAATAGGAGGTATAACGGCTGCCCTTGAGCTTGCGTCATGCGGAGTAAGTGTGACAATGCTTGAAGAAGGCCCGTCCATCGGCGGCAGAATGATACAACTCGACAAAACATTTCCTACTCTCGATTGTTCTACCTGCACCCTTTCTCCAAAAATGGTCGAGGTTTCACTCGACCATAACATCGAATTGCTCACTTGGGGGAAACTAATTGCCGTAGAGAAGATAAGCCAGAAGTTTCAGGTTACAATTCTAAAAAAGGCGAGATACATTGACACAAAGAAATGCACAGCATGCGGAAACTGCTCTTCAGTTTGTCCGGTTGTCATGAAAAGCGAGTTCAACATGGGTATAGGTTCAAGAAAGGCGATTTACATCCCTTTTCCGCAGGCGATTCCCAACAAGGCAAGTATTGACAAACGCGAAGATCGCCCCTGCAATGCCGCATGTATCGATGCATGTCCGATAAATACAAATGTTCCCGGGTACCTCAAACACATCAGCGAGGGAAGGTTCAAAGAGGCTTATATGCTCATAAGGGCAACAAACCCTTTTCCTTCCGTATGTGGCAGGGTTTGCTATGCTCCCTGTGAAACGGTATGTAACAGAGGTCAGCTCGATGACCCTCTTGCCATTCGTGACCTTAAACGTTTTGCTGTCGACCAATTCGATATTGATTTGCTTGAAGTTCCAAATATTACCAAGACAGGTAAAAAGGTTGCAGTAGTAGGCGCCGGGCCCGCAGGTCTTGCATGTGCCTATAATCTTTCTTTGGAAGGCCATGATGTAACCGTTTTTGAAGCACTTCCTGAGCCAGGAGGTATGCTGCGTTATGCAATACCTGAGTACAGGCTTCCTAAGGAAGAATTAAAAAAAGAGATCAATTATATAATAAAGCTTGGCATTGAAATTAGATGCAATATTGAAATAGGCAAAGATATTAAGCTCGAAAATATTAGGGAAGATTTCGATGCCGTCTTTATAGGAACAGGCGCCCCAAAAGGATTACCCCTTGGTGTAGACGGAGAAGAACTCCAGGGCGCAATTGACGGGATTGGGTTTTTGCAGGATGTGAACCGCGGTAAAAAGATAACACCGGGCAAAAATGTTGCGGTAATAGGTGGAGGAAATACAGCCATTGACTGTGCAAGAACCGTAAAACGTCTTGGCAGCAAAAATGTAACGCTTATCTACCGAAGAACGCGTGATGAAATGCCTGCTGCTGACGAAGAGGTTGAAGCGCTTCTTCATGAAGGGATAGAGATAAAATTCCTCACCACGCCGGTACGTTTTTACGGTGAAAACGGACACCTTTCGCATATGGAGTGTATTAGTATTGAGCTTGGAGAGCCCGATTCAAGCGGTCGCAGACGTCCAATTCCCATCAAAGATTCTGAATTTACTGTATCAGTTGACATGGTAATCAAGGCATTAGGCCAGACACTTCAAACCTCTTTTGCTGAAGGAATTGGTCTGGCATTTAAGAAAAATGGCACCATTGAGGTTGACCCCCTCACCAATTCGACAAATATTGAAGGTATTTTTGCAGGTGGCGATGTTTCAACAGGGCCAGCATATGTTGTAGATGCAATTGCTGCTGGTTATAGGGCTGCCAAATACATAAACTGTTTTCTCAAGGGTGAACAGATAGACGAGATACATACAGGAAAGAAACCAGAAAAACTTACTGATTCAGAAGTGGCTAACCTTTCCACAAGATTTTCCTGTTCAAATCGCATAAAAATGCCCGAAGCCTCCGTCGAAGAAAGAATCAAGAATTTCAATGAGGTAACCATAGGATACAGCACAGAAGAAGCACGTGCAGAAGCATCACGATGTCTTGCCGGTAAAATCGAGGGATGCATACAATGTGGAGAATGCGAAAGGATATGCGAAGTAAAGGCAATTGACCATCATATGCAAGACGAATTGTTAACTGAATTGTTCGATGGAATTATTCTGGCTCCAGGTTTTGACCTCTACGATCCAACGGAAAAAAGAGAATATGGCTATGGCATTTTAGATGGTGTCATAACTGGCATAGAATTTGAACGTATCTGTTCTGTTACTGGTCCGACAGGTGGGGACATCCTCTTAAACGGCAAGGTTCCAAAACGATTTTATTTCATACAGTGTGTTGGTTCGAGGGACAGACAAAGCAATGCACGTTTCTGTTCAAGGGTTTGCTGCATGTACACGGCAAAACATGCGAGTATCGTTAGAGACAGGATTAAAGACGCTGAGATTTATGTATCATATATAGATGTAAGGGCATATGGCAAGGGCTATGAAGAGTTTTACAAGAATACACAAGAAAGCGGTACCATTTATATTAGAGGTGTACCGGGTGAAATATCTAAAACCGAAAATGGGCTTCTAGTGCGCGTAGAAGATATGTTAAGCGGTGAAATGCTCGAGATAGAAGTGGATGTCGTGGTTCTTGCTACAGGGGTTAGACCTGCAAAAAGTATCGAAGAACTCAGACAAATCATGTCGTTAGAAATAGATGAATACGGTTTTATCAAGGCTGATTCGATTAGTCCGTCACGCACGAATGTCGATGGTATATTTGTTTGCGGCATGGCATCCGGACCGAGGGACATACCTGATACAGTTGCATCGGGAGGCGAAGCAGCGGCGAGGTGTCTGGAATACATTGTGTCTGGAAATGAAGAATTGCTGGTTGTGGGCAGCACATGAAACAAAAGCGAATTATGTGTAATGTTTCAAGGCTAAAGGACATGTTTTAATATGAAAACAGGAATATTTATCTGTCATTGTGGTCACAACATAAAGCATACGGTAGATGTTAAAAAATTGAGCGAATTCTTTAAAAAATATCCAGGCGTGTCTGTATCCGAGGATTATGTTTTTGTTTGTTCAGAGCCTGGCCAGGATTTGATTAAAGACAAGATTATTAAAGAAGGTCTTGACCGGGTAATCATTGCATCATGTGCGCCTTCGCTCCATGGAGAAATGTTTAAGGATGTTCTGAAAAAATCGAATCTCAACCCATTTCTTTTAAGAAGGGTCAGCATCAGAGAGCATTGTTCTTGGGTTGGCGATGATATTGATAAAAATACAGAAAAGGCAAAGAGACTCATCCTCGCGGGGCTATACTCTGCAGCGCATCATGTTCCCCTTGAAGAAAAGGTTGTTGATGTAAAAAAATCTGCGCTTATTATCGGCGGTGGAGTGTCAGGCTTAAGTGCAGCCCTTTTTCTGTCAAAAATGGGCATGTATGTATATCTCGTTGAAAAGGACTCCAAACTCGGTGGTCATGTGAGAACCTTGAAAAATATTTGGCCTTCAGAAAAGAACGGCAACGATATAGTCGAGGAAATGGTTAATGAGCTTGTAGAAAGAAAAAATGTCGAGATATTCACGTCAACAAAGATTACTAATTTTGAGGGGTTTTTTGGAAATTATGATGTGATGCTTGAAACACCTGATGGCGAAAAAAGGATCACGGCTGGCGGAGCAATTATAGCGATAGGCTTTTCACCTTTTAACCCGCTTCTAAAACCTGAGCTTAAATATGGAGAAGACGAAAGAATTATAACTACGCTTGATTTTGAACAAAATATTGACAAGTTGCATCTTTCTGATAAGCCAAGGGTCGCCATACTTCACTGTATTGGGTCAAGGGATGAACAGATTGGAAAACCTTACTGCTCGAGGATTTGTTGTGTAAATGCGCTAAAGATTGGGAACGCAGTCAAGGACAGATATAAGGACTCTTATGTCGAGTCATTCTATATGGATGTAAGAACTCATCCGAAAGGCGGGGAAGAATATTTCGAAGATACACAAGAAAAAGGTGTCCTTTTTACGAGGGCAAATGTGGCAGAGATTAATCCTTCGCCTACAGGTATTATAATCAGAGGGGAGGATACGCTTTTAGGCGAGATTTTTGAGAGGGAGTTTGACCTTGTAGTGCTTTCAATAGGTATGTCGCCCCCTGATGATAGTAAGCTGATCGCTAACCTGCTTAAAATCACACTTGATAAGGATAAATTTTTTCTTGAGGCACATATAAAACTTAGACCCTTTGATACAGCCGTGAAAGGAATTTTTATCGCAGGCTCATGTTCCGGACCAAAGGATATAGAGGAATCGATCAATCACGGCAGGGCATCTGCTGTTAAATTATTTGGGTTTTTGAATCTTGGATATGCATATGTGGATCCATTTATTTCTTATGTTGATCCAAAAAGGTGTAGTGGTTGCAGGATGTGTGAACAGGCATGTATAGCAAAGGCGATCAAATATGACGAGCACAACAGGATCGCACGTGTGGAAGAGGCCGCGTGCATGGGATGTGGACTATGCAATGCAACATGCCCTTCTTCTGCAATAAGTCTTAAGGGATATATTGATAGCATGATTGACGATGAAATAAGTGCGTTAATGGAAGCAATATAAAGGTAGATACAAAGTTAAAGGAAGAGTTTTGGAGGAATAATGTCCACAGATAAGGTTGAAAAAAATCCTGAGATTATTGGCTTTGCATGTTTATATTGTACATTTAAGGCATCTGAAATGGCTGGAAGCCTTAGATTAAAATATCCGGAGGGCATTAGGCTTATTCAAGTGCCTTGTTCGAGCAGGGTCGACCCGGCATTCGTCCTTAAGGCAATCTTTGAGGGGGCTGACGGCGTTTTTGTCGCAGGATGTCACCCTGGTGATTGCCATTTTATAAAAGGTAACTATTTCACAAGACGAAAGATTGCAGCATTAAAGGAAATGTTGGACGCATTTAATATGAAAGAAAAAATACGGCTTTTTTGGGTAAGTGCTGCTGAGGCAAGGCGATTTGTTGATAAAGTCACAACCATGTACAACGAAATAAAGGAAAGGAAAAATGTTAGGGAAAAAGGTTAAAAACGGGGCCATTGAAGATGCACTCAACAGGTTTTTAAAAGAAAAAGATAAAAACAAGCTTGTAATTGGTTTTGAAGATAAAGAAAATGGAGTGTTTCTCCGTGCATTCGGGGATCATGTTGAAAATTTTTCACTTTTTAATCCTTTTTTTGGTATAAACAATGCCTTACATTTCCGCCGTTTATTTTCAAAGGGAACAAAGATTATTCTTTTGTTAAGGCCCTGTGAAATAAGGGCTTATGTAGAACTGATAAAGCTTAGTCAGATCGAAAGGGAAGATATCATCGCTGTTTCTATTGATTGCCCTGGAACAATATCATCTAAGGGCATAAACAACAGCATACCCCGGGAAGCAAAAGAATTAAAAGAGTATTTAGAGGGAAATGATATGCTACGCTGGGCGTGCAAGACATGTAGAGAAAAAAGGGGGGTTGTGGGTGACGCGGGCATAAGAATCGATCAGGATGGTTTTGCTTGGGCTGTTCCTTACAATAATAAAGGCGATTATTTTCTTTCACTGATAGACGGTGAATTAGAGGAAATAGATGTTGGCATGCTTATTAGCGAAAGCAAGAGGATAGATAAATTTCAAAGTGAAATGGATAAATTTTATGAAGATTTCTCTAAATGTATAATGTGTAAAAACTGTAGAGACATGTGTCCTGTATGCTATTGTATTGATTGTGTTTTCAATGGTGATGAATATCTTCCCAAGGGAGATGCCCTTTTGAACAAGATACTGCGCTCAGGTACAGTTCAATTGCCCCAAGGAAAAGAACTCTTTCATTTTATTAGAATGTATCATGTTTCACAGACCTGTGTCGGGTGCGGCGCCTGTGAGGAGGCTTGCCCCCAAGGCATTCCACTCACAAGATATTTTAAAGGTATCTCCGAGAGGCTCCAGGACATGTTTTCCTATATGTCAGGCAGGGATTTTGAAGAAAGCATACCATATCTCACATTTATCGAGGATGAATTGAAAGATGCAGCAGACTGATAATAACATAGAACATACAATATTTAATATTGAACATCTGAATAAAAAAATCATTGGGATGAGCGGATATAAACGTGAGGATTTTTCGGTATGTCTCGGTTGTAAAATATGCGCATCGGTGTGTACGGTCAATGATCTGTCGATAGATGCAAACCCTCAGGAGCTGCTTTCTTCTCTTTTTCTTGGAAGAACGGTTGAAAAAAATCATCCATTGGTTCTATTTTGT
>Ga0209719_1001611_pt1 | contig 27131 bp, 25 predicted proteins | sample AD_JPNAS2_MetaG_FD_184421 | JGI IMG/M metagenome (GOLD analysis project Ga0209719, IMG submission 184421) | Active sludge microbial communities of municipal wastewater-treating anaerobic digesters from Japan - AD_JPNAS2_MetaG (SPAdes) (version 2) | ecosystem: Engineered > Bioreactor > Anaerobic...
TGTACACCGGCGAGGTTGCCGGGGTCTTCGCCCTCTACACCGTCCTGATCGCCCTCTTCACCAATCCGGTGATCGAAGGCATCAAGAACCTGGTCGGCTGAGAATGGAGCAGTGGGAGGCGTAATCGCGCCGTAACGAGGTTGGACCTCTCCTGATGCTTAAGAAATACGGGCACTGACCGTTCAGGATGTGTCCCAAAAAAGCCCCCTGATGAAACCGGTTCGCCAGGGGGCCTTTCTTTTTCTCATTACGTTTAACGGTAATATCAACCCACATGCTCGGGCCGGGCGCTAAGAAAGATAAAAATTTCAGATATTTATGGAAATTTTCATCTAAAGGGTAATGATCCAGAACAGCGGCGCTCTCCATCTCGCCCGATGGGGCCGTAGATACTCCGCAGGATGAGCTTGCCTATTTTGAGTCCATAATCCATACCCCATCCCATGCATCGACCGGCGGATTTACCTTCAGCAGCTCGCACCGCTCGATGTACATCCGGCAAATGTCGTCGGTGGGATTGAGTTCCAGGGTCTTGCGAAAAGACATGATGGCCCGGTCCCAATGCCGCTGACGGTACTTCCGCAGGCCGTCCTGAAACTGACTGACCGCATCCATTAGATTGGGAAAGGTTTCCGGTGTGTGGTAGTCGAGGACCTCGTAAACGGCCACGGGCTCCGTCTTGCCCTTGACCACCACGCTATCCACCTGCCGGATCCGGTAGGTCCCCCGGAGTCTTTTGTAGGTGTTTTCACTGATGAGAATTTGCGCGTGATAACGTTTGCAAAGGCTTTCCAGACGGGAGGCGAGATTGACGCCATCGCCGATGAGGGTGTAGTCCATCCGCTTGGGGGAGCCGATGTTTCCGGAAACGATCACGTCGGTATTCAGCCCCAAACCCATCTTCACCGGTTGTTTTCCCTGGGAAAGCCGCTCCCTGTTCCAGTTTTCCAGGGCATCGATCATGGCGATGGCCGCCCGCACCGCCCGGTCTTCGTCGTCGCCATGGGAAATGGGAATGCCGAAGGCGGCCATGATGGCGTCTCCGATAAATTTATCCAGCATCCCGCCTTCCCGTTGGATACACTCCACCATAATGGTGAAATACTCGTTCAGGAGCGACACGGTACCCTGAGCGCCCAGCTCTTCGGTAAGCGTGGTGAACTGGCGGATGTCAGAAAAAAGAATCGTGGCCCGCGTACTCTTGCCGCCCAGGATGTCCTCTCCGCGATCGAGAAGCTGATCCGCCAATCCCGGATCCATATACCGGGACATTGTTGATTTCACCCGTTTTTCCGCGCTGATATCATCGATGATGATCATGACGCCCAGTTTCCTCTTCTCAACGCTCGTCAAGGGCATGATGGTGACATTGGCCGCCACCTTGTTCGTCCCGAAGCACAGCTCCGCATCCATGGTCAAATCGGGATTTCTCGTTTCCTCCACCCGGATGATCTTCTCGTGCATCCAGGCGTTGCCTTTTGAAAAAAAATCCGCGACGGAACGATCCAGGACATCCTGGGCTTCGAGTTGCATGATCCTGAGCCCGGCGGCGTTGCAGGTCACGATCCGCCCCTCTTCGTTGAGGGTGATGACGCCATTGGACATGCTCTCCAGCATGCCCTCGTTGTAATTCTTCATGTTTTGGATGTCATCGAAGAGTTTGGCGTTTTCCAGGGCGATGGATACCTGGGCGGTAAAGGCCCGGAGCCGTGATTCGTCTTCTCTGGAAAACGGGCCGCCCCGTTTGTTGAGGACCTGGGTCACCCCGATGATCTTACCGGATTTGTTGACCACGGGCACGCAGAGGATGGATCTGGTGAAAAAACCGGTTTTCCGGTCAAAGGCGGGGTTGAAGCGTAAGTCGGCATAGGCGTATGGGATATTGATCGTTTCCCCGGACTGAAAAACGGCGCCGGCGATCCCGAGATGATTGGGAAGGCGGATCTCCATGGCCCCCAGCCCTTCTCCGACCTTGGAAAACAATTCGTTGCGCTTTTCATCGTTGAGGAAGAGGGTCGAACGTTCGGCGTTGAGCATCCGCGTTGCCTCGGACATGACCTTGGCAAGCAGGCTGCCCAGATCGATCTCCGCCGTGACATTGGAGACCAGGTCGAAAAATTCCATTTCTTTGGCCCGGAACTTGCGCATCTTTTCCACAATTCCAATGCTCTGGAGGGTGATGGCCGCCTGGGTGGTCATGGACTGCAAGAGCCCCATGTCTTCACGGGTAAAGCGCCCCCGTTTCTTGTTGAGCATCTGGGCGGCGCCGATCACCTCCCCCTTCATGGTCCGGATGGGGACGCAAAGGATGCTTTTCGTGTTGTAACCGGTCTTTTCGTCCACGGAGCGATTGAAACGTTCATCGGCATAGGCGTCGTGGACGATGATGCTTTCCCCGGTCGTGAATACATGACCGGCAATGCCACTATTGTTGATTATCCTGATCTCCCGCTGAAAATTACCCTGGGCTATCCGGGAGTACAATTCCCCCGTTTCCGGGTCGTTCAGGAATATCGTCCCCCGGTCCGCCTTGATTTCCCGGGTGGTTATTTCCACCAGGACGGCGAGCATCTCGTCCAGGGTTTCGTAGGTCGCCATGGTTTGGGCGACATTGAGCAGCAATTCCGCCTGGTATAGCCGGATCTCCTTATCGAGGTGATTATCCTTTTTCATTCTCCTCCAATCTGCTGCGCAGGACGACAATCGCCTCGCGGAGTTGTTGCTTTTCGTCGTTATCGGTGCGGCGGATCATGGTCATTTCATCTTCATGGCTGATTTTCTCTTTCTCCAGTTCTTGACGCATTGCATTCACCATTTGCCGCAACTGGACGACTTCATCATGATGGCCCGCGAGCAGGCGCTGTCTTTCCCGATCATGATCGATGGCCATCTTCTCCATGGCCAGACGCAAAGAGTTTACCGTATCCTTGAGTTGTTTGATCTCGTCATGGGCCCCCGCCAGGGCTTTCTGAATCTCGCCGGCACGGCCGATATTTTCCTTTTCCAGTTCTTCCCTGAGGGCGGTGATCGTTTCTTTCAGGAAACGGATCTCCAACCGGGTCTGGTACAGTTCATCTCCGGACATAACCATTTCCATTTTCCAGGGCCGATCGGAGAGATTCGAGGGGCGCCGATTTCCTCGTTACCTCGCGGGCCGCATATTTATCGTTGACGGAACAACGGTTTTTCAAATAATCCGCGCTTATGGATAACCGTTAGGATGGCGTGACTGCCAGCGCCAGGCATCGGCGCACATCTCCTCGGGCCCGCGCACGGCCTGCCAGTTCAGATCCTTTTTTGCCAATCCCGGATCGGCATAGCAGACGGCGACATCACCGGGACGCCGGCCCACGATTTCATGGGGGATCATCCTGGCCGCGGCCCTTTCAAAGGCCCGGATCATCTCCAGGACACTGTAGCCCCGGCCCGTCCCGAGATTGTAGATGCCGAAATCGGTGTCCGCAAGGCACTCCAGGGCCTTCAGATGACCCCGGGCGAGATCCACGACATGGATGTAGTCCCGGACCCCCGTTCCGTCGGGGGTGGGGTAATCATTTCCAAAGACGCGGAGACGGTCCAGCTTGCCCACGGCCACCTGGCTGATGTAGGGCATGAGGTTGTTGGGGATGCCGGCCGGATCCTCCCCCATCAAGCCGCTCTCATGGGCACCTACGGGATTGAAATAGCGCAGGAGGATCACACGCCAGGCGGGATCGGACGCCTTCTGGTCTCGGAGGATCTGTTCGATCATCATCTTCGTCCGACCGTAGGGGTTGGTGGGGCCCAGAGGAAAATCCTCCCGAATGGGCACAGTGGCCGGGTCGCCGTAAACCGTGGCTGAAGAGCTGAACACGAGGCGTTTCAAACCATGGCCTGCCATGACTTCGCAGAGGGCGAGGGTCGAGCCGACATTGTTTTCATAGTAAAGTAGGGGCTGGGTTACGGACTCTCCCACCGCCTTGAGACCGGCGAAATGTATCACCGCGTCGCCGGGATGGGCTTCAAATACCGTCCTGAGGAAGCTTCGGTCCCGGCAATCGCCGTGAAAAAACACCGGCCGGCGCCCGGTGATGGTTTCGATCCGGGACAGCACGCTGACCTTGCTGTTGGAAAGATTATCCATGATGACGACTTCATGGCCCGCCCGCAACAGTTCCACGCAGGTGTGACTGCCTATGTAACCGGCGCCGCCGGTGACGAGTATCTTCATATCCTTATCCTCAATGATTCTTTAGGGACTCCACGGGCAATTACCCCATCGTCATAGAAGTTCTTATCATATTAATCACGCCGAGGCTGCAAATTTTTACTCCCTTCCCGGCGACGGGAAACTTGACATCTCGTGATGATGATATATCATGCGGGCTAATAATCCATGAAAAGGACGGATCGAAAAATGGGGTACATCAAGATCAAGTTCAGAAACGAGCGGGGCAAGTTCGAGCAGGAGATTCAGGATGTGCTTGATGACATGTTTCATATCTCCGGACCGGCGTTTACCCTGGGTGAACATACCTGGCGGCCCCATGCGGACATCTACGAAACCTCCGAGGCGATCGTCGTGATCCTCGACCTGGCCGGGGTCGTCCGGGAGGACATCCATTTGGAGGTCAGCCGCAAAACCATCAAGATATCCGGCAAGCGCGACCAGAACTATTTTTCCGGAACAACGCGGTACCATCTCGCCGAAATCTCCTATGGTTATTTCGAACGCCAACTGGCCCTACACGCCCCCGTGGATTCCGAAGCGGTCCAGGCGACCTATGCCAACGGCCTGCTGGAAATCCGGTTGATAAAAATTCCTCCGGACCGGGAAAGGCGCATCCCTGTTCTGGGCCCGACCGGTTCGGAATCATGACCGCAATATAACGACAGAGGACCCTGGACATGACTGAAGATAAAACAGCCCAAGATTTGAAGGTTATCCATATACCCGAGACCCTTCCCGTCCTGCCGCTTTTCAATATGATCGTCTTTCCGAAGATGATGCTGCCCATGGAGGTATTCGGGGACCAGTCCCTGCAACTTGTCGATGAAGCCATGGCCAAAGACCGGATCATCGGTCTCGTTCTGGCCAGGAAAAGTCCGACGGAGACGACTTACGATCCGGAAGATTTTCACCCCGTCGGGACCAGCGCCGTCATCCTCAAGATGGCCAAATCGGCGGAAAAGAAGGCCCAACTCCTAGTCCAGGGGATCGAACGGTTTCGTATCCGGGAATTTATCCCCGGTAAGCCCTATCTTCAGGCCCGGATCGAATCCGTCCCAGAACAGGAGGTCAAGGATATCGAGATCGAGGCCCTCATGGCGAATCTGGTGAGCCTCTTCGAACGGATCGTCAAACTGACACCTTTTCTCCCCCAGGAATTCGGCGCTATGGCCAAGAGCATCACCGATCCAGGCGTTCTGGCGGACCTGATCGCATCCATCATAAATGTCTCGGCACAGGAAAAGCAGGATATCCTGGAGACTACGGCCATCAAGAAGCGCCTCCGGGAGGTTACCCGCCTCGTCAACCACCAGGTGGAAATCCTCGAGCTGGGCAACAAGATCCAGTCCCAGGTGAAGGACGATATGGAGAAGAGCCAGCGCGATTATTACCTTCGACAGCAGTTGATCGCCATTAAGAAGGAACTGGGCGAAGAGGACGAACCCAAGGTGGAGGTGGAGGAATACCGGGAAAAGCTGGCCAAGAAGGACCTTCCCGACGAGGCCGGGAAAGATGCGGAACGGGAGCTGCAACGTCTGGGGCGGATGCATCCGTCATCGGCGGAATATACCGTCGTCTCCACTTATCTGGACTGGATTCTGGCCCTGCCCTGGCGAGAAGGGACGGAAGACAACCTGGACATCAAAAAGGCCCGCAAGGTCCTAGACGAAGATCACTACGGCCTGGAAAAGCCCAAGAAGCGCATCATCGAATACCTGGCCGTCCGCAAGCTGAAACCGGACACGAAGGGCCCGATCCTCTGCTTCGTGGGCCCTCCGGGAACCGGCAAGACCTCCTTGGGCCAGTCCATCGCCCGCTCCTTGGGCCGGAAGTTCGTCCGCATAGCCCTGGGCGGCGTCCGGGACGAGGCGGAGATCCGGGGACACCGCCGCACTTACATCGGCGCCCTGCCCGGCCGGATCATCCAGAGCATCCGCCGCGCGGAATCCAACAATCCGGTGTTTATGCTCGACGAAATCGACAAGTTGGGCAGCGATTTTCGCGGCGATCCCTCCTCGGCCCTCCTGGAGGTACTGGACCCGGCCCAGAATTTTTCCTTCATGGACCATTATCTGGACATCCCTTTCGATCTGTCCCATGTGATGTTCATCACCACGGCCAACATCCTCGACACGATCCCGCCGGCCTTGCGGGACCGCCTGGAGATCATCGAACTGGTAAGCTACACGATAGAGGAAAAGCTCCACATCGCCCAGCGCTATCTCCTCCCCCGGCAGATCCGGGAGAACGGACTGCAGCCCGGCCAGATCGCCTTCACCAAGGGGTCGCTTCGGGTTATCATCGGGAGCTACACCCGGGAGGCGGGGGTGCGGAACCTGGAGCGGGAAATCGCCGCCGTCTGCCGGGGCGTCGCCAGCCAGGTGGCCGCCGGCGAAATCGAACGTGCCAAGATCCGTCGGCAGGACATCCACCGCTATCTGGGTCCGGAACGGATCACCACGGAAACAACCACCCGAACCTCGAAACCCGGCGTCGTCATGGGATTGGCCTGGACGCCTACGGGCGGCGATCTCCTGTTCGTCGAGGCGACGGCCATGAAGGGCAAGAAGGGACTGACCCTCACCGGACAGTTGGGAGACGTGATGAAGGAATCGGCGTCGGCGGCTTTGAGCTTCATCAGGGCCAACGCCGAATCGCTGGGAATTGCCCGGGATTTCTTCGAGGATGTGGACATCCACATCCACGTCCCCTCCGGAGCCATCCCCAAAGACGGCCCTTCAGCGGGGGTGACGATCCTCACGGCCCTCACCTCGCTACTCACCAATAAACGGGTCAAGAAAGACCTGGCCATGACCGGAGAGATCACCCTCCGGGGCCTCGTGCTCCCCGTCGGCGGCATCAAGGAGAAGGTCCTGGCCGCCCACCGCGCCGGTGTAAAGACCATCATCCTTCCCAAATGGAACAAGAAGGATCTGGGCGACATCCCCGCCAAGATTCGCAAGGGCATTGCCTTCCACCTCGTGGACGACATGCTGGAAGTCCTGAAGATCGCCTTGGAGAAGTAGGTTCTGATCAAACCGCCTGGACACGTTTTGACAACCCGGAAAGAAGACCGGAAGCGGCCGGCGGTAAGCATTCGCACCTGATGACTGTTAATAGTTACAGAGCCGACGAATCGTAAGGGATGATTTCCCCCTTGACTGGGAACGAAAATCTTGCTACCAACCATTAAGTTAAACTAAACGGATGGTTTGTGATGACGGAAAAACAATCCCTGACCACCCTACGCATCCTTGACGCCGCCACGGAGATCTTCGCCGCGGTGGGTTTCAACGGCGCCCGGATGGATGAAATCGCCCGGCGGGCCGGCGTGAACAAGGCGATGATCTACTACCACGTCGGCGCCAAGGAAGCCCTTTATGCCGCAGTGCTGCACGGCGCTATCGGGCATGTCGCCGATTCGATTTCGGCGCGAATCGAGACCGGCACCACTCCGGAGGCAAAACTGAGGGCCTACATCCGGGGTTTTGTTGACGCCGTGGAGGGCAATCCCCGCATGGGACCAATACTCCTCCGGGAAATCGCCTCGGGGGGCCAGAATTTGCCGGACCTGGTGATCCAGGACTTCGCCCGAATCATTGCCCTCGTCACCGCCATCCTCGAGGAAGGCCGGGAACGGGGCATTTTTTATCCGGCGACGCCCTTCCTCATTCATATGACAGTCGCCGGCTCCCTGATCCTCTACAAGGCCAGCGGCCCGATCCGGAGCCGCAGGGAAAACATCCCCGCGGCGGTCCAGGCCCTGGATCTGCAAATCTCCCCCCAGGTGACGGCAGAGGTCGAAAACCTGATCCTCCGGGGAATCAAAAAGCCTCCCCGGACCGCGGCCGAGGTAACGAACGATGATGATGACCCCCGTTAACGAATTCTGCCGCCGGTCATGTCCACCGGCCGCCAGCAGCCGTTCCGTAACGCCCCCGCCGGAAACGGCGCTCCCGGCCAGATCCGGCGCTTCCCGTCTCGGTCCACTAACTGTCGTCGCCCTGCTTCTCGGCTTCCTTGCCGTCTCCCCGGCCCTGGGGCAATCCCCGGCGGTCCGACCGGAAATGAAGGCGGCCACTTCCTCCAACGCTCCAAGCCGGATCACCCTGGCGGAGAGCGTGGCAATGGCCCTGAAACAGAGCATGGTCGTCCAGGCAGCCAAGGAAGGCGTAAAGGGGGCGGAGGCTCAGAAAAAGGAAGCCTTCACGGGCTTTCTGCCCAAACTCAGCACCTCTTACAGCTACACCCGCCTCAACGATGCGCCCTGGACCAACATGCCGCCCATGACCATCTCCTCCCCCATCCTTCCCGCCCCCCTGACGACGCCGGGCGGTCCGATCACCGTGGGCACCCAGGACAATTACAGTTGGGCACTGGAGTTCCGCCAACCCCTCTTCGCCGGCGGCTCCATCCTGGCCAACTACCAGGCCAACCGAAAGGGCGAGGACATCGCCCGGGTTGATGAAACGGCCGCCGCCCAGAATATCGTCGAGGAGGTGAAAAGCGCCTATTTCCAGATCCTCAAGGCGCAGAAGATCCTCGGCGTGGCCCGCCAGGCGGTTGAGCAGCTTAAATCCCACCGGGACGAGGCGCGGCACTTCTTCGACGTCGGACTGATTCCGAAAAACGACCTCCTCCAATCGGAGGTTCAACTCGCCAACGGGGAGCATAATCTCGTCCGGGCGGAAAACAACCTGGAGATCGTCAAATCCCGGTTCAACACCGTCCTGCGGCGGCCGATCGACGCCGCCGTGGAGTTGGAGGACATCCTGGTTTACCGTCCCTTCCATAAAGCCGTCGAGGAGTGTCTCCAAACCGCCCACAGCCAGCGGCCGGAAATCAAGGCCCACGCCCTCAAGGTGGAACAGGCCCGGGAGGTGGTCAAGGCCGCCCGGGGCAGTTTCTTTCCCACGGTGAGCGCCGTGGGCCACTACGAACGGTTCGGGGATACTGGGAGCCTCCAGGGCAGCACTTACAAGAGCATGGAAAACTGGTACCTCATGGCCCGGGCGGACTGGACCTTCTGGGAATGGGGAAAGACGAAGAGCCAGGTGGATGCCCAGCGCGCCCGGGAGAATCAGGCCGGCAGCATGCTGATCCACGAACGGGACAAGGTGACCCTGGAAGTAAAGGCCGCCTACATCCACGTCCGGGAATCGGAAAAGCAGGTATTCGTCGCCCAGAAGTCCATCGATCAGGCCGAGGAAAACTTCCGGATAAACAACGAGCGTTACCGGGAGCAGGTCGCCACCTCTACGGACGTCCTGGACGCCCAGACACTCCTGACGAAGGCCAAATCGGATTATTTCACGGCTCTGGGGGATTACTTCATCAACCAGTCCCGGCTGGAGAGGGCCATGGGGGTAAGCCAATGAAGAAACGCGTCGTACTTGCCGTTTTTGTCGCCCTGCTCTTAGCCGTCGGTGGATACGTCTATTACGGCCAGTGGAAAAACAAGCATCGGGAAGTCTATTATTCCGGCGTCATCGAGGCCAAGGACGCCAAACTCGCGTTCCAGGCCGGCGGCAGGGTCATTGCCGTCCAAGCCCGGGAAGGCCAGGCGGTGACAAAGGACGAGGTCCTGGCGGAATTGGATGCCGCGGAATTCCAGAGCCGTTGTGACCAGGCCCGGGCCGCCCTCGCCCGGGCCGTAAAGGGGCAGGAACAGGCGGACACCTCGCTTCAGGTGTATCAGAAGGTCCTGCCGGCGGATGTAATCCGTGCCGAGGCCGCCGTCACGAGCGCCCGTCGGGTCATGGAGGAGGCACGGCGGAACAAGGATCGTTACGACAAACTGTACCAGCGAAAGGTCATCGCCGAAAAGGAATGGGATACCGTGCGGTTGCACTACGATACCGCGGTTTCCCGTCTGACCGAGGGGGAGGCCGCCCTCAGCCAGGCGGGGAGCAACCTTAAAAAGATCGACATCGCCCGGCGGGAAATCGAAGCGGCGACCGCCCAGGTACGGCTGGCCCGGGCCGCCCTGGAACAGGCGGAGATCCAGGCGGCCTACACGAAGCTCCGGGCCCCCTTTGCCGGCGTGATCACCAGCCGCAACGTCGAACCCGGCGAGGTGGTCTCTCCCAGCCGGGAGGTCTTTAACCTGGCGGATCTCTCCCGGGTCGATCTTAAGGTCTTCGTAGAGGAAACGGCCATCGGCAAGGTCCGTCCGGGGCAGGCGGTGGAGGTGAAGATCGATACCTTCCCGAACCGCGTCTTCCCAGGCGTCGTTTCCTTCGTATCGCCGGAGGGCGAATTCACCCCCAAGATCATCCAGACCCAGAAGGAAAGGGTGAAATTGGTTTATCTCGTCAAGGTCTCCATACCCAATCCCGACCTGGCCCTCAAGACCGGCATGCCGGCCGACGCCTGGCTGAAATAGATGGCAGTGGATGGCGAATCGCTCCGGAGGCCGGGACGGCCTCATAATTTCCGGCCCGATAGCGGCGGGACGGAGTCAAAATCTTTCCCCCCCGGTTTATAGGACAGGAACATGACCGCAGACACGGACTCCTTTGTGAGCATCGAGCACGTCTCCATGCGCTTCGGCGCCGTCGAGGCCGTTCATGACGCCACTCTCAAGGTGGCGGCGGGCACGGTCTTCGGCCTGGTCGGCTCCGACGGCGCCGGTAAATCCACCCTCCTGCGCATGATCGCCACTATGATCAAACCGGCGGCAGGACGGATCACCGTGGCCGGCCACGACGTCGCCGAAAAGAACCGGGTGAAGGACCTGATCGGCTACATGCCCCAGCGCTTCGGCCTCTATGCCGACCTGACGGTGGACGAAAACCTCCGGTTCTTCATGGACATCTTTGGGATTCCCCGCCCGGAACGGAAACGGCGGCGGGAAAAATACCTCGGATTTTCCAACCTGCTGCCCTTCGCCGACCGCCCCGCCGGCGCCCTTTCCGGTGGGATGAAGCAGAAACTGGGACTGGCCTGCGTCCTGATCCACGAACCACGCCTCCTCATTCTCGACGAGCCGACCAACGGCGTTGATCCCGTTTCCCGCCAGGAGTTCTGGGAGATCCTCGGGGAGATGCGCCGGGAGGGCATGACTATCCTGGTCTCCACGGCCTACCTTGACGAGGGGGAAAAATGCGACGGCCTGGCGCTGATGCATAAGGCCCGGATCATCGACGTGGCAACGCCGGCGGCGATCCGCACCGCCTTCTCCTCTCTGGAGGCCGCCATGATCAGTCGTCTTCAGGAGGCGGACGCCGACATCGGAAAAGACACCTTTTTAGCCCACCCCCACTCTGATCTGAGGGGGAGGGAAGATATGGTTATTCCTCCTGAAGGTGAGGTAAATAACAGCTATCCTTTCAAGGGAAAGCAAAGAGATGGTTATCCCTCCTCAAGGCAAGGGAAATGATGGCCTTTCCTCCTGAGGGAACAGCGGTAAGTTCCCCTGACGGGAGGTGCATTATCTCCTCCCCCTTCAAGGGAGAAGTTGGGAGGGGAACGGGTTCTGGGCGGTACAATATGCATAAATCCAACATACCGAAATCAGCAAACGGCGTCGCCATTCGAGTCAAAGACCTGGAGAAAAGCTTCGGCAAGTTCACGGCGGTGAACAGGATTACCTTCAGCGTCCGGAAGGGAGAGATCTTCGGGTTTCTCGGCGCCAACGGCTCGGGGAAATCGACGACCATCCGGATGCTCTGCGGCATTCTCACCCCTACCGCCGGGGAAGGAATCGTGGCGGGCTACGACATCTTCCGGGAACCCGAGGAGATCAAGGGTGCCATCGGATACATGTCGCAGAAATTCTCTCTCTACGAGGATCTCAGTCCCTGGGAAAACATCCGTTTTTACCTGGGCATCTATAACGTTCCCCCATCTCTATGGGAGGAGCGTACCACCTGGATCCTCGAGACGACCCAACTGGGCGACGTCCGCAACCGCCTCACCAGGGAACTCCCCCCGGGCTGGCGACAGAGCCTCGCCCTGGGATGCGCCCTCCTGCACCAGCCGGAGATCCTCTTCCTCGACGAACCCACCTCCGGCGTCGATCCCTTGACCCGACAGCGCTTCTGGGATTTGATCCGCCAACTGGCCGCCGGGGGCATCACCATCTTTGTCACCACCCACTACATGGATGAAGCCCGGCACTGCGAGCGGATCGTAATGCTCAACTCGGGGGCCATCGTCGCCGCGGGCAGCCCGGCGGAGATCATCGCCCGGGCCTGCCCGAACCGGGAGGATGCGGACCTGAACGACGCTTTTATTACCTTGATGAAAAACTGAGAATGATGACTGTCACGGCGGGAAATCCATACCCACCCCAACCATCCCCCTGAAGGGGAAGGAGAAAAGCATCCTGTAAGATGAACCTACGAAAAATATAGTTGCATATGGCTAACGCCGAACATTGAGAAGCATACTGACAGATGAACCTACGGATAATTGCCGCCATCACCCGCAAGGAATTTTATCATCTCATCCGGGACTACCGGAGCCTCTACCTTGCCTTCGCCATCCCCCTCATTCTCATCCTCCTGTTCGGCTACGCCCTGAGCCTCGACGTGGACAATGTCCGGACGGTCGTAGTAGATCACGACAATACCCCCGGGAGCAGGGACCTGATCCGCCGCCTGGACGCCTCTCCCTATTTCCACGTCGCGGCCCACCTGGGAGACTCGGAGGAGGCGGCGTCCTGGTTGGATCACGGCCGGACGATCCTGGCGGTGGTCATCCCCCCGGACTGGACCCGGAACATCCAGGCGGATCGGGAGGCGCCGCTTCAGATCCTCCTGGACGGAAGCGATCCCAACTTCGCCAACATCTCCGCCGGCTATATCACCGCCTTTCTGGAGCGGGAAAACACCACCTCGCTTCACCGGTTCCTCAATCGCCAGGGTCAGGAGCAGATGCGCCCCCCTCTGGAAGGCAGGATCCGCATCTGGTTCAACGAGGATCTGGAGAGCAGGAATTTCATCGTTCCCGGCATCATCGCCGTGATCATAATGATCGTGGGCGCCATGCTGACCTCCCTGGTCATCGCCAGGGAGTACGAAAACGGGACGATGGAGACCATCAAGTCCCTCCCCGTAAGCGCCGGGGATTTCATTGTCGGCAAGGCCATCCCCTATTTCTTTATTACCCTCGCCGACGTCCTGATCGCCATCCTTATGGGTCAGGTCCTTTTCGGCATCGTCATGAAGGCCGATTTCTGGCTCATGATCGGCGCCTGCGCCCTTTATCTGGCCGTGGCCATCACCCTGGGGCTCTTCATCTCCGCCGCGGTGAAGTCGCAACTGGTGGCCAACCAGATTGCCCCTATAGTCACCTTCCTCCCCTCCATGCTCCTTTCCGACTTCGTCTTTCCCATCATGAATATGCCCGCGGCCATCCAGGTTATCACCTACATCGTCCCGGCCCGGTATTTTATCGACATACTCAAAGGGGTGTACATGAAGAATGCCGACTTCACCCTCCTGTGGCCGAACTTTGTCGTTCTTTTCATCATGGCGGCCGGCCTGGGTGCCTTGAATCTAATCGTCCTGAAGCGGGAGGGCATGTAACGTGTGCCGGCTGCGGATACGGGAACTGGTGCGGAAGGAATTCATTCAGATTTTCCGGGACAAGCGGAACCGCCCCATCCTCATCGTGGCGCCGCTGATCCAGATCCTGATCTTCGGCTACGTGGTGAATTTCGACATCAACAGCATCCGTGTCGCCCTCCTCGATCAATCCCGGAGCTTGGAAAGCCGGAAGATCGTCGATGCCTTCAGCGCCAACCGCCTGTTCCAGATCGACAACATCATTAGTAATTCAAAAGAGATGGAAGAGATCCTCCTCCGGGGTAAGGCGGATATCGGCCTGAAGATCGGCCCCGATCTCGCCCGGAAGATCCGCCGGGGAGAAACGGCGGAGGTCCAGATCCTCGCAGACGGCACGGTGAGCAACATGACGGCGATCCGCGTCTCCTACGTCATGACCGTCATGGAGCGCCTGAACCGACAGTTCCTCAAAGACCTCTACCCCGTACAGATGACCTACGGTCGCATCGACGGCCGCCTCCGGACCTGGTATAACCCCAACCTCTACAGCCGTCACTTCTTCGTTCCCGGCATCGTCGCCTTCATCGTCATGCTCATCTCGTTGCTCTTCACCTCCATGGCCGTCATCAAGGAAAAGGAGGGGGGAACGATGGAGCAGCTCATCGTGACGCCCATGAAACCCTACGAACTGATCATGGGCAAGACCATCCCCTACATCGTCATATCCCTGATCCAGATGGCCGGCGTGCTCCTCCTGGCCATTTACCTGTTCGAGCTGCCCATCCGGGGCAGCCTGCCCATGTTCTTCCTCGCCATCTGCCTCTTTCTCATGAGCACCATGGGGATTGGTCTGTTCATCTCCACCATTTCCGCCACCCAGCAGCAGGCCATGATGATGACCTTCTTCTTCATCCAGCCGTCCTTTCTCCTTTCCGGGTTCGTCTTCCCCATCGCCAACATGCCCGTCATCGTCCAGTGGCTGACCTACGTGAATCCCTTTCGCTACATCCTGGAGATCATCCGGGGCATCTTCCTCAAAGGCGTGGGGTTGGAAGTCCTCTGGCCCCAGTATGTCTCCCTGGCCTTCCTGGGCCTGGCCGTCTTTGCCGCCGCCGTCCTGCGGTTCCACAAACGACTGGATTGATGGCCTCCTAAGACGAAAACACTGTGTGGCAGTATATCTCCCTTCAAATATCCCATTACAAGCAAAACAACCGAGTCTGCTTTTCAATCGGAAGATGCATTTTTCACAGTTTTGGGTTATATTTATCAGCAATTGCGGAAGACAACTATTTCGATGTCGTTCCGAACGAGCTGATTCAAACGATTCTATAATGATATCAAGCTTAAAGTTTAAAAATCAGGATCGATAAAATTACATCGGAGGAGAGATGAAAGGCACTATCTACCGCCAGTGTGTTGGGTTGGGCAATGAATCCGTCTCGACCCTGAAAAGGCTTCTCCATGAAATACCGCATCCCTTCCGGAAAGGAGATAATATCGGAATCAAACTCCATTGGGGTGAAAAGGGGAATCACACCTTTCTGCCGCCGGTGTTTGCGAGGGAGATCGCAGTCTGGCTCCGGGAACTGGGAGCGACGCCTTTTGTTTTTGATACCACGGTCCTCTATTCAGGCAGCCGTCGCAACGGAAGTGACAGCTTGAAAACCGCGGAGGCACACGGTTACAGCGAAGCATATCTCGACTGTCCGGTGGTCGTCGCCGATGGTCTCGACGGACGGGCCGTCATCGATATTCCCGCGGGCTATAGGCATTTCGAGACGGTACAGGTGGCAGACATATTCAAAAGGGCGTCCGGCTTTGTCATTCTTTCCCACTTCAAGGGGCACATGGTTTCGGGATTCGGCGGCGCCATAAAAAATATCTCCATGGGCTGGGCGTCGCGGGCGCAAAAACAACGCATGCACTCCGATGCGCGTCCGCTGCTGGAAAAGAACAGTTGCTCCCAATGCGGTCTTTGCGTGGACATCTGTCCCTCGGGAGCAGCGCAAATTGCCGCGGACGGGTATCCTGATTACAGCCAGGAATTGTGTATCGGATGCGCGCAGTGTATCGGGCTCTGTCCGGAACTGGCCCTGGAAATATGCTGGAACACCGACATCAATGTGTTTCAGGAAAAACTTGTAGAAACGGCGGCAGCGGTCTGGAAACAAATCCAGGGCCGGGCAGTGCTTGTCAATGCAATGCTCAACATTGCCTCGGAATGCGACTGCCTGCCGGGACAACATCCCATTATCGCTCCCGATGCCGGATTTGTGGGCGGGTTCAATCCCGTGTCCGTCGATATGGAATCCATAAACAGGATCGGGAAGGAACCGTTCATAAAAGCCCACCCTCATGTGGATTGGAAACACCAGTTCTCATACGGCAGAGAAATTGGTTTTGCGTGAACAGCAAGTAATTATTTGATCTTCAAAAATCTTCTATTTGAAAAATCACATCGTGTCATGAGAGCTCATGGCGGTTCTTCGTGTTCGGCCCTTCGGCGGGGCAAGTCTTTCCCGGTTTTCCTCTTTTTGCCGGGCTTGTTTCTCCTGCCTACTGTAGGTCATTTGCTTGCCGTGTCAAAGTTAAACTTGTCAGGTTTGTAGGTAAGGATCAAGACGCCGAGCTTGGCGTTCAGGCCCATGATCGGCGCCGCCACCTGCAGGTTGCCGTTCTTGTCTTCCGTAATGCCGATGTCGTTCGGCTCCAAAACTTGGGGTGGGAAAACGTCCTTCGCCTGGGCTCCTTCTATCTTCTTGTCCGTAGCCACGGCGATGGTTCCATCCGCCTTGACGAGAACGATCTGCCCCATGTTGCGCTCTTTGACGAAACTCGTGGCGTATTCGTTGATCTGGCCATAGTTTTCCTGAATCATTTCCTTACGCACAGCCCACACTAACGGCACCGTAGTCAGGCGCAGGAACCCGCGGGTATTTTCCACCAGGAACTGCTGCGATTTTTCCGTAATGTTCTTGCGCTCTTCGGCCATCTTCTTCTCCACACTCTGCACGGCAATGACCTTCCAGAAAAACATGACAACCACCATTACCCCGAGAAACCCCATGATATAAAGGCTCAGTTTGTTTTTTTCCATCTCCGCCTCCTTTCTTGTGCCAAAACGTCGTTTGCTTAATAAGGGCGACCTCATGATCTTTCAACTATAATGAATATAAGAGAAACATCATGCCGTGTCAATGAAATAGCCTGGAGGCGTCAAATTTTTCTGGACGAGGAAGGCATTATCGGGCAAGATATGTTCATTGCCGACAAAAAACTGGAGGTGGCGACATGAAACCGATTGGACCATTAATGTGGGAGCACCGCCTGATCGAAAAGATGCTCCAGGTAGTGGTGAGTGAGGCGGGCCGGATGGAGGCCGCCGGGGAGGCGAACCCGGTCTTTATCGACACCGCCGTCGATTTTATCCGTATTTATGCGGACCGTACCCATCATGGCAAGGAGGAGGACATCCTCTTTCGGGAGTTGAAGAAAAAGAAACTGACCCCCGAGCACGCCCGGATCATGGACGAGCTCATCCAGGAGCATGTCTATTCCCGCCGGACGGTGGGAAAGCTTGTGGCGGCAAAGGAGCGCTACGTGGCCGGCGACCGGGCCGCCGTTATGGATATCGTCGCCCTGCTCAAGGAATTGGCGTCATTCTATCCCCGCCATATCACCAAGGAGGACAAGCCCTTTTTTCATGAATGCCAGCGCTACTTCAGCGACGGCGAGCTTGATGAAATGCTTGGAGAATTCTGGGATTTCGACCGGAAGATGATCCATGAGAAATATGAGAAGCTCGTGGAATCCCTAACCGGCGAGAAGGCCTTCAAGAGGGGTCGGGCGATCTGAAGCCCCACGCAAGCCGGACCGGATCTGAACCCATTAAAAGGAAGAGACATGGGGCGATCCGAAAACATCTTCCAGGGTAAGAAACCGGGAGATAGAACAAGTGCCCTACAAAAAGATAACGTCGGAAATCAAAGGCGGCCACTGGTTTTTCGACCTGCTCACCAAGCTTGCTCCCAATCCGGATGAGGTGGTCGTCACCGGAACTCCGGAGGAAATGATCGCGGAAGGAGCTAAAAAGGCCTTCTGGGTAAGTACGTCTCTGGGGGCGGTGCCCGGGCCTCTGGGGTTGGCGACGATCCTGCCGGAGATCAGCGCCGTGACGAAGATCCAGATCGGTCTCGTCCATAAGATCGCCAAATACCACCACAAGCTGGAAACCCTCAACCACTCCATCGTCCTTTTGGTCTTCGCCAACGCATTGGGGCTTGCGGTGGGGAACCAGCTTATCCGTCGGGTTGGGGTCCGCTTGGTAGTCAAGGCCCTGAGCGCCCCGATCATCGAAAGGATCGCCCGGGCCATCGGCTTCCAGATCGCCGCCAAAGTCACCCAGCGGGTAGCCGGACGCTGGCTGGTCTTCATCGCCGCCCCGCTCTTCGGCGTCTTCTCTCGCCAGATGACCCGGAAGATCGGCCGTGAAGCCCAGGCGCTCTTCGCTGGGGTCCTGGAAATAGAAGAAGTTTCCACCTGTTCCAGAGACCACGGCTCCCTGGGCGGGGAAAAACACCGCCCCGAATGCGGCACGGCCCGGGAAGAAAGAACCGGCAAGGTTTACGATCTTTAATAATGCGGAGGCCGTAAAGACATGCAAGCAGAGCATATCGTCTGGGACCCCAAATTCAGTATTCATATAGACGAAATCGACGCCCAGCACCGGGAATTGTTCGCCGCCGTCAACGAGCTTATCGATCTGCTGGCCGGGAGCGGCGGAGAGCTTTATCCGGTAATGAAAAAGTTGGTGGACTATCTGTCCCGGCATTTTCGCGCCGAACAGAAATTGATGATCGAAACGGGATACCCCTATTACGCCCGGCACGTCGGGGAGCACCGGCTTTTTACGGACAAGGTCGAGGAGTTTCTGGGCAAATACAAGGAGCAGGATAAGAGTTTGATCCAGGCTATGGTGCTCTTTCTCCGGCACTGGGTTTATTCCCATACCACCACCATCGACATGAAGTTCGCCGATTTCTTAAAGGACAGGGCCAAATGATCCTCGGCGCCGGAGACCAAGGCGGCATCATGGAGGCAGAGACTCGCCTAATCGCTGGGGATCTGATCATTCAGGAGGATTGCGGCAACATCGACTGGGATGCGGTGCGCGGATGCCTGCGCGCCGTGGGTATGGCCTATCGCGATCCGGAATTGCATCGCCGGGCCTTCCTCAACAGCTTCGCCGTGGTATTTCTCCGTAACGGGGAACAACTGATCGGTTTCGGGAGGGCGATCTCCGACGGGGCTTATCAGGCGGCGATCTATGACGTTGCCGTGTCGCCGCCATATCAGCGCCGGGGGCTGGGCATGCTGATCATGGAAAGAATGCTCGCCCGGATCTCCCACTGCAATGTCATCCTCTATGCCAACCCCGGGCGGGAAGATTTTTATCTGAGATTGGGATTCCGCCCCATGCGCACGGGGATGGCCAAGTATTTGAAGCCCGCCGTCATGAAGGAACGAGGCCTGATAAGTTGAATGCGGCGGGTCGGAGGCGAATACCTATGCCCGCCGGTGGTGAAGTCGGTCAAGCCTTCGTTCCCCAGTTCCTCTTCACCGCCTCCCGGTCAACGGTACCCGCCGGCGTTTTGGGCAGCGCCGTGACGAAGATCACATACTTCGGCCTTTTGTAGCGGGCGATCCGGGCCGCCACGAAGTCCCCCAGTTCCCCGGCGCTCACTCGGGCGCCCTCCGCGAGGACGCAAACCGCCCGCACGGCCTCCCCCCATTCCGGATCGGGAACGCCGAAGACGCACGTCTCGGCTATCGCCTGGTGGGCCAGGATGGCCTTTTCCACCTCGGCGGGATAGACGTTCTCACCGCCGGTCTTGATGAGTTCCTTCTCCGGTTTCCGGCCCGCGTACCACAGGAAGCCGTCCCCGTCCAGACGGCCCAGATCGCCGGTATGATGCCGGCCGCTCCGGGCGGCGGCCGCCGTTTCCCCGGGCAGACGCCAGTAGCCCCGGAATACGGCGGGGGAGCGAACGCAGATCTCCCCGGTCGTCCCCGGCGGGACCTCCTCGTTCAGATCGTCGCAGATGGCGACCCGGGCCAGCAGGGACGGCCTGCCGATGCTGCCGGGGCAATCCCGGTAATTGCCCCCGGAAATGGGCATGACCTCGGTCTGGCCGTAGAGGCCGAAGAATTCCGCCCGGGGATGGCTCCGCAGGAATCGTTCGATGGTCGCCGGGGCGTCCATCCCGCAGGCGAGTCGCAGACCCGCCGTATCGTATTCCCCTTGTTCCTCCGCATCGAGGAGCGCGCCCATCATGGGGGGGAAGGTCCCGAAAAAGGTGCCTCCGGACGCGGCTATAAGACGGAGGACGGCGGGAGGATCGAATTGCGGGACGAGGATGTTCCGGCCACAGGCCAGCATCGTCGCCAGGGTCATGGCAAGCCCGCCGATATGGAAGAGGGGCAGGAGACCTACATAGGAGTCCCGGTCGTCGAGGCGGAGCAGATGGGCCAGTTGCACCGCCGTTGCCATGAGGTTGTCCTGACTCAGGACACATCCACGGGGTTTGCCGCCCACCGCCGCCGTGTGGATGATCAGGAACGGATCGGCGCCGCGCCCGGCGGCGGGAGACGATGAGACGTGTGCGGCGTTAAACTCTTCCGGCGGCCAGGCAAGGAAATCGTCACGGCCGGCCTCCACCCCGCTCGTTCCGGTCACCGCGGCGGCCGCCCCTTCGCCATCGCCGGCAAAGACAAAGCGCTTCTCCAGGCAGGTCGTCCCCGCTGCGGCCCGCCGGGCCTGATCCCGGAACTCCCCGCTGCAGAACAGGAACCGGGGTGCGGTGTCGGCGAGGATATAGACCATCTCTTCCGACCCCAATCGCCAGTTCACCGGTACAACGATGACGCCGAGCAGGGCCGCCGCCCCGCAGAGCAGGAGAAAGTCCGGCTCGTTTCCCGCCAGGAGGGCGATCCGGTCCCCGGCGGCCAGTCCCTCCCCCCGCAAACCGGCGGCAAAGGCGTCACAGCGGCGGTGAAATTCACCGAAGGTCAGGGAATCGCCGCCGCCCATCACCGCCTCCCGGCCGGCATGCAGGGCGGCGTTGCGGGCAATCAGGTCGTAAATCGTAAACTCGGCAGTATTCATGATCGCTCCCTTACGTTATCTTTCATCTGAAAATACGTGTCTATATGATTGATTTCATACATTAATAATTTTATTACCCTTAAAGGGGCCGATTAAGGTGGGTGTGGGTCTTACCTTTCATCCCCCTTGGTGCCGGAACAACGTCATGTGTATTTCACGTACGTCATGTTTACCCCGCCATCACTCCCGACCCCCCGGATTTCTCTTACATGGCGGCGCCACCTCTATAATTCACCGGGCAGCCGAACAGGCGACGAAACGACCGGGGCTCCTAAGCAAAGAGTTCCGGCAGCGCCTTCCCCGCCGGCTCCCGGATCGCCTCGTCGTACAGGGAGGACATCTCGTTGGCCTCGGGATTGATTTCTATGCACCGGGCGTCGTTGCCCTTGGCGAAGCTGGGAAACCCCGCCGCCGGATAGACGACCCCGGATGTCCCGATGCTCACGAAGAGATCGCAGGACCGGATCGCCGCAATGGCGGTGCTCGTCACGTACTGGTCCAGCATGTCCCCGAACCAGACGATGTCAGGCCGAAGCCAGTTCCCGCATTGTTCGCAGCGGTAACAACGGTATTTCTCGCCGATGTCCTCCGTGATGCCGTGCTCAGGACAGAGAAGGCGCCAGAGACTTCCGTGGAGCTCGATGACTTTTCCACTTCCCGCCCGCTGGTGCATGCCGTCGATGTTCTGGGTCACCACCGTCACCCCGGGATGGCTTTTTCCCAGCGCGGCGACGGCGGCGTGGCCGGCATGGGGTGCGCAGGCCAGGACCGCCGCCCGGCGCAGCTCATGAAATTTGAGCACCTTTTCCGGATCGGTATCGAAGGCCTCCTGGCAGGCAAACTCCTCCCAACGATACTCGTTCCAGACGCCGCCGCGGCCCCGGTAAGTGGGAACGCCGCTCTCCGCCGACATCCCGGCGCCGGTAAAAAAGACGATACGGCCGTATTTCCGGGAATCTATTTTATCCATGTCTTCACCTCCCGCTGATGCGTCTGATTAACACGGCCCTTGATTCTCCGCAACCCCCATGGTGAAGCTAATTGTAGCCAGCCCTTTTTCATTGACAGGGCCGCCCATTAACTATAGGAAAGATGCACAATAAATAGCGGGAGGTCGTATCATGAAAAGATCAGTCGTTTTTCTTTCGGTATTTTCCCTGCTGGCATGTCTCGCCGCCGCCCCGGTTATGGCGGCAGAAAACATCAAGATCGGCGCCGCTTTCGCCCTTTCGGGAAGCATCGCCGTTTACGGCGAGGGGTTCAAGAAGTGCGTGGATCTCGCCGTAGATGAAATCAACGCCAAGGGAGGCATCAAGGGAAAGAAGATCGAGATCGTCTATGAGGACAACAAGAGCAACCCCAAGGATTGCGTATCGGCGGTACGGAAGCTGATTACCGTGGACAGGGTCCCGGTCATCTTCGGCCCGGCGGGCAGCTCGAACTTCATGGCCGCGGCCCCGGTGGCCCAGGAAAGCCGGGTGGTGATGCTGTCGGCCCAGGGCACGGCGGAAAAACTCACCCAGGCCGGCAAATACATCTTCCGGATCATCCCGTCCAATTCCAAGCAGGGGCAGCGCCTGGCGAAACTGGCCTTCGACCAGGGCTATCGCCGGCTTCCCGTGATGTACATCAACAACGACTGGGGGCTGGATCTCAAGGACGGCTTCGTTACAAGCTTCCGGAAGATGGGTGGCGTCGTCACGGATATCATTCCCTTTGACGAAAAGAAAACTGATTACCGCACCGAGCTCCTGCGGGCCGCCAAGGGCAACCCCCAGGCCATCGTCAATCTGACCTACATCAACGAAGGGGCGGTGCAGTTCAAGCAGGCTTACGAGCTGGGCATCAAAACCCAGTGGCTCTGCGGGTCCGCCGCCCGGGCCCCCAAGATGGTGGAGTTGGCCGGCAAGGCCGCCGAGGGCGTCATGGGGACATATCCTTCCGTTCCCCAGGACACCAAGGCCTACCAGACCTTTAAAACCGCCTACCAGAACAAGTACGGCAACGACAAGATCCCCATCTTCGGCGACTACAACTACGACATGGTGTATTTGACCGCCCGGGCCATCGAAAAGGGCGGCTATACGGCGGAGGGAATCCGCAAGGCCCTGCCGTTGGTATCAAAAGGCTACCAGGGTGTGACCGGGGACAAGACCTTCGACAGGCAGCGGGGAATGGAGAAGGCCGATATCGGCATCTGGATCGTCAAAGGGGGCAAGATCGAGGACTACAAAAAGTAGCAGTGGGGGCGGCTTTTCCGTAACAGCATGGATTCCCTCCCCTACTACCTGCAGACGATCATCAACGGCATTCTGGCGGGCTGCATCTATGCCCTCTTCGCCATGGGACTGACCCTTGTTTACGGGGTTCTCAACTTCGTCAACTTCGCCCACGGCGAGTTGATCATGTGGGGGGCCTATTTTCTGCTGCTGGCCCTGGCGGAGCCTTTCGCCCTGCCCCTATACGCCGCCGTCCCCGTGGCCCTGGGGATGACGGCGCTGCTGGGGGCCGCCATGGATTTCGCCGTTTTCCGGCCCCTGCGGCGGGCGAACCGGTTGACACTGCTGATCGCCGCCATCGGCCTGTCCTTTTTCCTCCGTAACGCCGCCCAGCTTTTCTGGGGGGCGGAGGTGAGGACCTACGGATTCGAGATCCGGCCGGGGCTCCGGTGGCTTGGTGTTTCCCTTACCCCGCAGCAGATCGCTATCATCGTCATTTCGTTTCTCTGCATTGTCGGCGTTTACTTACTCTTCTTCAAATCCCGGATCGGCAAATCCATGCGCGCCCTGGCCGACAATCTGGACCTGGCAAGGATCTCCGGCATCCATACCCGGAAGGCGATCCTGTCGGCCTGGATAATCTCGTCGCTTCTTGCCGGAACGGGGGGAATTCTGCTGGCCCTGGACACCAACCTCCATCCCGAGATGGGGGTGGTGAACCTCATCAAGGCCTTCGCGGCGACCCTCATCGGCGGGGTGGGAAACATCTGGGGCGCCCTGATCGGCGGGCTGATCATCGGTCTGGCGGAAAACATCGCCGTCCTGTTCATCTCTCCGGGCTACAAGGACGCCGTGGCCTTCCTCATCATGGTACTGATCCTGCTCAGCCGGCCCTTTATCGTCGCCGGCGAAAGGACGGACTGATGGACCTGTTGCTTCATCTGACGATCGTCGCGGCCATCTACGCCATCTTTGCCCTGAGCCTGAACCTCGAAGTGGGTTATACGGGACTGTTCAATTTCGGCCATGTGGCGTTCTTCGCCCTCGGCGCCTATACCTCGGCCCTCCTGTCGCTCGGCGGCCTGTCCTTTCCCCTTGCCATGTCGGCCGGCATTGTCGCCGCCGGTTTGGGCGGATTGATCATCGGGATTCCCGCCTTGAAACTCCAGGGGGACTACTTCGGAATCGCTACCCTGGGGTTCGCGGAGATCGTCCGCATGATCCTCCAAAACCAGGCGGACTGGACAAAAGGCCCCATGGGGCTTCCCGGGATCCCCCGGCCGGAGCTGTTTTCCTGGCAGTTCGACACCCTGCCCGCGTATCTCGCCCTGGTCCTGGGGGCGGCGGCGGTTACCTTTCTCGTCATCGGCTTTTTGACCCTGAGCCCCTTCGGACGGGTTCTCAAGGCCATCCGCGACGACGAGACGGCAGCGGCCATCCTCGGCAAGAACCCCTTTGCCTACAAGATGAAGTCTTTCGTCATCGGCTCCCTCTTCGCCGGACTGGCCGGCGTACTCTGGGCCCACTTCATCACCTTCATCAGCCCCGGTGATTTCACCCTCACCGAAACCATCGTCGTTTTGCTCATCGTGGTGCTCGGGGGAAAAGGGACCCTGTGGGGTCCCGTGGTCGGGGCTGCGGTGCTGATCTTTTTTCAGGAATCGGTCCGGCTGCTGCGTCTGCCGCCGGAATGGAGCGGCATCCTTGGACCGCTGCAGCAAATGGTATTCGGCCTGCTGCTGGTAATCCTGATGATCTTCCGTCCGGAAGGCCTGATCAGGGAAAAGGGGAAGGATACCCTTGCTCGAGATTGAAAACGTCACGAAATCATTCGGGGGAACCCAGGCCGTGGCCGGTTGCTCCCTCAGCCTCGCCGGGCTGAAGATCACCGGGCTCATCGGCCCCAACGGCTCCGGCAAGACCACTCTTTTCAACCTCATCACTGGCCTGATCCGCCCGGATGCCGGGGAAATATCCTTTCAGGGCCGGCGCATAGACGGCGGGATGACCCACCGGCTGGCGTCAATGGGCCTGATCCGCACCTTCCAGCTTTCCCGGGTCTTCCCCCGCCTTACGGTAATGGACAACATGCTGCTGGCCCCACAGAGACAGGCGGGGGAGCGCCTCAGGTCCCTGCTGCTCCGTTTTCCCCAGGTCCGCCGGGAGGAAGGGGAGCACCGGGAAAAGGCCTGCGACCTTCTGGATATGCTGGGTATCATCCACCTCCAGGATCAGTTTGCCGGCAATCTCTCCTACGGTCAGCAGAAGCTCCTGGAACTGGGGCGGGCGGTTATGGCCGAACCGAAGCTCATCCTCCTGGATGAACCGACGGCGGGGATCAACCCCCGCCTCATCAGGACCATGATCGACATGATTTTGAAGATGCAGGCCCGGGGACAGACTTTCTTCATCATCGAACACAACATGGACGTGGTGGCGGAGCTTTGCGAACATATCTTCGTCCTCGATCACGGTGAGAAGATCGCCGCCGGATCGCCCCGGGAGATCCAGAACGATCCCCGGGTCATCGAGGCCTACCTGGGATGACGGGCATGGAGGGAAAAGACATTTACGCGGGCTACGGAAAGATCGAAGTCCTCCACGGGGCGTCGATCCGGGCCGGCGAGGGCGAGATCGTCTGCATCATCGGCCCCAACGGCTCCGGCAAGTCAACCCTTCTCAGGGCCCTCTTCGGCCTGATCACACCCCGGCGAGGAAAGGTCCTCTTCGCCGGACGGGACGTGACCCACCTCTCCCCGGAGGAAAAAGTCCGGCGGGGAATAGCCTTCATCCCCCAGGGCCGCAACGTCTTTACCTCCCTGACGGTCCGGGAGAACCTGGAGATGGGGGGAACGCCGCTGGGCGACGAGCGGGAGGTGGACCGGGCCATCAGCCAGGCCCTGGAATCCTATCCCGTACTGAAAGACAAACTGCGCCACCGGGCGGGAAACCTCTCGGGAGGGGAAAAGCAGCTCCTCGCCCTGGCCCGGGCCGACATGATCAAACCCCGGATGATCCTCATGGACGAGCCGTCCATAGGACTGGCGCCCCGGATGATCGAAGAGGTGTACGAGCAGATCCGGGCCCTAAACGCCCGGCGGGGCGTTTCCTTCCTCATCGTCGAGCAGAACGCCCGCAAGGCCCTGAACACGGCTCATCGGGGCTATGTTCTCGATCTGGGCGTCACCCGCATCGAGGACACCGGCCAGGGACTTCTGGACAACGAGGAAGTCAAGAAGCTCTACCTGGGCGGATAACCCGGTCTCCCGGTGGCGTCAAAACATGGCGGCGGCGCCGGGGGGGCATCTGCCGGGGCTCGCACCGCCCTCCAGGCCGCTCTTGACATCATCGGCTGATGTTTGTATCTTGCCGGGCATACTGCAAATATGCCCGTGAAGAACCGCCGTCAAGGCAGATAACGAACCGGAAAGCTATTTGTCGGACATGCTCAAGATTATTACGGACGCCAAGACCATTCAGCGCTGCCGGCAGCAACTGTCCCGGAGGATAAGGGTGGCGGCGGAGGAAAAGATACCGGTTGTCCTGGGACATCAGGGGGCCAGCCTCCAGGCGCGGGTCTGGTGGTCCGAGGAACTGGGGATGTGGTTCTACCCCGGCAAGGGGGAAGAGAACCGGTACTGGAACGCCTTCGGGACTGACCGCCCCCGGTCCGAAGCCTCCCTGTCCATTACCTGCGAGATCAACTTTGTCAAAGAGGGAATCGATCGAAGGATCGGCGGGGCCTTCGCCACGGACAGCCGGGGGCGGATCTTCGTCGTCCACCGCGGCAAGTTAGGGGGCAGTCGGAAGGGTATCGGCAAGGCACTCTTCGAAAAGCGGTACCGCGGGATCTGGATGGAGATGGATGATGGCAGGGAGGAAATATCAGTCGCCGTGGTCGGCGTCCTACACTCACCCCGTTTCGCCCACCAGGTGTCACAGTTTGTCAGCAAAATCGAGAAGATAAAGTACATGGCCTCCCCATCGGCCCAGACCGAAATCGGCTTCGACGACCTCCTCCT
>Ga0209719_1001629_pt1 | contig 26835 bp, 24 predicted proteins | sample AD_JPNAS2_MetaG_FD_184421 | JGI IMG/M metagenome (GOLD analysis project Ga0209719, IMG submission 184421) | Active sludge microbial communities of municipal wastewater-treating anaerobic digesters from Japan - AD_JPNAS2_MetaG (SPAdes) (version 2) | ecosystem: Engineered > Bioreactor > Anaerobic...
CGGCGGCGACTTTCTCTACTCCGTGATCGTCTGCGAGGAGCTTGTCAAATGCAACTTCTCGGGACTGGCCGCTTCATTGCACAGCGACATCTGCGTTCCCTATATTTCCTCGTTTGCCTCGGAGGAGCAAAAGCGCAAATATCTGCCCGGCTGCGTGTCAGGCGACATCATTACGGCGGTTGCCATGACGGAGCCGAACGCGGGCAGCGACCTGGCCAAAATGAAGACCACCGCGGTGGAAGACGGCGACCATATCATTCTCAACGGCCAGAAGACCTTCATCAGCAACGGCATCAACTGCGATCTGGTCATCGTCGCCGCGCGGGATCCCGACGTCAAGCAGGAACATCAGGCAGTTGACCTCTACCTCGTCGAGGCGGGGACACCCGGTTTTGAAAAAGGCAAGCAGATCAAAAAAATCGGCTGGCACAGCCAGGATACGGCGGAGTTGTATTTTACCGATTGCCGGATTCCCAAAGGAAACCGTCTGGGCGAGAAGGGAAGCGGATTCATCAAACTGATGATGAAACTTCAGCAGGAGCGTTTGGTCTGCTCCATCGGCGCGGTGATCGCCGCGGAGTTCATTCTGGAATTGACCATCCGGTACTGCAAGGAGCGAAGCGCCTTCGGACGTCCCATCTCCAAGTTTCAGCACGTGCAGTTTGAGCTCGTTGAGATGGCCACCGAGACGAAGCTGGGACGCACGTTTCTTGACAAGCTCATCATGGATCACATCGAAGGCAAAAATGTTGTGGTCGAGGTTGCCATGGCCAAATACTGGACAACGGACATGGCTTTCCGCATCGCCGACCGGTGTCTCCAGCTTTTCGGCGGGTACGGATATTGCGAGGAATATCCCATCGCCCGCGCGTGGCGGGACATTCGTGTGACGCGGATTTTTGCGGGGACCAATGAAATCATGAAAACGATAGCGGCGAAGTTTATGGGGTTATAGGTGTAGTTCCATTCATCAACCGGTCTTTGGGCACTAAAAACTTGCACAGGGAGGTGGAAGCCATGATGGATTATCCTTTGTTGCTCACGAATTTCATGCAGCACGCGGCCAAATATTATCCGGGCAAAGAGATTGTCTCTGTTTACGCGACCGGCACGTTCCGTTACACGTATGCCGACTGGTACAAGCGCACCTGCCAACTGGCGGGCGCCCTGCGCGCTTTCGGCATTCAGAAGGGCGACCGGGTGGCCTCCTTCTCTCTGAACAACCATCGCCATATGGAGCTTTACTTCGGCGTTCCCTGCATGGGCGCCGTTCTGCACACGCTTAACATCCGGCTGTCCGTTGAACATCTGGTGTACATCATCAATCATGCGGAAGACCGCATTCTGTTCATCGACGAAGATGTCTATTTTCTCATCGAGCCGTTTAAAGACCAGCTCAAAACCGTGGAGCTGTATGTCATTCTGTCGCAATCCGGCGTGATGCCGCAAACCACGCTTTCGCCGGCCGTCCTGTATGACGACTGGATTAAAGATTATCCGGAGGCCTATGATTTTCCCGTGGACCGCGATGAAAACGATCCCTGTCTCATCTGCTACACCTCAGCGACGACGGGCGATCCCAAAGGCGTGGTTTACAGTCATCGCGGTCTGGTGACGCACTCTTTTTCCACGGGCTTTACCATGGGCATTCAGGAGAAGGACTGCGCCCTGCACATCGTTCCGATGTTCCATGCCAACGCATGGGGAGCGCCTTTTGTCTGCACCTTGTGCGGCATGAAACAGGTGCTGCCGGGCAGACAGATTCTGGACATGGCGGCGCTGTGCCGGATCATCGCTGAAGAGAAGGTAAGCTTTTCCTGCGGCGTGCCGACAATCTGGATCATGCTCCACAATTACCTGGAGCAGGGCGGCGCGCATGACTTCTCGTCCGTTATCAAGTTTTTCTCCGGCGGATCGGCGCTGCCGAGGTATCTTATTGAATCTTTCGAAAAGAAATACGGCGTCATTCTGTCCCAGGGCTACGGATCGACAGAAACGTCCCCGGTGGTCACGCTGTCGATTCCCAAAAGCTACATGCAAACGCTGAGCGCGGACGAAAAGATCGACATTCGGACAACGGCGGGACTGCCGGTGCCGGGGCTCGATGTCAAGCTGATCAGCCTGGAGACAGGCAAAGAGGCCCTCATGGACGGCAGGGATATGGGGGAAATTCTGGTGCGCGGACCGTGGATCGCCGGCGAATATTACAAAAACCCGCAGCAGAGCGCCATCACGTTTAAAGACGGGTGGTTTCATACCGGGGACATCGGAATCATGAACCCCGAAGGTTACCTTACCCTCGTGGACCGGACGAAGGATCTCATCAAGAGCGCCGGCGAGTGGATTTCCTCCATCGATCTGGAAAACGCCATCATGGGATTCTCCGGCGTGCTGGAGGCGGCGGTCATCAGCCTGCCGGACGTCAAGTGGCAGGAACGGCCGCTGGCCTGCGTAGTGCTTCGGCCCGAATCGGCCGGCGCCGTCACCGGGGAAGATATTCAGGCGTATCTGAAAGACAAGGTCGCCAAATGGTGGATTCCCGACGAAATTGTTTTCCTGCAGGAGCTTCCCAAAACCAGCGTGGGCAAGTTCGACAAGAAGAAACTGAGGGCAACGGTGCTGCCGGAAGTTTTGAAAAAGCGGGAGCAGGCGTAAAGGCTGGCGGGATGGAAAAGGAAGCCTCTACCGCTTTTTGCGGAAGATCAGCCTGATCGGGACCTTGTCGAAGCCGAATTCGGAGCGGATGGAATTCATCAGATAGCGCTCATAGGAAAAGTGGACGCCTTTCGCGTTCGGAACAAAAAAGATGAATGTGGGCGGCTTAACGCCGGTTTGCGTTGCGTAGGAGATGCCCATGGCTTTATTCTGATAACGGGCCATCGGGTTTTTCCGAACGCATTTTTCCACCAAATCGTTTAAAGGCGAGGTGTCCACCCGTTTTGAATACTGGCTGTAAACCTCGTTGATGAGGTCAAAGATCTTCGGCGCGCGCTGCCCCGTCAGCGCGGAAATGAACACGATGGGCGCAAAATCCATGAATTTGATTTTGTCGTGAATATCCTCGACAAATTTGCCCACGGTGGCGTTGTCCTTTTCAATCTTGTCCCACTTGTTCACGACAATGATGCAGGCTTTGCCGCGCTCATAGGCCAGCCCCACGATTTTGGCGTCCTGCTCCGTCATGCCTTCTTCCGCGTCAATCATTACCAGCGCGATATCGCAGCGGTTGATCGTTTTAAGCGCCTGGATGACGCTGTATTTTTCCAGCGTCAGACTGATCTTGTTTTTCCGGCGGATGCCCGCCGTGTCAATGAGCAGATAGCGCCGGCCGTGCACTTTGATGGTGGTGTCGATGGCGTCGCGTGTGGTTCCGGGCGTGGGATTGGCGATGCTTCTTTCCTTTCCGGAAATCAGATTGACAAGCGATGATTTGCCGACGTTGGGTTTGCCGACAATCGCCACGGCAACAGGTTCATTCTCATCCTCTTTGCTTTCAACGGCTTTGGGAAAGCCTTCCGTCAGCACGGCCAGCAGTTCATCCACGCCCAATCCGTGCTGGGCGGATATGGAATAAAGTTCGTCAATGCCCAGCCGGTAAAATTCCGTAAGAAGTTCTTCATGGCGTGCGCCGTCCACTTTGTTGGCCGCGTAAAACACATTTTTGCCCCGGCCGCGCAATTGCCGTGCGATTTCAATGTCTGAGGGCGTCAGACCGTCCCGGCCGTCCATTAGAAAGATGATAACGTCTGCTTCTTCAATGGCCAGATTGGTCTGCTCGCGCATCTGCACGAGAATGCGTTCTTCCGTGGCCGGCTCGAATCCGCCGGTGTCGATCAGGGTGAAAGCCCGGTCGTGCCAGACGCAATCCATGTAGTTGCGGTCGCGCGTTGCCCCCGGCTCGTCGATGACGATGGCTTTCTGCTTTCCCGCAATGCGGTTGAAGAGCGTTGATTTGCCGACGTTGGGCCGGCCGACGATGGCGATGACGGGTTTTGCCTGCATGGAATCCTCTATTTTATAAGCCCGAACTCACGCAACATTCTCTCGGAGCCGGTCCAGTCTTTTTTGACGCGCACAAATAATTCCAGAAAGACCTTCGCGCCGAAAAGGTTTTCCATGGAAAGACGGGCCTGCGTCCCGATTTTTTTGAGCATAGCGCCTTTTTTGCCGATCATGATCGCCTTTTGCGATTCCTTTTCCACATGGATCGTGGCGCTGATGCGAATCAGATTTTTTGCTTCCTCTTCCTTGAACGCGTCAATCGTTACGGCCGACGCGTAGGGAACTTCCTGTTTCGTTAAAAGCAGAATCTGCTCCCGGATAAACTCTCCCGCGATGAAACGCTCGGTGGCGTCGGTGGCGATATCATCGGGAAAAAGCTGCGGTCCCTGTGGCAGCGCCTCTTTCAGACACGCGATCAGCTCTTCGAGGCCGTCATTCTTTAAAGCGCTGATCGGGAAAATGCCGGCAAAATCAAAAAGTTTGCTGAACTGATCGATCAGCGGCAGCAGATGGGGTTTTGCAACCCGGTCTATTTTATTGATGGCGAGAAAAACCGGCGCTTTGACTCCGGCAAGGGCTTCGATGAGAAACAGATCGTGCGGACCGATAGAGCTGTCCGCTTCCACCATCATTAAAAGGACATCGGCGTCGCCGATCGTTTCTCTTGCAGCCTGCACCATCGCCCGGTTCAGCGGCGTCTTCGGCTGGTGCATGCCCGGCGTGTCCAGAAAAATCAGCTGTGCGTCGGAGAAGTTCAGGATGCCCGAAATGCGGTTGCGGGTGGTCTGCGGCTTGTCGGCGACAATCGAGATTTTGTCGCCGATCACGGCGTTGAAAAAAGTGGATTTGCCCACATTCGGGCGTCCCAGGATGGCTATGAAACCGGATTTAAACACAAACATTCTCCAATGCAGGGGGCGGTTTCGAGACCTTTGAAAAATGCCTTTTGCCGTCATTCCCCTGAAGGCGGGAATCTAGAAACATGGTTATGCAAAGGTTCCCCTGCGTGAATTCGTCTAAGCATCTCGGTATCATTCCTGATTTGAAAATGAAATCAGATGATGCCCGGAATATTGAAGCAAATGGGTTTCCCTTTTTCAACTTCAAGCGATATATGCCCCGGATGTTGCCCGCGAGTGAAGTCTATAACGATTTGCGCGTCGGGGTAAAGGTTTTTTATGGCCTGAATGTTTTTGCCGCCGAAGCCGCGAAAATGCGACTGGTCGCGGTCCGCGACGGCAAATCGCAGCATCTTTGCGGTCCGGGGCGCGTCTTCAAGCAATTTTTCGATGGCGGAATAAAAAACGGCGGAATAGACCAGGCTGCCGAAAGAAGGATGCCGGGGACCGGCCAGCACGGCGCCTTCCTGACGCATTTCCGGCGTCGGCTGCAGGCCGAAGCGGATGATGGAGATGCCCGCCGGCGCAAGCGTTTGCCAGGCCAGGCGGCACCAGTCGACGGCCTCTTCAAGCGACAGTGGCCGGTAGCGGCCGGCCCGGAATTCCTCCGCGAGCCGTGTATCCCGGAATACCAGGACGGGGTGGATGCGCGCCGTGTCCGGCCGAAGCTCAACCGTGCGGTCCAGAGTTTGCAAAAATCTTTCTTTCGTGTCGCCGGGCAGGCCCGCCATCAGGTGCAGGCCGCTTTTCAATCCAAAAGACTGAATGCACTGCAAGGCCCTTACAATGGCCTCGGCGTCATGTCCCCGGTTTGCATCGCGAAGCACCCGGTCGTTGAAGGACTGAGCTCCGATTTCAATTGTTCGAACGCCGCCCGCCCGCAGAAGCTCCAGTTTCTTCTCGTCGAGCTGGTCGGGTCTTGCGGAAATCCGCATCGCGGCGACCTGCCCCTGCCGAATGTGGTCGTGACCCCAGGCCAAAAGCCGCTCCTGTTCCTCCTTGGGAAGCCCGGTAAAGCTGCCCCCGTAAAAAGCGATTTCCACGCTGCGCGTTTTGTCCCTGTTCCAGCGCAGATAGGAGGCGACCTCGGCGTCAAAGAAGGATCGGGTGATTTCCGGGGAAAAGTTTCCGGCTGCGATTTCTTCGTTGCAGAAAACGCAGCGCTGCGGACAGCCCCGGTTCATGATGAAGATGGGGATGATCAGGGGTTTCCCTGCCGGAGAAGATTCAGGCGCCGTTTTCACGATGCAGACTTTCCCAGGCTTTTTGCGCCGCCTGCTTTTGCGCTTCTTTTTTGCTTCTTCCGCAGCCGATCTTCCGAATGTCGTCTCCGATGACGACTTCCATTTCAAAGATTTTTTCGTGCTCGGGGCCGCTTTCAGCAAGCAGGGTATAGATCGGAGCGGTTTTGTACTTTTTCTGGCAAAGCTCCTGCAGGGCGGTTTTGTAATCCGGGCTTTGCGCGGCGATCGCCTCGTCCTTCATCATGGGCTTCATCAGGCGCCTGAGCAGCGTCTTGGTTTTGCTGAAGCTTGAATCCAGATAGATTGCGGCAATGACTGCCTCCAGCGCGTTGGCCAGAAGGGACTCCTTGGCGCGGCCTCCGGAGTGCTCTTCTCCCCGGCCCAGAAGAAGACAGTCTCCCAGACCCAGCTGCAACGCCAGATCCGCCAGGGGTTTTTCATTGACCAGCGCGGATCGGATTTTGGACAGGGTGCCTTCGTCGAAATCAGGGTGTTTCTTCATCAGAAGATCGCTCACGCAAAGCCCCAGGACCGCGTCGCCCAGAAATTCAAGCCTCTCATTGTCCTCGCCGCCTGACTGGGGATTTTCGTTGACGTAGGAGCGGTGCGTCAGTGCCGTGGAAAGCAGCGTTGCATCGCGGAAGACATAGGAAAGCTTTTCCTGAAGCTCGGCCAGTTTTTGCATTCTGTCGTTATTCATCCAAAACCCTTCCAATCAGCTTGCCGTCACGAATCTGATCGATTCTGACGTTGACGATCTTATTTACTAAAGAAGCTGTGGATTTGTCCAGCAGTACCGGAAGATAATTGTGTGAAAAACCCCTGGCCAGTCCGGTAGTTTTGTCCCGGGTTTGTTCCACCAGAACGGGAAGGACCTTTCCCGGAAAGCGCCGCGCGAAGGCCTCTCTCTTGTTGGCGCCCAGCTCGCGCAGGGCGGCCGCCCTCGCCTTTTTGACCGTTGCCGGAACCTTGGGAGACAGTTTTGCGGCGGCGGTTCCCGGCCGCTCCGAATAGGGGAAGACGTGCAGATATGCGGCGGGAATCTTTTCCAGGAGCTCCATCGTGCTGCAAAATTCCTTTTCCCCTTCGCCGGGGAAGCCGACCATGACATCAATGCCGACGGCAATATCCTCCGCCGTCCGGATCACATTTTCAATGAGCGCGCGATAAAAGGCCTTGTCGTAGCGTCGTTTCATGCTTTTCAAAATGCCGTCGTCGCCGCTTTGCAGGGGAATGTGCAGATGCGGGCAAAGGTTTGGAAAGCGTTTGAACAGTCCAAGCAGTTCATTCGATATCTCGTTGGGCTCGATGGAGCTGAGCCGAAGCCTTGTTTCGGGGTGGTTCGACAGCAAGGCATTCAGCGCGCGAACGAGGCTGGTCCGGGGCTGCAGGTCGTGACCGTAGTCTCCCAGATGAATGCCGGTGAGAACAATCTCCCGGAAGCCACGGGCGATGAAATTCCGCGCGCCGTCCAGCACCTGGCCAAGCGGCAGGCTGCGGCTCGGGCCGCGGGCAAACGGCACGATGCAGTAGCTGCAAAAGGCGCTGCATCCGTCCTGAATCTTGAAGAAGGCGCGGGTCCGTCCCGCCAGCCCGCACGCGGGGGCGGAAGGGAAGCAGCGCTGCTTCAGGATGTCGCCCGCCAGAATTTGCGGCGTGCCGGAGACCGGACGGAAAAGCAGTTCGGGAATGTCATGCTTATGGTCGTTGCCTACCACGTGGGAAACGCCTTCGATGCCGGCCAGCGTTCGGGGTTCCGTCTGAGCGTAACAGCCGGTTACGACGACGCGGGCTGCAGGATTTTGCCGAAGCGCCCTGCGGATGAGCTGGCGCGCCTGAAAGTCGGCAAATGCGGTGACGGTGCAGGTGTTGATGATATAGACGTCGGCAAAGGCGTTAAACGGCGTTATGGAAAAACCGGCGGATTTCAGGCTTTCCGCCAGCGCCGCGGAATCGCATTGATTGACTTTGCACCCCAGTGTGGCGAGGCCGACTTTGAGCATATTCATTTCCTTGATCCTTCTGGACAGCGATTTTCTAGGGGACAACCGGTTTCTTGTCAAGACAAACAAATGGATTTTATGAGCAAAATGAGCTAAAGGCTCACCTGACGGGAAGGGGACTGAATGATGGACGCTTTGTTTTCCTTTTTTACGGCGCATCCGACGGTTTTTACGTTGCTGACGATTTTTATCGTTATCGCCATTCTTTACTTTATCCTGAGCAAATTCATAAAATTAGCCGTTCTTCTGCTCATTGTGATTCTGCTGGCCGGCGGCGCAAACCTGCTTTCGGACCCAGCATCCATGCCCGGTAAAATCAAGCAAAATGCCCAGACCTTCATCACCGGCGGAAAACAGATATGGCATACGGTCAGCGGCCTCTGGAAGGATGCAAGCGACATCGCGGACCGGGTGCAGAAAGCCCCGAAGGAAATCAAATCATCGCTGAAAACGGCGCCGGAAAAAACCGGCGAGCGCGGTGAAAAGAAAAAGAGCGCTCCGGAGAAAAAACCGGCGGCTAAGTGATAAAAAGATCGTTGGTTGAAAAATTCGGATCGCTGGTCAGATTGACGCCGATGCGCCTCAAGCCCGCTTCGTCCCCGGGCGTGGGGATGTAGGTCATATGCACTTCACAGTTTTGCAACTCTTTTAATCTTTCAAGAGCGAGCTCCGCCGCAGGATTGGTCGTAGCGCTGATGCTGAGCGCGATGAGCGCTTCTTCCAGGTCGAGGCTGACGTTTTTTTCGTTTAAGATCTCCGTCTTCAGCTTGCCGATGGAATCCGTGATGCTGGCCGGCAGCAGTTTGATTTTGCCCGGAATATCAGCCAGGTGCTTGATGGCGTGGATGACCATGCTGGAGGCGGCGTGCATGAGCGGGGAGTTGCTGCCGGTGATGATAGAGCCGTCCTTGAGTTCAATGGCCGCGCCGCAAAAGATGCCTTCATTTCCCTTCTCCAGTTCCATTGCTTCTTCCGCCGCCTGACGCGCCGGAACCACCACCTGCCGATCCTCCGGCTTCAGGCTGAAGTTGTTGAGAAACAGCTCCACGCGCTGGACCGTTTCCTTATCGGAAAAACCCATGGCGTATTCGCAGCGATACCGGAAATAGCGGCGAATGATTTCCTGCTTGGACGCCTCTTTCGCTACATCGTCGTTCGTGATGGCGAATCCGGCGCGGTTGACTCCCATATCCGTGGGGGACTTGTAAAAAGACGGCTCGCCGGTGATTTTTTCGAGAATCCGCCTCAGCACGGGAAAAACTTCCACGTCGCGGTTGTAATTGACTTTGGCCTCGCCGTAGGCTTCCAGGTGGAACGGGTCGATCTGGTTGAAATCGCGGATATCGGCGGTGGCCGCTTCATAGGCGACGTTGACCGGATGCTTGAGCGGCAGGTTCCAGATGGGAAAGGTTTCAAACTTGGCGTAGCCGGATTTCACTCCGCGTTTGTAATCGTGATAAAGCTGGGACAGGCAGGTGGCCAGCTTTCCGCTGCCGGGGCCCGGTCCCGTGACGATCACCAGCGGCTTTTCTGTGGGAATGTAATCGTTGACGCCGTATCCTTCATCGCTGACGATCATGTCCACGTTTGTCGGGTAGCCTTTCGTGAACCGGTGCGTGAAAACCCGAATCCCCCGGCGCTCCAGCTTGTTCTTAAACAGGACGGCGGAGGGCTGGTTTTCAAACCGGGTGATGACGACGCCCATCACGTTGATGTTCCAGCCGCGCAGGTCGTCGATCAGCTTCATCGCGTCCGTATCGTAGGTGATGCCGAAGTCCGCCCGGATTTTCTTGCGTTCGATGTCGCCCGCGTAAATGCAAAGCAGAATATCCGCCCGGTCTTTCAGCTCCTTGATGAGCCGCATTTTGACGTTGGGGTCGTAGCCGGGCAGCACGCGGGCCGCGTGGTAATCGTAGAGCAGTTTGCCCCCGAATTCCAGGTAGAGTTTGTTGTTGAATCGTTCGACGCGCTGGAGGATTTCCGCGGTCTGCTCGGCGATATATTTTTCGTTGTCGAATCCTTTTTGGCCTGCGCTCATGGATTACCTTTCTGAAGCGGTATGCTTGCGTCCGGAATGCAAGGGTTCATACAGGGAAACATTCTGGATGTTCATCAATGCGGGTATGTTTCATACATCAAATATGGATTTTTATCCAAAAGAAAATGAAGGGGCGTTCGCGAAAGAATCGCGTGCGGCAAAGGAGGTCCGTAAAAGCGGGAAGTTACAGAAGATTGATTTCCATGGCGCGGACGGGGCAGGCGGAGACGCACAGCTCGCAGCCGTTGCACTTTTCAGGGTCAAACAGGACTTTTTGCGTCTGTATCTCAAAGGATAGGGCGCCGGTCGGGCAGAATCCGGTGCACGCGCCGCAATGAACGCATTTTTCGTTGTTCTGGAACACGCTTTTGGAAAGCGCCTCCACCTGAAGCCCCATTTCCTTCAGGAAGCGGATGCCGCGGTCAAAATCTTCCTTTTCTCCCGATAATTCCAGAACAATCACGCCTTCGCGGCGCGGAAAAATCCTTGCTTTCAGAATGTTGAAAACAAGGTTGTGCTTTTGGGCCAGAAGATGGATGACCGGCTGCTGGACGATTTCCGGCGTGTAGCGAATAACTATTTTTTTCGAGTACATAGCAATAAAATGCGCCCTTCTTTGCGCTGGCGCGCATGTTAAGAGATGCAAAACGTAATGTCAAGGCAATAGTTGAGGCAATGGTTGAACCCGGCGCCGCATCTTCCATTCGCCGGCGGCTTTCCGCTTCAGGATTTGTCCTCCTTCTGGTTTTTTGATCCGGAATTGGGGAACAGGTCCAGCAGGGACTTGAAAGGCGCAAGGCCGGCCATTTCCTGCGGATTGATTTTGGTGTAATTTTCGCCGAAATCAAGCCATTTTTTAAACTGATCATCCGCCATGTTGCGGAATAAAAGGTAATTGCGAATCGTCTGTTCGAGGTATTTCTCGAAAAAATCCGTCAAAACATTTTCACCATACTGAATGATCAGGTAGAGCAGGGGAGGGGGCAGGAGGAACTTTTTTTTGCGAGCCTCTTCCAGAACAATCTGCGTCAGAATGGCAGGGGTGACGTCTTCGCCGGTTTTGGCGTCCGTCACATGAATGCGACGCCCCCGCCGGATGGTATCCGTCACGTAATCAAGCGTAACGTAAATGCTTTTTTCCGTATCGTAAAGTCTTCGGTTGGTGTACTTTTTTAAAATCAGATCCTTCTGATCCATGAGAACCTCCTTGGTTCTTCTATTCAATTTCGTCCGATATTGCAAGAGGAAATTATATTGCAATGCAACAATTTGCTCTTGACAAACAGGAAATCCTGGCTATAATTAGCCTCAAGACAAAAAGAAAAACTTGTATATTGATATATATGATATTGAAATTAAATAAATAATGATTGTTTTTGCCGGACGGATTTAAAAGCAGCCTTCTTTTCTAGCGAAATGTTGCAGTTGCAAAATTTAGTACAATGACGTGGCTTTGGGAAAGAAATGGCGGATTGAACTGGGCCGGCAAAATCTGGAATCGGAAAATGACCCGTCAAGGGTGAAATCAAGACAAACATAAACAAAAAAGGAGGAAAATAAAAATGGAACCCAAGCAGATCGCAAAACAGATGGTGGATTTTAACAAGAAGGCTTTTGACGCCTCGTTTGAGGCCATGGCCGCCATGCAGGAACAGACGGAGAAGATGGTCACGACGATGATGCAGCAGTCTCAGTTTTTTCCGGATGAAGGCAAGAAACTGATCACGGACTGGCTGAAAACCTACAAGAAGGGCCGCGAGGAGTTCAAGGCGGCGGCCAACGAGAATTTTAAAAAGGTCGATGCGTTTTTTTCAGCCAAGTAAAGAAAGCCTGAAAGTGAAAAAAGCCGCAGTGAATCATCGCCGCGGCTTTTTTCATTCAAAGTTTTCTGACCGGCGTCATGTTTTCGGCGCTTTCGGCGGGCTGACCAGCCCCTCACCGGCAAGAACGGTCACTCCGTCCTGATTGCTGCACGTCGTTTTCAGTCGAACGCGGTTCTTTTCGGTGATGAGCTCCAGAACTTCCACGCGCGCCGTGATGGTGTCTCCGATGCGCACCGGCGCGAGAAAACTAATCTCCTGCTTCATGTAGATGGTTCCGGGACCCGGGAGCTGATTGGCGATGATGGCGGAGATGAAGCCCGCCGTGAGCATGCCGTGCGCGATGCGGGTTTTAAAAAAAGTGTTTTTTGCGTACGCCTCGTTGACATGCGCCGGATTGAAATCGCCGGTAATGCCGGCGTACAGGTAAATATCGGTTTCCGTCACGGTCTTGGCGAACTCCGCGGCGTCTCCAACCTTCAACTGATCAATTCTTTTTCCGGTGATCATAAATTCTCCCTCCTGATGGCTGTCTGGTTTATTAACCATTTCTAAATCAAAGATGATATCGAAGCGGCAAGGAGGAGGCGACGAGGCGTATTAAATATGCGTTGAGGAAGCCGACGACGCAGCCAACAAAGATAGGACTTTAATTTGGGAATGGTTTCAGAACCAGGATTTATGACTCCAAATATTCTCCTTCAAATCTTTGATGTCATCCTGCATCATCATGTAGCGGCAGGCATTGTTGATGGCCAGTCCGCCCTGCAGGGCCAGAGCGGTCACGAGCTCAATTTCGTCTTCGGTGAATTTTCTTTTGCGCCCGCTGTAAACAATGAGAACGCCGATAATGTCTTCCTGGGCTTTAATCGGCACGTACAGCATGGAGACGATGCCCTCGGCCTTCTTTTCCTTCTTGTACTGAATGCCGTTGTCCTTGAACACGTCCTCAATCGCGATGGTTTCGCCCTTGAGGGCGAGGGCGATATTTTTATCCGCGAGGATGGGGCCTTTGCGGAGGTATTTTTCGCTGAGGCCGAAGCGGGCGACCGATTTCAGCGTGCGCCTGTCTTCGTCCAGCAGCCGCACGGATGCAGCCTTGAGGTCCAGCGACTGCACCAGATCCTGCGTCAGGGCCTGCAGAATGTCTTTGACGTCGAGGCTTTCGGAGATGCTGGCGGCCAGCTTCAGGAAGGTTTGGGCCTGATTGCGCAGCCTGCGGACGAGGCGGGCGATTTCAATCGCGGAGCCCCCCTGCTCGGCCAGGATGGACAGAAAATCGATTTCATCCCTGGTGAACGAGCGGATGTCTTTGGTGTAAACGCTCAGGATGCCCAGCATCCGGTTTTTGTCCATCACCGGAACGGACAGAATGGAGCCGATCCCTTCCTTTTTCTTCTTGTCGCGGTTGGCCAGCCGCCGGTCCGTCGTGGCGTCGCGGAAGTACATGTAGCCGTCTTTCAAGAGTTGCGGGCTGATTTTGACGGCGTGCGCCGGCCCGGCATGCGTGTATTGCCTGGACAGTCCGACCTGGGCTACGGCCGCGTTGTTGATGGCGTCCTCCGTGTCGTCATCTCTTCGGAAAATGACGGCCGCCTTGACTTTCAGCGTTTTGACCGCCGTGGACACAATCAGGTGAAGCATTTTTGATGGATCTTCGGTGGTGCCCATTTCCTTGCTGAGATCGCTCAACGCTCTGAAATAACTTTTTTCCGTTGCCATGCTTCTTCTCCCTTTCAGATCGCTTCTGCAATTTTTTGGATGAGTGCCCGTTTATCTTTCCGCGCTGCCGCCGCGGGCATGAATTTCTCCTTTGCAGGCGACTTGCGCTTTGTCCCGGTTTTCCGGATAGCCGGTTTTTTCCGGACGGACGGCCTTTTCATGGGCGCTTCTTGACTCATCGCGGGCATTTCCTGAGCCGGGGCCGTCTCCACCTTGTCCACCGTGTCCCGCTCCTTGAGCCATTGCACGATGCGGGGCGCGAACTGCCGCTGGAACCTGGAGCTGACATAAATGCCGATGTGCCCGGTTTCCAGGCAGACGTCCCGGGCATCCGCGCTTCCCACAGCCCCGGTCAGTTGATTGCAGGCTTCCGGGGGAACGAGATGATCATACTCGCCGAAAAAGTTCAAAAGCGGCATGGTGATTTTTTTCAAGTCCACTCGTTTTTCGCCCACAAACATTTTGCTTTGAATCAGCAGATTGTTTTTGTAGCCGTCTTCCACAAACTGGCGAAAAGTTTCCCCGGGAACGTCGGGGCTGTCGAAAATCCAGCGCTCCATGCGCACGAAATTTTCCACGAAGTCCCGGTTGTCCATGTTTTCCATGAAGCCGACGTACTTGTCGATCATCAGGCGCGCGGGGTTGAGCAGAAGAAAGCCGAAATTCATCAGATCGCCGGGGATGTTGCCGAAGGTGCGGACCATCCGGTCCGTATCCACGTCCTTCATCCAGACATGCAGAAGACCTTTGTCCGTGTCGAAGTTGGTCGGCGTGACGGTGGTGATCAGGTTTTTGATTTTTTCCGGATGCAGCGCGGAGTAGATGACGCAAAAGGTTCCGCCCATGCAGATGCCCATGAGGTTGATCTTGGGGACGCCGTGTTTCCGCCGGAGGAAGTCCACGATGTTGTCCATGTAGCCGTTGACGTGATCGTCGATGGTCAGAAATCTGTCTTTGCTCGTCGGATAGCCCCAGTCCACCATGTACAGGTCGATGCCTTCCTGCAGAAAGGTTTTTACGACGCTGCGGTCCGGCTGCAAATCCAGCATCGTTTCGCGGTTGATCAGCGCGTACACCACCAGAAGGGGCGTTTTCGGCTTGTTTTCCGCCTCTTCATTGCGGAGGTAGTGCTTGAGGCGGACGCGGTCTTCTTCGTAAACGATTTCATAAGGCGTCGATCCGATTTCGTAGTGGAGCTCTCCCAGCAGGACGTCGGAAGCCCGCGAAGCCCGCTGCCGGGCCTTTTCCGCGTCCTCGGCCATTCGTTCCAGAATCAGATCCAGGGGAATTTTTGTTTCGGTCATGAAAACGCCATCCTTCCGAAAACTTTTTTCCCGCCCGGGGCAGGGGGCGGAAAAAAGTTTACTTGACGACCGTCAGGGTGTTGGGGGATATGCCGGCTTTTTTCTCCAGCGCTTTGACCCTCTTTTTGAGCAGGTGAAACTCCTTGTACATCTCGTCCATGTCTTTTTGCGTGACCACGGGCAGCAATTGGAGAAAGTCGCGCATGGCTTCATTCTTGGCGATGAGGAAATCCTCCAGCTTGTTGAGCGTGCGATGCAGCGCCTCCGTATATTCTTTGGACTTGAACAGGTTCATGTAGTGGCCTTCCAGGATTTTCAGCCACATGGCGTAGCTTTCCTTCATGTCGTGGGGGATGTTTCCCTCCTCCGTCCGCTGCTTGAGCTTTTCCTGAAGGACGTTGAAGGACTTTTCCATCGGCAGGTAAAGGATGGACAGAAATTCCGCCAGCGTGGTTTCAAAGAGATTATGCTTGTCCAGCATCTCGTTGAAGCGCTCCTGGTAAAAACGCGTCAGTCCCAGCGGCGGAATCTTCAGATATTGGCGAAGCTCTTTTTCATAGACTTCAGACAGCGCCCGAAAGACTTCCTGATCCAGGTTGTCGAAGTTGTACGCTTCCGTGCGCTTGCCGATTCGGGCGGCCTTTTCCATCAGATGGTTCTGGATCTGCATGGCCGCCTCAAAGCCGGATCCGGCCATCTTCAGAAAAATCTCCGGCAGCGCGTTCATTGTATTGGCGGTGGCCGATGCCGATTCCGGCTCGTTCATCATTCGGGAAAAGGATTTGAACAGATTCAGGCTGGTTTCAAGCTGCCTTGTGAACCGGTTTTGCACGTCTGTCTGCGTTTTCAGCGTCGTGTCCGAATCGGGCGGAATGGTTTTGGCCATGTTCAGCCACATATCCGCGGCGGTCTTCAGCCACGGGAAAACGGACGATTCGTTGAAAGGGAAGGGGTTGCCTGCGTCAGCCATGATGACCTCTTTTCGGAGCCTTGCTCTTGAAGGTGTTTTTGGAATCCCTTCAGGGCCGGCCCGCGGTTTTTTTGTAATCTATCCGCCGGTGTTTGTCAATCGGTTTCGGCCGCCGGCCCCTGTTCCAGCAGCAAAGGCCAGGGAAGCGTCGGGAAAACGGCGTTGAGCGGATGGTCGTCGTCCACGAAGTGATGCTCCAGGCGCGCGAATGTTTTTTCGGCAATGGCTTTGACGGCCTGTGAAGGGACGACGTCGTCTCGCGTTCCGTGATACAGGACCGTCGGGATTTGCAGTTTTTGCCGGACCGCCTGTTCAAAGCCTTCAATGGTCAGTGCGGGGGCAAGCAAAATCAGCTTTTGAATCAGCGGTTCGTTATCCAGCGCGAAGCGGGCCGCCATCAGGCCTCCGTAGCTGGATCCCACGAGAATCAGATTGGTTTTGCCCGCAAGGACGCTTTGAAGCTTTTGCATTCGGGTCCCGAAGCCGCCCGTGTAATCTTCAATGATCATTTCCGGGAACGCTTTTCGAAAGTACTGAGCCTTGTTTCCCTGGGAAGTGCTTTCCAAACCGTGAATAAAAACCAGCGTGTTTTTCATGGACATCCTTTCCGGCGGTGTGGCGGATTTCATTTTGACGTTGCCCGGATTATGCCATTGTGTTAAATCGTGCGCAACCTTATTTTGAAAAAGGAGATGTATATGGCTCAGGTATTGCCTTTTAAAGCGGTTCGGCCGCAGACGAAATATGCGTCGCAGGTGGCGGCGCTGCCTTATGACGTCATGACAAGAGAAGAGGGGCAAAAAGCGACGGCCGGCAGGCCGCTCAGCTTTATGCATGTGGAGAAATCGGAGATCGACGTTCCGGACGGCACGCGTCCGGATGATCCTTTGATCTATGAGACGGCGAAACGCAACTTTGCAAGGCTGCGGGAAGAGGGAATCCTGATCCAGGATGCGGCCCCCTGCTATTACGTTTATCGCCAGAAGATGGGGCCTCAGGTGCAGACGGGCATCGTCGGCGTCATGAGCGCCGCGGAATACGACGAGGGTAAAATCAGGAAGCACGAACTGACCCGGCAGGACAAGGAGGACGACCGCATCCGCCACGTCGATCAGGTGAACGCGCAGACCGGCCCGGTATTCATCAGCTACAAGACGCGACCCGGCTTAAACGAGATCGTGGAAAAGATTACCGCCGGCCGGCCGGAATATGATTTCACCGCCGAAGACGGCGTGGTCCACACCGCGTGGGTGGTCGCGGATCAGGCGCAGGTAGACGCCATCCGGTCGCAGTTCGATCAGGTGGCAGCCCTGTATATTGCCGACGGACATCACCGCGCCGCCGCCGGAGCTACGGTTGCCCGCAGACGCCGCAAGCCTTCGCAGACGCAGGAGTCGGACAGCGTGCTGGCGGTGTTTTTTCCCCACGATCAGCTCAAGGTCATGGATTACAACCGGGCCGTGAAGGATCTTCGCGGTCTGTCCGCCGAAGCGTTTCTGGAAAAAATTTCCTCCTCGTTCACCGTTACGAAGGGGTTTGCCGAAAAATCGCCGCGGCGCCTGCATGATTTCGGAATGTATCTGGGCGGCGCGTGGCACTGCCTCACGATTAAAGAAGGCGCCTATGACGCGAACGATCCGGTGGCCAGCCTCGATGCGGCCATATTGCAGGACCATCTGCTGGCGCCGGTTCTGGGCATTGCCGATCCGCGAACCGACGACCGGATCAAATTCATCGGCGGGATTCGGGGGATGGCGGAGCTCGAGAAGCTGGTGGATCAGGACGGCTTCGCCGTGGCGTTTTCGCTTTATGCCACGACGATGGAGCAGATCATGAACGTGGCGGATGCGGGAGCGATCATGCCCCCCAAGTCCACATGGTTCGAACCCAAGCTGCGCAGCGGTTTGTTTGTCCACTCCCTGGAGTAGGAAAAGAATCCGCTTCAGGGGAATGTCCGGATGCTTTCTGCCGCGGGGTAATATTTTGTTTGACAGGCTTTGCCGCCGCGCATCGGCGGGCATGAAAGGGGGCTCGAAGAGCGGACGATTCCGGTTGCCTGAAGCCGGACCGGTTACCTGCCCCAATGGCAGGCAAAGAACTCGCATCCGTCCGACGCCAGCACCGTTGCTTCTCCCCGGGGATGGTGCCCGTCGAGATTCTCTCTGAAAACCCGTTCCCACTGGCCGCGCAGCATGTGATAGTCATTGCGACGGCCGCGGGGCTCAGTCAGAAACGAGATCACCTCCGCCATGACGAAATTGTCCACGCAGCTCTGCGTCACGGTGATGGGGGCGTCATGGGCAAAGATGGAGTCGATGAGCGGCCCGTAGGACTGGTAAACCGACACGGCCAGCTCCGGAGAACCAAGTTGAGGCGTGTCGTTGTCTCCGTCCATTTCCATCAGCAGCAGATGCTTCACTTTGCCGCTCATTTCCCGAAGGTGCGCCGCTTTGGCGTCGCAGGGCATATGGTGGTAGGCAAGCGACAGAAGCGCGATGTCGATGCCCGCCGGGAGTTCCCCGGCGTGTTCCTGGATTCGGCCGTGGCGCGGATCAACGGTCAGCTCCGGGAAAGCCTTTCGAAGCTTTCCTTCCGCGACCTCCATCATGGACGCCGAAGAATCCACCAGGATGGCCCGGGCGATATTTTGCGCGCGGCCGGTTTTCATCAGGCGCTGCAACAGAAGCACCAGAAGGCTGCCGTCGCCGCAGCCTACGTCCAGAACCGTCAGGGGATCTGCAAAGCGAGGGAGCGAGGAAGAAGCAAACCGGAGAAATTTTTCCCGCATGCCGACGATCGCCGGCACCGTGGTAAAATGCTCATAGTCGCGCGGATCGGCAAAAATTTTTTCCGGCATGTAAAACCGGCCGTTGTGCCGCTCCAGGTAGGAAGCCATGATGGCGTTGAAGATTCCGTCTTCTTCGAGCGCTCCTTCCCGGAACCAGTCCGCTGCTTCCGGCCGCTTTCCCAGACCGGCCAGCAGGCCGCCCATATAAAAATGAAAATGCGCGCGAAGAGCATTGCGAATGCCGTCCAGTGAGGAGCGGGGAGTGAGTTTTCCGTCCATTGCCTGCCGGGCATGTTCTTCCCAGACCGCTTGTTCATCGGATGAGAGATAATACATGATTTGAGCCTTGCAGTAGATGTATTTTGGGAGCAACTATAAGAAAGACGAAACGGCGTGTCAAGGGAATCCTGATTTATCGACATTGAAATGACAAAGCAAAGCCGGGAGGGCTATGAAACTATTTGCTGTAAGCGATATCCATGGGGCAACCAAACCCATTGAAAGGGCTGCGCCGCTCATCCGCGCATCGGACCTGGTTGTCATTGCCGGGGACATTACCCACACCAAAACACGCGCCGAAGCAGCCGAGGTCATCGCCTGCATTGAACAATTTTCGGGCCGCATCCTCGCTGTCCATGGCAACTGGGACAAAATTGAGGTTAAAGATTTACTTGAAGAAAAAGGCTACAGCCTTCACGGGAAGGGAAGGATGATGGGGGAAATCGGTTTTTTCGGTCTGGGCGGATCTTCGCCTACGCCCATCAAAACGGCCACCACCTACACGGAGGAAGAGATCGCTTTGGTGCTTCAGGCGGGATACGAGCAGGTAAAAGACGCGTCGCAAGTCGTCCTGATCTCGCATGTTCCGCCACGGGGAGTCCGGGACAGATCCTTCATCGGTCTCAGAGGCGGCAGCCGCAGCGTGAAGGCGTTTCTTGAAATGCACCCTGTCTCGCTGTGCCTGTGCGGCCATATTCACGAGGCGTCCGGGATCGAGCGTTTTCAGAACACGATCGTGGCCAATTCGGGCAGCTTTAAGAAAGGCCGATACGTATCCGTCGAAATCGGTCCGAACCTTGCGGCCAGGCCCGGAAGAATTTAATGCATGAATTGACGAATACCGATTATTATGCAATTTTACTTTCCGCGAATGCATCATTTTCCCGATGAACCATTCCACTGTGAATTGCGTAGCTGTCGGGAAAAATGAGCAAAAATTCCGTCTGGAGAGATTTTATGAAATTAACCTCCGAGTTTGTCGGCGCGCCTTTGAAAGACTACACCTGCACGGTGGACGCGCGCCGGACCATGAATTATGCGGCGGCGATCGGCGACGCCCATCCGGCTTACTTTGACGATGAACGGCCCGGGGGAATTATCGCTCCGCCCCTTTTCCCCGTGGCCTTGACCTGGCCTATCCTCGAGAACATTACGGATTATCTGCAGGCGGATGCGTTTCCCCGGGAGGTGCTTCTCACTCAAGTCCACTATAGCGAGCATCTCAGCCTTCACCGACCGGTGACGCCCGGCATGCGCCTGAAGATTCAAGGCGTCATCGCCGCCATCCTGCCGCATCGGGCCGGGACCTATGTGGTGATCCGGTTTGATGCGCGCGATGCTGAAGGCAGGCAGATATTCACGGAACATCTCGGCGCGATGATGAGAGGCGTTAAGTGCGCCGACGCCGGAAAGGGCGGCGAAAAACTTCCTTCTGTTCCTTCACGGACAAACGAGACGATCCTGCGGGAATCCCGCATTTTGATTGATCCGCTGGCCCCCTTTATTTATGACGGATGCACCAATATTTATTTCCCCATTCATACCTCGGTTCAGTTCGCGCATCAGGTGGGGCTGCCCGGAATCATTCACCAGGGAACGGCCACGCTGGCCCTGTCCGTCCATCATCTTCTGAATCAGGAAGCGGACGGCGATTCGCGGCGCCTGACGACGGTCTTTTGCGGGTTTTCCGGAATGGTGATCCCCGGTTCATCCATCCGGGTTTGCCTGACCGGCAGGGAGGAAACAGCGGAAGCGACGGATCTCTTTTTCACCGTTTTTAACGCCGAAGGGAAAAAAGCGATCCGTGACGGGTATCTGCGACTGAAAAACTAAAAAGGGAGGAAGCATCATGATCTGGGAAAAACTGAATCAAACATGGCACTATGTTGAAAAATGGGCCCATAAGACGCCGGATGCCGATGCGCTGGTTTTTGGCGATGAGCGCCTGAACTGGCGCGAATTTGCGGCTCAGATGAATGCCGTTGCCCTTGCTTATCTGGAAATGGGGATTGAAAAAGGCGACCGGATCGCGCTTTTGTCCATGGCGCGCAATGAATTTCTCACGACTTACATGGCCGCGGGAAAAGTCGGAGCGATCTGGCTGGGGCTTTCTCCGAAGTACACACTGGAGGAACTCCGTTATCAGCTCAACGACTGCCGCCCCAAATTGCTGATCACCCTGCGGGAATACATGGGCGCCGATCTTTCCGGGACGGTCAGCACGCTCAAAAAAGAGTGTCCCTTCCTGCAAAACATTCTGGTGATCGGCGATCCGTTTGACGGCGCCGAAAATTTTGCGGCATACATTGGGAAAAATCGGAAGCACCTGGCTGACGCGCTTGAGCAAAGAGCGGCGGACGTCCGGGAAACGGACGAAGCCCTGCTCTTATACACGTCGGGATCCACCGGCAAGCCCAAAGGAGTTGTGCATACGCATCGCAGCATTGTGGAAAATATAAAGGTGGAAGTCGGGAAATTCTATTTTGATGAAAAGTCGCGGGGGCTTCTCCACTTTCCCATCAATCATGTGGCGGCGGACGTCGAAATCGGATTCGGGGCCATCATGTCCGGAGGCTGCATCGTTTGCATGGACAAGTTCGATCCGGCCCAGACGTTGAAGGTGATCGAGCAGGAAAAAATCACCCACATCGGACAGGTGCCGGTGATGTTTCTCTTGGAATTCAAACAGCCGGAATTCTGGACCTGCGATTTCAGCCATGTTCAGGCGTTTGTCTGGGCAGGAGCGGCCGCGCCGAAAGTCATGATCGATCTGCTCGAACCGATCTGCAAAAAAACAGGGGCAAAGCTCATCACCGGCTACGGAAGCACGGAGGTATGCGGCTTCATCACCTATACGGAAAAAGAAGACGATGTGGAAACGCTGCTGAAGACGGCCGGCAAAATCGCGATGCCTTTTGAATTGAAAATCGTGGATGGGGAACGCCGGGAGCTGCCCGCGAACGAAATAGGCGAAATTGCCGTGCGGGGTCCGTTTCTGATGAAAGGATACTACAACAAGCCGGAAGAAACGGCCAGGGTATTGGATCAGGACGGCTGGTATTATACGACCGATCTCGCTTTTAAAGACGACAGGGGATACATCCACATCACCGGAAGACTTTCAGAGATGTTCAAAAGCGGCGGCGAGAATGTCTATCCGCGCGAAGTGGAAGAAGTGATCGAATCGCATGCGGCGGTCCTGTTTGCGGCGGTAATCGGCGTTCCGGACGACATCTATCAGGAAGTCGGCTGGGCCTTTGCCATGCCGACGCCGGGGCAAAACGTCACGGAAGAGGATCTGCGCGAATTGTGCAAAAACTCCCTGGCCAACTTCAAGGTTCCGAAGAAGTTCTTTATCCGGCCGATGCTTCCCCTGCTGGCGAGCGGCAAGGTGAACAAACTGGCGCTGAAAGAAGAAATCGGGGGAATGCTGAAAAAACAGCAAACAGGACTGTCTTAAGAAACATCAATAAAAACGGATTTTTCCCGTGTCGAGGCGCATCGGACGCTCCTTGCGGATCTTTGCGTTTCCGGCACATTTGCCTTGACAGATATGCTCAATTTATATACGCATTCTATGCGCGCATACATTGCTGAATTGAAAAATTAACTCGTTTTTCCGGCATCATCATGCCTTTATTTTGAATTCGGCTTTTGGGTAAGTGATACGCACAATGGAAACATTGCACCGTGGAATGGCCTGCAACCAGGATGAAGCCGCACTTCTGAAGAGCGAAGAAATGTATCGCGCACTCGTCGAAGGTTCTCAGGATGCCTTTCTGGTTCTCGATGATCAATTCCGCATTGTTTTTGTCAATGAAATGGTCTGCCGCGCCAGCGGATTTTCCCGCCGGGATTTCCTGGGCCAAAGTTTCATGAATTTTCTTCCCGAGGAAAACCGGGCCGTTGTAGTTGAACGCTATCAGAAGCGTCAGCAGGGTGAGGATCCGCCATCCAAATATGACTTTACCTATCGGATGAAGAGTGGAGAAGATCGCCACTCCGAACTGAAAACCTCCGTTTTTCGCAACAGCGCGGGAAAAGTGTGGACGATCTGCCAGATGAGCGACGTCACGGAACTGCGCCGGATGCAGCAAGCCCTTCAGAAAAGCGAGGAGCGGCTCCGCCGGATCACGGACAATATGGAGGACCTGGTTCTCCAGGTCAACCTGGAGGGGACCATCGAATTCATCTCTCCGTCGGTCAAGCAGGTTCTGGACTACGATATTGCCGATCTGCTCGGTAGTTCGGTGATTTCCTACATCCATGAAGAAGATCTGGCCAGCGCCATGTCGGTTTTGAAAAAGGGCGTAAAGAAAGGTCAGAACAAAACCGAAATCCGCATCCGGCATCGGGACGGCCGCTTTTTCTGGTTTGAAGTGGTCGGCACGGCCATTCGCAACGAAACGGGGAAAATTACCGGCGCCGTACTGGGCGGGCGGGATGTCACGCAAAGAAAAGAAATCGAAAACAGCCTGCGCCAGAGCGAGGAAACGTTCCGGGCGCTGACGGAAAGCACGGTTGTCGCGATTTTCGTTGTCCAGGGCGAGAGATTTCGCTACATCAACAAGGCTTTTACGCTTCTTTCCGGCTACACGATGGAAGATTTGCGGGAATTCCATTTCTGGGACCTCATCGCTCCGGAGATGAGAGATTTTGTCCGGGATCAGGGACTGGCTCGCCAGCGCGGGGAAGAAGTTGTATCAAATTATGAAATCAAATATCTGACAAAAACCGGCGAGACAAGAATCGGCGATTTCGGGGCGACCTTTATCCATTATGAAGGCCGGCCGGCCATGATCGCTTCGATTTCCGACACCACGGAGCGGAAAAAGAAGAAAGAAGAATTGCGGGCCAGCGAGGAGCGTTACCGCACAATTATCGAGAATATCGAGGATGGCTATTTCGAGGTGAATCTCAAAGGAGATCTTATTTTTGCCAGCGATCCCTGCATGAAAATTACCGGCACCGACCGGAAAACCTTCATCGGCATGAATTTTCGCGAGTTCTCGCCGAGGGAAAACTGGCCCGCGATTTACCAGGCGTTCTACAGGGTTTTTGAAACCGGAGAGCCTTTGAAAGGCCTGTCCTGGGAAGTGGTTCGTATCGATGGGGTTCATCAGTATATCGAAATATCCACATCGCTGATTCGGGATCACGAGGGGCGGCCGGTCGGGTTCCGGGGCATCGTACGGGACGTGACGGAGCGCAAGCAGCGCGAAGACATGATCCAGTGGATGGCTTACCATGACATTCTGACGGGGCTTCCCAACCGGGCTCTTTTTTACGACCGCGCCGCCATGGTGCTGGCCCAGGCCAAACGGAAGCAATGGCGTTTCGGACTCATGATGCTCGATCTCGATCGCTTCAAGGAAGTCAACGACACCTACGGACATGATGCCGGAGACAAGCTCCTGATCGGGGTGGCCCGCTGCCTGGAAGAGGCGCTGCGGGAGCAGGATACGGTGGCCCGCATCGGCGGGGACGAGTTCGTCGTCATTCTTCCGGAAGTTTCCAGCCGCGAGGACGTAAGAATGATCCGAGAGAGAATCGCCAAAGGTTTTCAAAGGCCGATTCCGATCGGAGAGACGGAAATGGTCGCGGCCTGCAGCATCGGCGTGGCCCTTTATCCTGATGATGCCGGGGATATTGAAAGTCTGATGCACTTTGCGGACGAGGCGATGTACAGGGCCAAAATCGAAGGAGGCGGTCTTTGCAGCAATTGATGCCAGAGAGGCTTCCGTCCGCCCGGTCCGGTTCTTTATGAAACAGCAGGCCAAAGGCAAAATCCACGAGCGGATCACCGCCATTCCGAATGCCTGGTATCCCGTTTATCTGGTTCGGGGAGAAAAGAAAAATCTGATGATCGACGCGGGCGTTAATCTTCTGGGTCCCCGCTACCTCACGCTCATTCAGGATATTCTCGGCGGCGCAACAAAGCTCCACTATCTTTTTCTAACCCATTCGCATTATGATCATGTCGGCTCTGCGGGCTATTTAAAACGGCGCATTCCGGGCTTAAAGATCGGGGCTCATGAGCGGGTCGGCGGCCTGCTGCACAAGCCCAGCGTTCTGGACATGATGAACCGCCTCAGCGCCAACCATGTCGAGCTTCTGAAGTACAATGCCGCCGGTGAAGATCTGACGCTGAAGCCGTTTGACATCGATATTCTGCTGAAACAGGGGGACGAACTGGATCTGGGCGGTCTCACCTGCCGCGTTTATGAGACGCCCGGCCACACCAAAGACTCGCTGACGTTCTACTTTCCGGAGATCGGGGTCTTGTTTCCCGGCGAATCCGCCGGCGTCCTTGCGGGTGAAACGGCCGGCGAAATGCAGGTTGAATTTCTTGCCTCCTACCGGGACTATATCGATTCGCTGAAACTCATGATTTCTCTTAAGCCCGGCTTGATCTGCCTGGGGCATGGATGGGTGCTGGGCGGCAGGGACGCGGAAGATTTTCTCCGGCGCTCTCTTGCGGAAACCTTCCGGTACCGGGAGCTTATCGAAGACTATCTGAATGCCGCGGGCGGGGACGTGGAGACGGCCATTCAGGATATGGCCCATGCCCAATACGACGTCAAGGGCGGCATCTTTCAGGAACGGATTTCCTACGTGACCAATCTGAGCGCGCAGGTCAGGCATATTGCCGGATTGACTGCACCCTGAATCCTTCCGGCGATCACCATCAACGAAGCAACGACTGATATGGGGAGGATGATCATGAGCAAGTTCATTGACCTTTCAGTGGCGATCGAAAGCGGCCTGCCCAGCGATCCGCCGATGATGATTCCCAAAATCATGTATGTGGATCATGCGCTGGGGGCTGAAAGCATGAAGGCGTTCTATCCCGGCCTGACCGCTTCCGACCTGCCGGAAGGATTGGGTTGGGCACTCGAAATTCTGGAGGTCTCGACGCACGCGGGTACACATATGGACGCACCCTGGCATTATCATCCCACACAGGACCGGGGGAAACCGGCTTTGACCATCGATCAGTTTCCCCTGGAATGGGGAGTGGGAAACGGCGTGAAGCTTGACTTTTCGGGCTTTCCCGACGGATACAATATCACGGTTGAAGATGTTCAAACCAAACTCAAGGAAATAAATTACTCGCTTCGGTCGGGGGATGTTTTTCTGGCGCAAAGCGGCGCCGCGCCTTTCTGGGGCACACCCGAATATCTTGTAAAGGGATGCGGATTTGGCCGGGCGGCGACTCTCTGGATTCTGGACCAGGGCGTTCACGTGGTCGGGACGGACGGCTGGAGCTGGGACAGGCCTCTGCCCTTTCAGGCCGAAGAGTTTGCGAAGACCAGGGACGCTTCGCTGATCTGGGAAGGGCATTTTGCGGGGATCGACAAGGGCTATTTCCAGATTGAAAAGCTGGCCAATCTGGAAAAAATTCCGTCAACCGGCTTCAGGTTTTACTGCTTCCCGGTGAAAATAAAGGGCGCGAGCGCCGGATGGATCAGGGCGGTCGCGGAGATTTTATAAAACGGACCCGATGGGCCTGGTTTTCCCGATGGAGGCGTGAAATGACCGGCGCCTATGTTCCGTAAACACTATTAGTGAGTTACGGCCTGTTGCCCAAGCGAAAAGGGTATTCGGGCAACAAGCCGCCAGCACTGGGCGCGTGGTTTTGATAAAAAGACCCCCTCAGTTGTAGAAACCTGAGGGGGCGTACTATTAACACAGATCCTGAAGGTTGCCGAAGCGGCGGTTACTTCATCGCTTGCTGCTTGCTTTGATCAGGTGACAATGTTTTT
>Ga0209719_1001638_pt1 | contig 26609 bp, 25 predicted proteins | sample AD_JPNAS2_MetaG_FD_184421 | JGI IMG/M metagenome (GOLD analysis project Ga0209719, IMG submission 184421) | Active sludge microbial communities of municipal wastewater-treating anaerobic digesters from Japan - AD_JPNAS2_MetaG (SPAdes) (version 2) | ecosystem: Engineered > Bioreactor > Anaerobic...
CCCCGGGAATCCGGACTACCGAGTCCCGCAGGACCACAATCCCTTGTCCGGCTATCCATTGGAGTGTGTTCTCCTCTTGTCCGTAAAATTCATGGTTCCCGGGCACGGCATAGACTCCCAGGGGAGCATCATGACAATGCCCCAGATAATGAAGATCCATTTCAGGCAGGGTCCGTGAAACGGCGACCATTGATAACCCCGGTAAAGCGCATAAAAATTACCCAGGCCATAGATGATCAGGAGCAGTGAGAAAAAGAAGGCAAAATGTTTCATTCCGCGGGTTTGAAGGTGTCCGGATCCCTGAGCCACTCGAAGGTGGTGTAATGCTCGTCGGTCATGCCCAGCCTGCGGTATGTTTCTATCGCCCGGGGATTGTTCCTGGCCACATAGAGTCGGATTCCAATCACATCTTCAGATTTCCTGACCAGTTCCTGCAAATGTTTATAGAGTGCCTTGTAGACACCCATCCTGCGAAATTTGGGGATCGTGTATACGCTTTGTATCCACCATATCCAGGCGTTGCGCCAATCACTCCATTCCCTGGTAATGAGCAGCGAGGCGGCTATCTCTCCCTTGATTTCTGCTATGTATGCTGTACCGCGGTTTTCATCTTCCAGGTAGGCGCAAGTTCCCAGCAGCACCGTCTGGCGATCCAGTACGATGTTTTCCGATTCGAGCGCCATGTGTACCTGGTTCGCTGCCAGGACCCCGGCATCTTTTATGGTGGCTTTTCTTATGATCATTAGACAAATATAAGTATTTTTGCATCATGGAAAACCGTAAGGATAAAGTTTTGAAACAGCTGGATGACTGGAATATTGCTTACCGGTTATACACTCATCCGCCCCTGCCCACAGCAGCAGATGCCATAGCTTACTGGAAAGACATTGATGCCCAGCATTGTAAAAACCTCTTTTTTAGAAATCACAAGGGAAACCGCCACTACCTGGTAATTTTCGACTGGAAAAGGGATTTACCAATCCACCGTATTGAAAAGATGCTACGGCAGGGCAAACTCACCTTTGCCTCACCCACCCGGATGATGCGCTACCTGGGAGTGGAACCGGGCTCGGTCTCGCCTTTTGGTTTACTGAACGACACCGAAAACCATGTTGTACTTTTTCTGGACACCAAATTGAAAGAAGCGGAAGAAATCAGTTTTCATCCCAATGACAACCGGTATACGGCCGTCATATCAAAAACAGACTTTTTCCGCTTTCTTGAAATGGTAGGCAACGCCCATGTCTTCCTGGACATTGACGCTCCGGAAATCCCGGTTTAGGAGATCCGCCTTGCCCCGTCACTGATCACCACATCATATACCTTGGGCTGATGGCCGAATTTGCGGGCAAACTGATCTTTTGCCTGTGCCAGAAATCCATCGTATAGGGGTTCTTTCACAAGATTGATGGTGCATCCGCCAAACCCCCCTCCCATCACCCGGGATCCGGTTACCCCGCATTCTTTGGCAATATGGTTCAGAAAATCCAGTTCCTCACAACTGACCTCATACAGGCGGCTCATGCCCTCATGGGTCAGATACATCATGCGGCCTACCGTTTCATAGTCGTCCCGTTCCAGGGCATCACTCACGGTGAGCACGCGCTCCGTCTCCTGAACCACATACAGGGCACGCATGAAATCTTCTTCGGGCATCAGCCCTTTCATCTCTGTAAGCATCTCCTGGGTTACATCCCTGAGAAATTCCACATGCGGATGTCCGTTCTCACGGACCGTCCGGGCCGCATTTTCGCAGGACTCGCGGCGTTTGTTGTATGCCGATGAAGCCAGTTCATGCTTGACCACAGTGTCTAGTAACACCAGCCGGTAGCCCTGTGGATGGAACGGGAAATACTGGTACTCCATGCTTCGGGTGTCAAGACGGATAAGATGCCCCTTTTTCCCAAAAAGTGAAATAAACTGGTCCATGATGCCGCATTTCACCCCTACGTAATTGTGTTCGGTAGATTGGCCGATGCGGGCCAGTTCCATCTTGTCAAATCCCAGAGAAAACATGTCATTCAGGGCATAGGCATAGGTGCTTTCCAGGGCGGCCGATGAGGACATGCCGGCTCCCAGGGGAACGTCCCCGGCAAAGGCGGTATCAAATCCTGAGGGTGATCCCCCCCTTTTGATGATCTCACGGCATACCCCAAAAATATAGCGCGCCCAGGAAGCGGCCGGAAGATCGGTTTCAGTCATGGTAAATTGGGCATAATCCTGCAGATCCACCGACCAGGTATGTACCTTATTTGTTCCGTTGGCGCGGATCACCGCAACTATTCCCTTGTCTATGGCTCCGGGGAAGACAAAGCTTCCGTTGTAATCGGTATGTTCCCCAATCAGGTTTACCCTGCCGGGAGCAGCATACACCCTTGTGCCATGGTCACCGAATTTGTCTTTGAACTGCTGCTTTATGATATCAATCTCCATACTGCAGTCCTTATAATTCCCAGGCCAGAGCTGCCGATCCCAGGATGGCCGCCTCGGATCCGGGCAACTGGGAAGGAATGACTTTCACTTTCCCTTTCCAGATAGACAGCAGGTTATCTTCCATGGCATCGATGGTGGGTTTGAATATCAGCTCACCGGCCTGTGCAAGGCCTCCGAAAAGCACAATGGCTTCCGGGGCGCTGAAGGCAACGAAATCGGCAAATGCTTCTCCCAGGATCCTTCCCGTATAATTGAAAACTTCAATGGACAAAGAATCTCCTTTGGCCGCAGCCTGGGCAACATCCCGGGAAGTAATCTCATCTGCGGGCATGTTCCTGAGGGCGCTCGGATATTTGGGATCCATTTCCAGCAGTTCACGGGCTGTCCTGGCAACACCAATGGCAGAAGCATAGGATTCCAGGCAGCCAACCTTGCCGCAATTGCACAGACGGCCTGTGCGGCGGATGGATGTGGTGTGACCCAGCTCGCCGGCAAAACCATCGTGTCCGTATACTACTTTGCCGTCTATCACAATGCCGCTGCCAACACCGGTTCCCAGGGTGATTTCAATGAAATTTTTCATACCCTTGGCTGCCCCGTAGATCATTTCTCCCTGAGCTGCCGCATTGGCATCGTTGGTAACAACAACTGGCAAACCCGTGGCTTCTTCCACAGTTTTTTTCAAATGGATCACTTTGGGGTTTCCCTGTTTATCTTTTGCCCATTTCAGGTTGGGAGCGGCTTCTATGGTTCCCTTGTAATAATTACCATTGGGAGCACCTATGCCAATGCCCTTGATCTTGTCCTTCCCGCCAATCCCGGGTACGGATATCATCCGGGTAAGGCTCTTTTCCAGTTCATCCATATATCCTTTTAGGGTAACGATATCACGGGTATCGAATGAATCCTGGATAAGGATATTGCCGCGGGCATCCACAACACCCAGCTTTGTGCTCTGACCTCCTATGTCAATGCCAATTACGTAAGGTTTTATCATGTCTTATTGTTTTTGGATTTCTTTATGAACAATCTTTGATCCTGCCAGTGCATAGTAAAGCATATAGAGCAGGCCTAGGGCGATTACCCAGTAACTGGAAATATATCCAGCCTTGTCTGCAATAAAACCCTGGAAAGCAGGCAGGATGCCTCCGCCGCAAACCAACACCATGAAAAGTCCGGAAGCGGCAGCCGTATATTTGCCCAGCCCTTCTACGGCCAGATTGAAGATGCTGCCCCACATGATGGAAGTACATAAACCAACCAGCACAATATACATGGCATTGATGGGTACATCGGCCATCCCGAATGAAAGGCCTCCAATGGCTGAACGCTGCAGCACCGGCAATGTCACCATGGTAGAAGTAGAGGAAAATATGGCCAGAAGGACCAGGATCAGTCCCACCAGTGAAGCAGAACTTAGCATGGCTTTGCTGGACACCTTGTTTCCTACAAATGCGCCTATCAGACGGCCTGCCAGCATCAGAAACCAGTAAGTCCCTGCCACAAAACCGGCAATGGTTTTCCCGACTTCCGGGTTATCGGAGAGCCAGTAGATCATGATGCCCGGTGTTCCGACTTCTACACCCACATAGACGAAAATGGCGATGGCTCCCAATATGAAATGCCTGTATTTCAAGGCTCCTGCCATAAGTTTACCCAGGGGCTCCTTGCTTTGGGCCACATGAGGTTCCGGGATATTCACTGCCAATAACACAAAAAACACCAGGGCAAATACACCCATGGCAATGTATAATACGGGAAATACGTCTTTGATGTTGGCTTTGGCTGCCTCCCCAATCAGAATACCCACCAGGGCAGGAGTCAGCGTAGCCATAAGGGAATTGAAAGAGCCTCCGACCTGGATCAGCTGGTTGCCTTTATTACCGCCGCCGCCCAGTGTGTTGAGCATGGGATTGACAACAGTATTGAGCAGACACATGGAGAAACCGGCTACAAATGCTCCCAGCAGGTATACACTGAATGCTGCGTTTTCGGGTGAATGACCTGACAGATACTGTATGAGAACACCCAGGAAACCAATGGCGATGGCTATGAGTGCTGTTTTTTTGTATCCTATGCGTTGTAACATCATACCGCCCGGTATTCCCATAACGGCATAGGCAATAAAATTGGCCGCATTGCCCAGTAAACCCTGGAAATTGGATACCCCGAATTGCTCTTTTAATACTTGACCCATTGGTGCGGCCAGGTTGGTCACAAATGAGATCATACCGAACAGTGCAATCATCATGATGATTGGCAATGCATAGCTTTTTTTCTTTGTTGTCATAGATGAATGATTAGTTGTTTTTTTGTGCAAAATCTTTCAAAAGTAACGATTTCTTTTAAAAAATAGCGCTCTTCTATATCATTATTTACCGGCAGGAAGCAACTCCAGCGTCACAATAGATCGGGCCGGAATGTTAAGTGTCAGTATATCTTTTCCATATTTCATCCCGGAATAGGTCACGGGCATGACAGTAAGCGGATGATCAAAATCGTTATAGTCCGTGATCTGCTGGCTGGTAAGGATCCTGCCGGAAGGGTCTTTGACCCTTGTCCCTTTCAAATTGATCGTGACTTCACAAGACTTATCCAGGCATATATTGGCCAGGGAGATATGTGTCACCCCCTGTTGATTGACAGTAGCGGTCGCGTACACTGCCTGTATGACACACTTGTCGGGTGTTACAATATCCGGCGCCTTTACATCAAGGGGCAAAAAGGAAGCTCCCTGGTGCACTTTGAACATTTCAAATACATGATAAGTGGGCGTAAGAACCATTTTATCTTCTTTTGTCAGGACCATGGCCTGGAGCACATTGGCCAGCTGGGCAATGTTGGCCATCTTCACCCTGTCTGCATGCTTGTGGAAAACCATCAGAGAAAGGGCGGCCACAAAAGCATCACGCATGGTGTTCTGCTGGTACAGATGCCCCCGTACGGTCCCCGAAATTCCGGCAATAGGTGGCATACCTGCGGTATTGGTCTGCGTAAAACTCAGGACGCATATTGCCTCCGCAACCCCAGCTTTCATTCCCCACTCCGAAATACCTGATTTTCCAAGGTTCGTCCCTTCCGTTTTCCCGGCGCAGGTTGGCCAGGGGACTGTCGGCCGGGGATGTCATGTATTCAACCCAATCGGCCATTTCCTCTACCGTTCCGCTACCCAGGTTTGCACTAACATACGGTTCACAACCCAATAACTCACAGAGGTTCAGAAGTTCATGCGTGCCAAAACTGTTATCCTCTACCGTGCCACCCCAGTGTGTATTGATCATTTTAGGCCTCAGTTGCCGCGGACCAATCCCGTCACGCCAGTGGTATTCATCGGCAAAACAGCCTCCGGGCCAGCGCAGAACAGGGATTTGCAATTTTTTCAGTGCTTCCAGCACATCGTTACGGTAACCTTGCGTATTGGGGATCGGGGAATCGGGACCAACCCAAAGCCCCCCGTATATGCACGTTCCCAGGTGCTCTGCAAAATGACCGTAAATTTCTTTTTCTATGCGCCATGTTTCTTGCTGTGGTTGCAGATCTATGATGGCTTTTTCCTGGGCAACCATTGGCAGACATGCCAGGAATGCTGCTATAGTGATCGAAATATTCATTTTTATTTTTTAAAAAGCATGGGGACAAATTCCGAAAGATAAATCCGCCAGTTGGCCCAGGTATGGCCACCCCCGCTTTCGCGGTAGATATACGGCATGTCAATCTTGTCGAGCAAAGCTCGGTATTGGGCATTGGCTTTATACAGGAAATCATCCTTTCCTATGGCTATCCAGTATATACTGTAGCCATTTTCGTGCTGTTTTTTCAGGGTCTCCTCCACATCCTGGTAAACGGGGCTGTCTGCGTGTTTTTGATCAGGCATGATGGCTGCCGAGAACAATCCTACATACCCGAATGTGTTGGGATAATAACGTGAAATGTGCAACGTGTGGTATCCCCCCATGGAAAGTCCGGCTATGGCACGGGCATTTTTTTTTGGGATGACCCTGTAGTGCGATTCCACAAAGCGGATCACGTCTGCAAATGAAGCTTCAAACTGGCCGTCCATGGTGCCATCCAGTTGCATGGCGGGCTTATACAATCCCAGGGAAGATTCACCGGGAGCGGCTTCCTGGACCACATTGCCGTTGGTCATAACCACAATCATGGGCTCTGCCTTTCCTGCGGCTATCAGGTTGTCCAAAATCTGTGAGGTTCTGCCCAGATTGATCCAGGCTTCTTCATCACCGCCCATACCGTGCAGCAGGTAGAAAACAGGATATTTCCCTTTGCCTTGTTCATATCCCGGAGGCGTATAAATGGTAATTCTGCGTTTCTGTACATATTTATTGGACGGACTGTCATACCAGGTACGCGTGACCGTACCATGAGGCACATTTTGTACCGAATACAAATCGCCCTGGCCCCCCGGTGTGATCACAATGTTGGTCACGGTGGCCACATCCCTTATCTGGTGGACATTGTTAGGATCCATCATACGCAGGCCGTCTACCATAAAGGCATAACCATAAAGATCAGAGGCCAAAGGCCTTGTTGTATAGGACCATACTCCTTTTTCATCCCTGGTCATAGGCTCGCTTCCGGGCATCCATCCCTGCGGGGGAAGAAAGTCTCCCGTAAGTCTCACTTCTTTGGCATTTGGAGCCATCAGACGGAAGGTCACAGAATTGTCAGCATGAACCTGAGGAGACACAATATCGGCCCCTCCCATAAAAAGTGCCTGTTGTGCCAACAACACAGGGGCGAACAACAGGCAGGCGAGTGTCAGATTTACTATTTTCTTATTCATACATAACGGTTTTATAATTTTTAGTGAATGTAACGATTTTTTGTGGCTCAGGTGTGCTGCAGTCAGTGGTAATTGCCAAAAATCACTGCCGCCACAAAGAAAATGCAGTTTTTTTCTTTTTGCCGGGGCTTCTGCTGCATGTGCCGATAGTCACTGCCACTACAAAGAACCGAGAGCTATTTCCTATTGCCGGGGCTCTCCGTTCTTTGTGGTGCAGCGATCATGGCATTTATGTGTGTCCTGCTCAAACAACCGCCCTTTGTTCGCACGGAGGTCGCATCGCGATCGCCCGGTGGTCTTCAATGTGGTGCGCCAAACACGTTTGGCGCTTATTTTACGCTGCGAAGCAGCACCAATCATTTTTTATTTGCTGTGAGGAAGGTGGTAAGTAACAACTATGTTACAAAAACTCATAACACACTGTATATGTGCGCACTAGAAGCTTGCGTGCATTATTAACGACTTACCACCCTCCTGGGATTTGTGATTTTTTGGGGAGGGTAGTAAGTAGCGTTTTGATATAATGCCTTGTAACACGTTGTTATTGTGTGCATTAAAGGCTTTTCGCTGTTTTGCCTACTTACCACCTCCCCCAAAAACCCAACTATAGGTGGAACCTGTTACTGCAGTTTTTTATACTTGAACGGCTTGATCTCTGTTCCCAGGCGGCGCTTACGGTTTTCTTCGTATTCGCTGTAGGAGCCTTCAAAAAAATACACCCCCGAATCGCCCTCAAAGGCCAGGATGTGCGTGGCTATACGGTCCAGGAACCACCGGTCGTGGGATACGATCACGGCACAACCCGCGAAATTCTCAAGGCCTTCTTCAAGAGCGCGTATCGTATTCACATCCACATCGTTGGTAGGCTCGTCCAGCAACAGCACATTGGCGTTTTCCTTCAAGGTGAGTGCCAGGTGCAGCCGGTTGCGTTCTCCGCCGCTCAATACGCCGCAGAGTTTTTCCTGGTCTGCCCCCGAGAAATTGAAGCGGGAAACATATGCCCGGGCATTTACCTCGCGGTTCCCCAGGCGAATGAATTCGGAATTGCCGGTTATGGTCTGATAAACGGTTCTATCGGGATCAATCTGTTTATGCTGCTGGTCCACATAGGCCAGGCGGACGGTCTCCCCCACCCTGAATTCGCCGGCATCGGGTTTCTCCACCCCCATGATCAGGCGGAACAAGGTGGTCTTTCCGGCGCCGTTGGGTCCTATCACCCCCACGATGCCGGCCGGAGGCAATTTGAAATTCAGGTTCTCGAAGAGCAATTTATCGCCGTAAGCCTTTGCTACGCCGGTGGCTTCTATCACCTTGTCACCCAGCCTCGGCCCGTCTGGAATAAAAATCTCCAGGCGTTCTTCCTTCTGCCGGCTGTCCTGGTTAAGCATTTTTTCATATGCCGAGAGACGTGCTTTTGATTTGGCATGACGCGCCTTGGGTGCCATGTGCACCCATTCCAGTTCGCGCTCCAGTGTTTTGCGGCGTTTGCTTTCCTGCTTTTCTTCCATCGACAGGCGGATGGTCTTCTGTTCCAGCCAGGATGAATAATTCCCCTTCCAGGGAATGCCTTCGCCCCGGTCCAATTCCAGGATCCAGCCGGCCACGTTGTCCAAGAAATACCGGTCATGGGTTACGGCTATGACAGTACCTTTATACTGCTGCAGGTGGGCTTCCAGCCATTGTACGCTTTCCGTATCCAGGTGGTTGGTGGGCTCGTCCAGCAAGAGAACATCGGGCTCGCTCAGCAGCAGGCGACACAGCGCCACACGACGCCGTTCCCCTCCGCTCAGATGTTTCACGGAAGATCCGGCTGGCGGGCACTGCAGGGCATCCATGGCCCTTTGCAGTTTGGAGTCCAGGTCCCAGGCTCCGGCATTGTCAATCTTTTCTGTCAGTTCACCCTGACGGATGATCAAGTCATTCATCTGATCATCGTTCATGGGTTCTGTAAACTTCAGGTTCACTTCTTCGAATTCCTTTAGCAGGTTCACTACCTCCTGCACTCCTTCCTGTACCGTTTCCATGACGGTTTTGGAGTCATCAAGACGGGGTTCCTGTTCCAGATACCCTACCGTATAACCCGGAGCCCAGACCACTTCCCCTCCGGTACTCTTTTCCAGGCCGGCGATGATTTTAAGCAGGGTTGATTTTCCGGAACCGTTCAATCCGATCACTCCGATTTTTGCCCCGTAGAAAAAAGACAAGTAAATGTTTTTCAGGATGGTTTTATTGTTTTTCGGGAGAATCTTGTTCACCCCGTTCATAGAAAAAATGATTTTTTCGTCTGCCATGATCAGAATTTTTTTATGCGGAAATGACAATAAGGATTGTGCCCTGTCTTATTGTAATAATGCTGGTGATAATTTTCTGCAGGCCAGAAACGTGTGGCAGGTGTGAGGGCTGTGTGCACTGTAAAGCCTTTTTCACGGAGTGTCTGCATGAGTATTTGGGCTGTAACGCGTTGCTTGTCGTTCAAGTAGAATATTTCTGAACGGTATTGTGGCCCGATGTCAGGGCCCTGGCCGTTGGTCTGGCCGGGATCGTGGATCTCGAAAAATAAACGGCACAATTCCTCAAAACTGGTCAACACCGGGTCGAACTCCACTTCAACGGCTTCTGCATGGCCGGTTATGTGGGCTTTTACTTCTTCATAGGAAGGGTTTTCCTTATGACCGCCTGTATAGCCCACCGTGGTCCTGATAACACCGGGAGCCCTGTCCAGGTAATGTTGTACGCCCCAGAAACATCCTGCGGCAAATATCGCTTTTTCCATGGTGCAAAGATAGGAAAAAGGAATGCTATCTTTGTATCATGCATCCACTTGAAAAAATGATAGGAGAAGGGGAACATGTACGCCAGGATTTTAAATATTTCCTGGGTGATGCCCGCAAAATCGCACGTTCCCTGGCAGCTTTCGCCAACACGGAAGGAGGGCGGCTGCTGGTGGGCGTGAAGGACAACGGGAAGATAGTGGGATTGAAACACCGGGAAGAAGAAGCCTGTGTGGTTGAAGCGGCAGCCCATGTGTTTTGCAGGCCTGCCGTTCAATACACAACCCGACACTGGGAACACGAGGGGAAGGTGGTCATGGAAATACAGGTTGCCAAAAGCACAAAAGCCCCCCACTCGGCCAGACCCCTCCATTTCACCCTGGACAACAAACACCGCCGTCTGCTTCAGGTGCTCGGGACACAAACCGAATACAAAGATTTTGATATTGCCGAGTTATCCCGTCTCAGCCTGATGACACGCAGGGAATGCATAGTTGCCCTGGCCGGCCTGATAGCCAGCGGTACCATTCAGACTTCCAGATAGCCTTTAATAGCCTTTACGTAGGATCGGAATGCTTCTAGTCCCCCGGGTGTGATACGGCATACTGTGCGGGGTTTCTTTCTCCTGAATGTTTTCTCCATCTCTATGTACCCGGCTGCATTAAGCTTGTCCAGCTGTATACTCAGGTTCCCGGGACTGGCTCCCGTTTGTTTCTGAAGGTAAACGAAATCGGCCTCTTCAAGGGAAATAAGTACCGACATCACCGCCAGACGCAGTTCTGAATGCAACAGGGGATCCAGTTCCTTAAACATCGCTCCTGAGTTTTTTATTGGCTGCACACTGCAATATATGGGCCGGGACCACCATGATGATGACAAAAGCTATGGCTATGAGCGGGATCGTATTGATCCCGTCGACCCACAAAAAGGCAAAAGACAAGAAGATCCCGATTAATCCGCACACGATGAATGGTTTATACAGGACCATGAGCCCGGAAGTGCTCACACCAACAGACACTAGCATTGTAATTACAAAATTGGCGGGAAAAGGGTGAACCAGGAAGGCTGCAACAGCACACAGGAAAATGGCCGCGGCAAGCAGGATCCATATCCGGGTAATGAGTTTTCCCATGTGTGAACGGGAAGCGCCCTTTGTACGAGTCTTGCCTCTTTCCATGATTCCGTAAATGATCCATCCCAGAACCGGTATGGATAACCACAACAGGTTGTACATATAATCATCTGTCTGGCGGATAGCAAACCAGACAGCCAGAGCCGTGAGCACACTTAGATAGCCGAATATGAGCATGGGGCGTGCTGCATTTTTCTCCATTTCCTTCCGGGTGTTGTCGATCATCCTGGTGATCAACTCAAGACTTTCTTTTTCATTCAAGACTTTTTCCATAGCTTTAATAATTAATGTTGTCACAAATATAAAGTACTTTATTTTATTAACCAATTTTTTTATCAAAAATTCGTATATTTGTCATGTGAATCATCTATTTCACATACTCTCTATGATAATGCGAATGCATCGTTAAGATGCCTTTCTGCCGGATTTTCCCCATTATCCCACTATTTTCCATCTTTTTTAACACCAAATAATACCTTCGTCATGTCTGTATACAAGCATTTTGATACCTTACAGGTTCATGCCGGGCATAAAGCAGACCCGGCTACAGGCTCCTGCGCCACACCTCTTTACCAGACAGCTTCCTTCCGGTTCAGGGACATGGACCACGCTGGGCGTCTGTTTCAGTTGCAGGAAGAAGGATTTATCTATTCCCGCCTGTCAAATCCCACGGTCAGTGTACTTGAGGAGCGCCTGGCCGCCCTGGAAGGCTGTTCGGCGGCTTTAGCCGTTTCTTCCGGCCAGGCCGCTCTTTTTCTCACGATTTCCAACCTTGCCTTGCCGGGAGATAATATGGTGACTTTCCCCTCTCTGTATGGAGGCACCTATACCCTTTTTCGGGACCGTTTCCATGATTTCGGCATATCGTTCCGTTTTGCTCCAGGGAAAGAAACTGCAGACTTGGCGCCCCTTATTGATAGTCGAACAAAAGGGGTGTTTGTGGAAACAATCGCCAATTCAGATTATCATGTTCCTGATTTTGACTCTCTTGCCGAAATATGTCACAAGAATCGGATCCCACTTGTGGTGGACAACACATTCGGAGGTGGCGGGTACCTTTTTCGTCCGGCAGAGCACGGAGCGGCCATTATTACGCATTCTGCCACTAAATGGATTGGGGGCCATGGCAACAGTATTGCGGGGATCCTTGCCGAGGCGGGGACCTTTAGCTGGGATAACCCCCGTTTTCCACAATTCACCGAAAACTGCCCCTCCTACCACGATTTGAACTTTCATGCATCTTTTGGGAATAAGGCGTTTTGCAGCAGGGCAAGGGCTCTTGGCCTTCGCGACTGGGGTTGCTGCCTTTCTCCTTTTAACGCGTTTCTCATCCTTCAGGGAATAGAAACCCTGTCACTGCGCATGCAGCGGGCCATGGACAATGCACGGGAGCTGGCCCTCTGGCTGGGCTCACAAAAACAAGTTGAAAGAGTATGCTACCCGGGATTGAAAACCCATCCTTCTTACCACAATGTGAAGAAATATTTCCCGTGCGGAGCCGGAGCCGTCTTGAGTTTCACCCTCAGGGCAGACCGTTCCGCTACCGCAACGTTTGTGGACCGGCTGCAACTGATAACCTTCCTTACCAATGTGGGAGACAACAAAACCCTGATCACCCACCCCGCTTCCACAACGCACGGGCAAATGTCGGAGGATGCCTTGAAAGCAGCCGGCATTAGTCCGGGCACTTTACGCCTGTCTGTTGGTATTGAGCACATAGACGACCTTAAAGGTGACTTGCAGCAAGCCCTTATTTCCTGTAAATAATGATAGAGAACACTTATATATACCATGAGCCGTTTCTGCTGGAAAACGGATCCATCCTGCCCGGGATCCGCATCCGGTACCATTGCAGCCGTGGTCCTCTGACCGGCAGAAAGGTGGTATGGATTTGCCACGCCCTGACAGCCAGTTCAAACCCGCTTGACTGGTGGCCCGACCTGGTTGGAGCGGGAAAATTCCTGGATCCCGGGCGGGAGTATATCATCTGCGCCAATGTCCTGGGATCCTGTTACGGTTCCACCCAACCACATGCTACTGATTTCCCCCTGATCACCATCCGGGATATGGTGAAGGCACACCAGTTGCTTCGCCTGCATCTGGATATAGAGCACATTGACCTGCTCATAGGCGGTTCCAGCGGGGGTTTTCAGGCCCTGGAATGGGCCATAGACAGTCCCGGCCTGGCAGGCAACCTGTGCCTGATAGCCTGCAGTGCCCGCATCAGTCCCTGGGCAACGGCTTTAAACGAATCCCAGAGAATGGCTCTCTTTGCAGATACAACTTTCGGTCGCGGGGAAGAACCCATGGCAGGCCGGCGGGGACTGGCTGCCGCACGATCCATTGCCCTGCTTTCTTACAGGTCGTATGCCGGCTACTGTAAAACCCAGTCTGAACAGCAGGATGATGTGCTGATAGCCTGCAAAGCCTGTTCTTACCAGCAATACCAGGGAAAGAAGCTGACAGACCGGTTCAGCCCGTACAGTTACTACACCCTTACCCTTAGCCTGGATTCGCACAATGTGGGGCGTAACCGCGGCGGAACAGCCAAAGCCTTGTCGGTTATCAAAGCGCACACCCTTTGTATAGGGATAGACAGCGACATGCTTTTTCCCCTGTCAGAAATTGAGTACCTGGCAGAACATATACCCGGCGCAACAAAAGAAGTTATATCCTCTGATTTTGGACACGACGGATTTTTACTTGAACACGAACAAATAACATCAATTTTATGCAAGTTCTTAAATTCGGGGGCAGCTCACTGGCCAATGCCTCTGCCATAAATCAGGTTATGGAAATTATCCACACAGCTTCTGCCCGGGATAAAACCATTGTGGTTGCCTCGGCCCTGAGCGGTGTAACCGACACACTGATACAAACCGGAATCATGGCCGGTAACAAAGACGCCGGATACAGGACATTGATAGATGATCTGGAAGCGCGGCACCTGGACGTTGTGAACGAACTGCACCCCCCGAAAACCGGAGCGGGTGCCGGCGGTGTATTGTCCCTGTTGTTTGAAAAGCTACGGGACATATGCCGGGGGGTTTTCATGATAGGGGAAATCAGCCCCGCCACTTGCGATCTTATTGCCGGTTTTGGGGAGTTGTTTTCCACCAGGATCCTGGAAGCAATATGCACATCTAGGGGTCTGAGTTGCTGCTGGGCAGACGCCCGTGAAATCATCCGGACCAATTCTTCCTCTTCACAGCCTGTGGTCAACATCGCCGTAACACAGCGTAATGTGCATGAACTGTTGCACAATAACCTTTCAAAAATCATCATAGTTCCCGGTTTCATTGCCTCGGATGACCAGGGCAGGACCACCACCCTGGGAAGGGGTGGATCAGATTATACGGCCTCGTTGCTGGCTGTGGCGGCAAAAGCCCGCATGCTATGGATCTGGACCGATGTGAACGGGATGATGACGGCAGATCCCCGGATCGTTCCCCAGGCCCGCACCATTGAGAACATATCCTACAAAGAAGCCCTGGAAATCTCGCATTTCGGGGCACGGGTGGTGTACCCTCCCACCATACAGCCGGTAGTCTCGGAAAACATTCCCATCATGGTCAAAAACACCTTTGATCCCGAAGGCCCCGGAACACTCATAGAGCAGGATCCGCCAGAAGGCAAAGAAAAGATCAGGGGCATTTCCGGCAGTGACAACATAGCCCTGCTATCCATGGAAGGAAGCGGGATGGTAGGCATCCCGGGCTATTCAAGCCGGCTTTTCAATGCGCTGGCACAGCAGCAGATCAACATCATTCTCATAACCCAGGCATCTTCTGTACACACCATGCTGGTGGCCATTGACCAGGCCGATGCGCAGAAAGCCAAAAAATTTGCCGATGAAACGTTTGCTTACGAAATTTCGCTGCAAAAGGTGGAACCTTTAAAAGTGGAATGCGGTTATTCCATCATCAGTCTTATAGGGGATGACATGAAAAACCAATCCGGGGCAAGCGGCCGCATGTTCGAGGCCATAGGACGCCGTAACATCACCATCCGGGCCATAGCCCAGGGATCCTCTGAAAAAAACGTTTCAGCCGTAGTCTGTACCTCCGATGCCCCAGAAGCCATCCGGGCGGTACACCAGGAGTTTTTCGGATCTGCCGAACGGCGCATCAACCTTTTTATTGCCGGTTGGGGCAATGTGGGGAAAAGTCTGACGGCCATGATCTTCAGCCAGCAGGAAACATGGGCAGTGCAGGAAGGTGTACGGGTGGAAATCTGCGGGATCTGCAACAGCAAAAGAATGATCATAAAAAAAGAAGGGCTGGAACCGGACCAGATCAGGCAGGCCCTGGACTGCAACGGGGAACTGTACCGGAACGGAACCTTTATTGACAAACTCATAGAAATGAATCTTAGGAACTGTGTTTTTGCAGACTGTACAGCTGATCATTTCATTGCCCTGCGCTATGAAGACATGATGAGGGCAAAAATTGCCGTGGTGGCCTGTAATAAGATCGCAAACACCCTGAGGATGGATTATTACCGCAAACTGCGCAGCCAGGCGGTCAGACAACATGTTCCTTTCCTCTATGAAACCAACGTTGGCGCAGCACTCCCGGTGATTTGCCTGATCCGGCAGATGCGCCTCGTCGGGGACACGCCTGAGCGGATAGAGGCCTGCCTTTCGGGAACCCTGAATTATGTTTTCAGCCGCTATGACAGCCAGACTCCATTCCGGCAGATCGTAGATGAAGCCACCCGCCTTGGTTATGCCGAGCCCGATCCCATGACTGACCTTTCCGGAAAGGATGTGGTGCGAAAAACTCTGATCCTTGCGCGCGAATGCGGAATGGAACTAGAGGAAAACCAGGTGGAGACCGCGTCCTTTCTTCCGGCGCAGTGGCCCGATGAAGAACATTTCAGGGCACTATACCGGGAAAGCCTGCACAGGGAAGGGACCCTGCGATACGTTTCCACCATAGACAAGCGGGGCGTTAAGGCAGGACTGGAAGTGGTGCCCCGGGAACATCCCTTTTCAGGGCTCCGCGGGTCTGATGTGTCGGTTATTCTGTACAGCCGGCTATATCCCAACGGGTTGCGGGTGGAAGGGGCCGGAGCCGGAGCCCGGCAGACTGCTGCCGGATTGATTAACGACATTTTCCAATGCGTATGAGCGGCAATGTAATGGTTGCAGGTGCGACGGGACTGGTAGGCAGAACCATGATCAAAATACTGGAAGAAAGGAATTTCCCGGCAGATCACCTGGTTGCGGTGGCATCCGAACGCCAGGCGGGAAGGATGATTACGTTCCGGGGTAGGGAAATTGGAGTGACCAGCCTGAGGGCAGCACTGAAAGAAGAACCGGGGATTGCCTTCTTTTCTGCAGGGAAAGACGTTTCGGGAATCTGGGCTCCGCTTTTTGTAAAAGCCGGATGGAAGGTGGTAGATAATTCCTCGTGCTGGAGGATGTCCGGTAATGTGAAGCTGGTGGTTCCCCAGGTCAACGGCGGTTTGATTGGCCCCGATGACCGGCTGGTGGCCAATCCCAATTGTTCTACCATTCAGATGGTCATGGCGCTGGCACCCCTGCACTTCAAGTACCGGGTGCAAAGGATCGTGGTCTGTACCTACCAGGCGGTGAGCGGCTCGGGCAGGAAAGGGCTGGAGCAGGTCCTGGCAGAAAGAAGGGCCTGGGCGGAAGGAAAGCAGATGCCCCCTGAAGGGAGCGTTTACCCCTGCCCCATAGACCTGAACGTGATCCCGTATATCGGTGCTCTGACACCTGGCGGATATACAGAAGAAGAAATAAAAATGCGCGAAGAAACCCAAAAGATACTGGCCGATGTGCAAATCGGGATTTCTGCTACCTGTGTGCGCGTCCCGGTCATAGCGGGTCATTGTGTTGCAGTCAATGTTCGCCTGGCCAGATCATTTGATATGGAAGAAGTGTGTTCGCTGATCAAAAACTTTCCCGGTCTTTTGTTCAATGATCTATCATATGGCCAGGGATATGCCGTGCCACGGGAAGCAGAAGGGACCGATTCTGTATATGTGGCCCGTGTGCGGAGGGATCCCTCCCAGGAAAATACCCTGGACCTGTGGATTGTTGCAGATAACCTGCGCAAAGGGGCTGCCCTGAACGCCATACAGATTGGCGAACTGCTCTTGCAATGCTGAATCAGAAAGGAAGCAGCGGCCAGGTATACCGCAGTGACCGTAAGCGCTCAATGGTCAGACTGTCAATATTGTCTGAAGAAAAAGGCACGATTTCAATATCTTTTTCAAACAGGCCGGGCATTCGGCCGTATTTGTATTCATAGGTAAAACGCCCGGATGAGTCAATCCTTTGTGGGTTTTCCGGATCCTTTCGTGGAACCGATAAATAAAATTGTGCATTCGACTGTCCGATCCTGTGGGTAAGCAGACTATCCTTCAACAGGGTGTAGTAAAGCTCGCGTGCTGTTTCCAGGGCCGGATCTATGATTTCCACATCCGGCGCTATCAGATCCCGGTAAGGATACATGTCTGCCTGTCTGTATTGACGCAAATGCTCCAGCATAAGGGTAAAGGTTTCCAGCTGGTAAGGATAATGGGTACATCCCAGGACAAGGTAACGCAATGGTTTTGGATCACTGCTTTGACGTAGCTTTTCCAAAAGGCTTAACAGGTGATACCGGGCATAATTGGCGGGGTCGTTCAGTTGCAGGCGTACCGGATCTTCGGGCGTGCCTTCATACAGCATTTTGTTGGATGAAAAATCAAAATCATAGGCCGGTAACAGATCACGCTCGATCTTATACCGGGGATGGTCGAACGATGGTCCCCGGTATCCATCCCTGGGTTCCGTTGCCTCTGCAGAGACATAATCACTTTCCCCGTCAACGGCTTCTGCAAAGCCCAGAGATCCATGGCTTACTACCATGATGTTGTCACCATATCCCCGCTCAAGGGCAAGGGCCCGGAACGTGTTTTCATACCCGCCCGAAGCCACGGTCCCTACCGTAGCCAATACGCCCACAGCCACCTTCTCGCCGGGCCTGATCCTTTCCAGGGTGGCATTGACCCCGGCATTTATCACGCCAATGGCCTTGATCCCCGAACCGCTTTCCTGCAGATACGCTCTAATATCCTCCAGACCATATGCCGTCGCCGTATTGCAGGCCACTACCAGTATTTTCACCTGCTGTCCGAGCAGGAAAAAGGCATCCTGCATGATGAGTTCCCTCAAAAAGCCGGTCTTTTCCTCTGCCGGATAATTGCCATACGGCATATTGGCCTGGTCTCCGTAATAAATAAAATTTTCTCCATCCAGCAGGCGGCTGGCAACAATGGCCTCCATAACAGTCAGCCCCCCCGTCCCGGAATCAAAAATGCCTATCGGCAGATTGTTACGTACGGCAGGATAAGCAGCAAAGTTTGTGTAGTATACGGAATTTGTTTCATTAAGGGCTGCCTGGACAATGGGTATGCGTGCCGGCTTGCCCTGACACGCTGCCAGGAGAAGAGCCAGTAAGGGCAGCAGACCTTTTCTCATACTCATGACAATATTCATGATCAATCCATTTTATAATACTCTGGTTTCCTGTTCCTGTAATAAACCCCGTAGCGGAACCCGCATTGACGGAGTATCCGGGTATAAAATCCGAATTGTTCCCCGATCCTTTCATCACCATGGGCGTCCGATCCCAGGCTCACGGCTTCACCGCCCAGCTCCCTGAAACGCCTGATGACGTTTTTATCCAGGGTCGGGGTTCCATACTGGAATTTCTGATACGTTTTCGTGTTGATTTCCAGTGTTTTTCCATTTTGAGCCAGGATCTTTAAGATGGGATCCAGTATATCACCAAAGACCTTCATGGACACTTCGTGTTCCCGGTACGGGGCATACCGCGCCACATAATCAAAATGGCCCAGTATGTCAAAATCGGAATATGCGCCCATGCAGTATAAGATATCTTCCAGGTAAATACGGTAGGCCTGCTTGTAATCGTAACCCTGGTAATACGTTCCGTGGAAAGGATCTGTACCCCGTACAAAATGCATTGAGGCAATGACCGTATCAAAGGTGTGTCTGCCCATAAAATCCCTGATCGAGTCAAGGCTGGCAGGCTGAATTCCAATTTCTACCCCTTTGAGCAGGACAAGAGAAGGAAATTTTTCCTTGAGCCTGTCAATTTCCTCCTGTTGGCGCTGTACATCAAAAGTAAACAACCTCACACCGTCAGGGGCGTCAAAGTCATAATGGTCTGAAAAGCATATTCCGCCAAAAGATCGTTGCAGAATCTTCCCGGCCGCGCTTCCCATATCCATTCTGCTGTCTGTAGAATGATGCGAGTGAGTGTGGTTATCAATATGATTCATCCTGAAGGACTTGTCGGGCAAAGCCTCCGTCAGGCGTTTTTAAAGGCTTTTAATCCTGCAAAATGGGACACTTTACCCAATTCGTATTCAATGCGCATTAGCTGGTTGAATTTTTCTACGCGTTCACTGCGGCATGCGCTTCCTGTTTTTATATGGCCTGCGTTTACAGCAACCGCCAGGTCGGCAATAAAGCTGTCCGAGGTCTCTCCGCTGCGGTGTGATACAAAGCAGTTATAAGAATTCCTGTTGGCCAGCTCAATGGTTTCCAGTGTTTCTGTTACAGTGCCTATCTGGTTCAGTTTTATAAGAATGGAGTTGGCCAGTCCTTTTTTTATTCCTTCTGCCAAAATGGCTTTGTTGGTACAGAAAAGGTCATCGCCAACCAGCTCTATCTTGTTCCCGATGGTGTCGGTAAGGTTCTTCCATCCCTGCCAGTCGTTTTCTGCCAGGCCGTCTTCTATGGAAACGATCGGGTATTGTCTTACCCAGCTTTCCCATATCTTCACCATTTCATCACTCGATACCAGCTGTTTTGTACTCTTGAAGAATTTGTATTTTCCGTCTTCCCACATTTCACTGGCGGCAGGATCAAGACAAATGCTTACATCTTCTCCCGGTTTGTATCCGGCTTTTACAATCCCTTCCAGGATCATTTCCACGGCCTGCTCATTTGTCTTCAGATCCGGGGCAAATCCGCCTTCGTCCCCAACACCGGTACTCAGACCTTTTGATTTAAGAACACTTTTCAGGGCATGAAAAACCTCGGCACCCATCCGTATGGATTCGCGGAATGAAGGAGCGTTGTGGGGGGCAATCATGAATTCCTGAAAATCAACTGTATTGTCGGCATGGGCTCCGCCATTGATCACATTCATGCAGGGAACGGGCATAAGATGGGCATTGCTGCCTCCCAGGTACTGGTACAGGGGAATATCCAGGCTTATGGACCGGGCCCTGGCATACGCCATGGATACAGCCAGAATGGCGTTGGCGCCAAGTTTTCCCTTGTTGGAGGTCCCGTCCAGGTCAATCATCAGGTAATCCAACTCCCTTTGACTTGTAAAGCATTTACCTTCTATAGCTTTGGCTATGTTGCCATTTACATTGGAAACGGCTTTAAGCACTCCTTTTCCGTTATAGCGTTTTTTGTCTCCGTCGCGCAGTTCAACAGCTTCCCTTTCACCGGTAGATGCCCCGCTCGGAACCATGGCAGTTGCCCTGGTACCATCTTCCAGTGATAACCGGACCTCTATCGTGGGATTGCCTCTTGAATCCAATATCTCAATAGCTTCAACTTTTTTGATTTTCATTATATGATCCTCCAGAATTAAATAAATATATCCTGCAAATTTACAGTATAAAAATGAATACGGAAAAGAACCCGCATAAAAAAACCGCGATGTTTTCGCGGTTCGAGGGTGGTGCCACCGGGAATCGAACCAGGGACACAAGGATTTTCAGTCCTTTGCTCTACCAACTGAGCTATGGCACCATTCTTGAATGGGAGAACAAAGTTAAATATTAATTTACAGCCGGCAAAATTTTTTATTTTTTAAACTATTGATGCCTTAGTCCATCAAATGGATACATTTGTCAAATTTTACCATTTCATACTTTTTGAATCAACATGAAAAAGAGGAATATCATCATTTTGAGCGCTGTGGCCGTCGTGGCCATTGTGCTCATCATCATCTTTGCCAGCGGAAACAAGGATGGTTACGTACCCCAGGTAGTCAAGGCTCAAAAGGGTCTATTTGAGATTATTGTCACTACAACCGGAGAATTGGAAGCAGAAAGCAACATCAAAATTGAAGGCCCGTCCGGAATGACTGCCCGGAATGTACGTTTGGGCGAGGTCAAGATCCAGGATCTGGTTCCGGAAGGCACGGTTGTAAAGCAGGGTGATTATGTGGCCATGCTGGACAGGACTTCGGCAGACAATTCGCTCAAAGACCTTGAAGACGAACACGAAGCCCTTATCGCAAAATATGACAGGACCTTGCTGGACACCTCTCTTTCACTGAAAGCCTTGCGTGATGATATTGAAAACCAGAAATTCACCATAGAGGAAGCCGAGATTGCCGTGGAGCAATCCATTTATGAACCGCCTGCAACCCAGCGGCAATATCGTAACAACCTGGAAAAAGCACTGCGCAGCTATGAGCAGGCCCTCAACAATTATGACCTGAAAGTTGAACAGGCCCAGGCTACGGTGAATGATGTGGCCATAGAACTGAACCGGAAAAAGAGGCAATTGGATGAGCTCCGGGCTGTGCTCAAAGATTTCACCATCTATGCCCCCAGTGACGGGATGGTGATCTATTACAGGGACTGGAGCGGGGATAAGCGACGTATTGGTTCTACCATCAGCGGATGGGACCTGGTGGTAGCTACCCTGCCCGATCTTAGCAACATGCTTTCTAAAACATACGTGAACGAAATTGACATTGCCAAGGTAAGGCCCGGACAAATGGTCCGCATAGGCGTGGATGCCTTCCCCGAGAAGAGTTACACGGGAATAGTCAAGGAAGTTTCCAATATCGGGGAACAGCTCAGGAATGCAGATGCCAAGGTTTTTGAAGTCATCATCAAGGTGGATGGACAGGATGAGATCCTGCGCCCGGCTATGACTACCAGCAACCAGATAATAACGGCTTCCATAGACTCGGCGGTTTTTCTCCCCTCGGAAGCCATCTTTGAAAGGGACAGTATCACTTACATATACAGAACCAACGGCATACGCCAGATTGTTGTCAAAGGAGAATCCAACGATAATTTCACCGTCATTGAACAGGGGCTTGCCCCGGGTGACGAAGTATACCTGTCCCTGCCCCAGAATCCATCCCGGTTCAAGGTACAGGGGGAAGAGTACATCTCTGTGATCAAGCAAAGGATCATTGACAAGGCCGAGGCAGAAAAAAGGAAAGCGGAAGAACAGGAATCCCTCAAGCAAAGGCGCATGATCTTTCCCGGCGGCCAGGGACCGCAGAACATGGAACTGCCACAGGGGGTAACCCTGCCCGGGGGAGCAGCCACACCTGAGGGAACCACACCGTCCCGGAGAGGTGTCCGCAGGGTTGAACGGCTTTCAGGCACTCAGCAGTAATCATCTGTTCTTATGAATATCTTTTTTATCCACCGGTATATTCACGATATCCACATAGCTGTGGAATCCATCGTGCACAACAAGCTTAAAAGTTTCCTGACTGCCCTGGGGATCGTCTTTGGTGTGGGTGCCGTGATCAGCATGATGGCCATAGGAAACGGAGCACAGCAGGAAATCCTGGACCAGATCAAGATGGTCGGGGTAAACAATATCGTGATCCTCCCGGCCACCGTTGAGGAAGTGGACGAAGAAGCCTCATCGGCCTCGGCCAGTGTGTCAAAAAAATTCTCGCCAGGCCTGCAGTTGTCCGATGCCGAAGCCATCCGCAAAATCCTGCCCTCTGTCAAGCACGTCTCACCGGAGGTCGGTGTTTTCAGTTACATAACCTACAAGGGGATCCGCCAGCCGGCCAAAGTGCTTGGTGTAACCACAGAGTATTTTCAATTGTACGATATCGGACTCGAATCTGGGAATTATTTCACCAGCGAACAGGAGCTTAATTCAATGGCCGTATGCATAATAGGGCACAATGTAAAAACCCGTTTCTTTCAGCAGAATGACCCCATTGGGCAATTCATCAAATTCGGGGCCAACTGGGTAAAAGTGATAGGAGTTCTGGAACAGAGCATTTCTGGTGCCGCCAGGCCCACAGAAGAAGAATCATCAGGAACGGCTTCATCGGCACGTTCGGGGTCACTGGGGACCATCGGGTCTGAAAGTATGGGGATGCAGGGCTACGATGACCAGGTGTTCATTCCCATCAGGACCATGCTGCTAAGACAGGAAAACAGGGCCGTGGCCATAACCAATCCTGTTTCTTCCAGTGATGGAACGGTGGTTATGGGCGGGGGAGGCGGACGTCACCGGATCATCATAAACAAAAGTTCTTCTTCCACCACCTCTTCGGGCAGTACCAATTATCACCAGCTGGACAGGATAACCGTGCAGGTTCATGAAACAGACCAACTGACTTCGTCACAGGAAGTAATCACACGTATGCTCCGGCGACGCCACCAGGAAGTCCCCGATTTCGAGGTGACTGTCCCGGAACTGCTTCTCAAACAACAACAACGCACCAAAGATATTTTTAACATTGTGCTGGGAGCCATCGCGGGAATATCACTCCTTGTAGGAGGCATCGGAATCATGAATATCATGTTCGCTTCTGTCATGGAACGGACCAAGGAAATAGGCACAAGGCTGGCCATTGGGGCAAAAAAAGCCGATGTGATAGCCCAGTTCCTCTCGGAAGCCATCCTGATAAGTGTGGCCGGAGGCGTGATTGGCGTGTTCGTGGGTATCCTGCTGTCCTTTCTGATCCGGTCGTTCTTTGGTATTACCACCATTATTTCTTTTTCATCCATTGTAATTTCATTCGGCGTATCGGCTGCCGTAGGGGTAATATTCGGGTACTCTCCCGCCAAACGTGCCGCCGAACGTGACCCGATAGAATCCCTTAGATATGAATAAAATCATGAAGATCAACACCTGGCTTCTTACATGCATTATTTGCTTACTTTTCCCTGCCCGGGGTATATGGGCACAAACCATCCAGGAAACAGCCGGTCAGGATTCACAGGAGTATATCCTGTACTCATACAACCTGACACTTGAGGAAGTATTGCACCTTGCCGCCACACAATCCAATGAGTCCCTGCGGGCAAGGAACAGCTTCCAGGTAGGATACTGGCAATACCGGTCGTACAAGGCTAATTTTTTACCTTATCTGTCGTTTACTTCCCAGGTGCCGGAATTTTCGCGCAAAATTGTGGACGTACCCAGCATAGATCCACAGACCGGAGAAGTCCGGCATGATTACTCCTCGGAATTCTACAATGTTTTCAGCGGGGGTTTGTCCCTCCAGCAAAATCTGCCTACCGGAGGCTCTGTGACCGTAAGTTCATCCCTGCAGCGGGTGGACCGTTTCAGTGGTTCTTTCAGCAATCACCAGAGTACCGAATATCTTTCCACTGCCCTGAACGTTAGGCTAAGGCAATCCATTTTCGGCGTTAATGAAATGAAGTGGGACCGTAAAATTGAGCCTTTAAAATATGAAGAAGCCAGGCGCACCTACATTAAGAACATGGAAAATGTCAATCAGAGGGCTATCCAGCTTTTCTTCAATATGGCCATAGCGCAGCAACGGCTGGCCATTGCAGAGTTCAACCATGCCAATAACGACACACTGTACAACATTGCATCAGGAAGGTATGAACTGGGCACTATTGGGGAGAACGACCTGCTCCAGTCGGAACTGGCCTATCAGAATGCGCTCAAGAAGCTTAACAGCGACAGACTGAACCTGGAAGATGCCGAAAACCGGTTGCGTTCTTATCTTGGATTCAATGAACGTGTGCAACTGAACGTTGTCATACCGGAAAATGTCCCAAATGTGAAATTGGATGTGGAGCAGGTGCTGCAACTGGCATTAGAGAACAATCCCGACATGATCACCTATGAAACCCAGTTGATCGAGGCGCAGAAAAATGTGGCCCAACAACGTGCCAACCGCGGGTTCCAGGCCAATCTGAATGTAGCCTTTGGATTGAACCAGCAGGCAACGGGACTGTTAGATTCCTACAAAGATCCCAGGGACATGCAGACGGTAAGCATAGGACTGACAGTGCCCATACTGGACTGGGGAAGGGGCAAGGGCCTGGTTAAAATGGCCCAGAGCAACGAAGAGCTCGTCCGGCGACAAGTAGATCAGTCCAGGCTGGATTTTCAACAGGATATCAACCTCAATGTCCGTCAATTCAATATGCAGGAACAGCAGTTCTTCATTGCGGCCAAAGCAGACACCATCGCCCAGAAACGGTACGATGTGGCCAAACAACGCTACCTGATAGACAAGATCACGGTCACAGACATGAACAATGCCCAGCTTGACAGGGACGAAGCCCGGGTTGGATATGTGCAGGCTCTGTTCGATTACTGGCGTTATTATTACGAGCTCAGAGCCATAGCCCAGTATGATTTCATTAATGGCAAACAGCTTGAGGCAGATTTTGATTCCCTGGTAGATTAGAGCGGGCTGTCAGGCTGAACGTTGATCGTGTAGCACCTTCTGCGCCGGTGCTGCCGGTGTTCAAACAGTTTCCACTGGCTTTGGATTTTGATGTTATCTTCCAGTTCGGGACCGGTTTCTGCATATTCCACACCAGACTTCATGGCGTTGATTATACTGTTGTAAATGATAATGGCGTTGACTCCCCGGTTCTGGTACGTGGGCCATACCCCTATGTGATACATATCCAGTACCCGGGACTTTCTAATATCCCTCATAATTCCAAACAAACCCAGTGGGAAAAGCCTTCCTTTGCCAAGACGCACACCATGGCTTATGGAGGGAGCCATCAGGCCATAGCCTATGATCTGACCGGCCTTGTTCTGCACAACGGTAATGTATTCAAGTTTGCAGATGGACATGAGAAGGGTGGCAAAATCCATCAGCTGTTTTTCAGAAATGCGAACCACACCAAACAATTCCGAAAATGCCTCATTCATAAGCGGCAGTGCTTCCCTGAAAACAGGCTTCAGGTCGCTGACCTTATTGAATTTCCGTATTGAATAGCCGTACCGCTCCAACGCACCCAGGGCCAGCCGCTCCAGAACAGGGTCCATCCGGGCAGGAAGCTTGACCTGGAATTCCAGCCAGTCCACTTTCTTTTTCAGGCCCAACCTTTCCATATGGTCAATATAGTAGGGATAATTGTAGGTGGTGATATACATGTCCATTTCTTCAAATCCCTCTATGAGCATCCCCATCTTATCCATGTCGGAAAAGCCCAGGGGCCCGACAATCTCTTTCATGTCCAGAAACAAAGCCCATTCCCTGACTTTCTCCAGGAGTGCAGCCGAAACCTGGTAATCGTCTATGAAATCAAAACGTGTAAAACGCAACTGTCGCACGTTCATCAGTAGTGTTTCATCGAGTGTGTCCGGCCTTCTCAAGAAAGTTAGTTTAACATTTCAAATCTAATAATTTTTTGTGTTTTCTGGAGGAAACAATTTTTGATCCAAATCAATTCTGGGTAAACATCTTTG
>Ga0209719_1001644_pt1 | contig 26540 bp, 15 predicted proteins | sample AD_JPNAS2_MetaG_FD_184421 | JGI IMG/M metagenome (GOLD analysis project Ga0209719, IMG submission 184421) | Active sludge microbial communities of municipal wastewater-treating anaerobic digesters from Japan - AD_JPNAS2_MetaG (SPAdes) (version 2) | ecosystem: Engineered > Bioreactor > Anaerobic...
GGAGCGCCGAGGCCCCGTCACCAGCACGGCGGGAAAGTGCGCGACCGCCCGCAACACCTCCGCTTCCAGTGTTCTATCCCGGTATTTCATGTGACATTTATAAAGTGTCGGTTTAGAATTGTCAACACAATTCAGAGCCGTCCTCGCCAGCCTCTGATTTTCGCCCCGTTGTCTGTCGTTCAGTTCTGTGGGCCGTGCCACATGGGGAAAAATGAGTTTTCGACAAACCTAATCGGATAGGATACCATTCGACCTAAAGAGCCACTCTTTGGCATCGGGTTTCAGAAGGGCAGAACTGAACGCTCTGTCGTGTTCTACAGTGGTGATAGGTAATGATGCGCTTTCGTATAAAACCAGTCTTGATAGTCGCAGGCGCTATGGCGGCATCCCTTGTGGCGTTGTTCTCTCTGATCTCCTGCATTGAGTGGGCGTACATAAAATGGGAAGAGACTTTTGACATAGAGTTTGACTTAAATTTATGGAATCAAGGTAGCCGCGAACGACTGTACTCTGAATTCGCAACAAAAATTGACGCTCCTCGCATCAAAATGTGTCGCGACATCATCGCGAAAAAACTTCTGCTGGGAAAGACAAAAGCAGAGATCGTTGATCTGCTCGGCCAACCAGACAATTATCCATTCAGAGAACCTTGGGGATTCAATTATTGGGTCGGTCTACAAAGGGGACCAATGAAAATGGACTCTGCATGGTTGGCAATAAGGTTTGATGACACACATCATGCCGTTGAAGTTAAAATGAAACAAGACTGAGAACGCCCAGCACACGGTTCACGGCCCGTACACCGGCTCCAGGACAAAACCATATTGATAGACACGACCGGCGGGGAGTTGGTGTTCGGGCCAGGGACGCGCGCCCCAACTGTTCTCGCCCGCGAGTCCCATCTGGCCGTAGTCGAGTCGCAGCACCCGGTTGCCGCAACGGCTGAGTTCCCACGGATGTTTGCGCGTTTCAAGCTCTTCCGTCGTGTAAGGCAGGAGACTGAAGTTGAGCTTGGGATCGCCCCACACCCGGATGCCCTTGCCCGATGCGTCGGTGAAGGTTGCCCAGAAGACTTCCGTGCGGTTGCCGGTTTCCTGCGGCTCGACATAGGGGAAGAAGAGGTCGTCAGCCGGAAGTTCGTAACGACCGAAAAAGGCTGAGTCGCGGCGGTCCGTATAACTCTCGTGAGGCCCGCGCCCCAACCAAGCCACGCGGTCATAAGCAGCCGGAATCTGCGCGGTCATGCCGATTCGCGGCAGCGCCGACAGCCCCTCGCCCTTGGGCTCGATCTGAAACGCCACACGGATCTGTCCGGCGTTGGTGAAGGTGTAGATCAGCGTGCCGACTGTTTCGCCTGCGGTGGGGTAGGCGAGTGACACCAGCACGCGCCAGTTGCCGTCGACTTCGCGCCGGACCGTGACTTCGCTTACCTTGCGGCCTGCGGTTGCTTCGCGCCACACCGCATGACGCGCCGCCATGTTGTTGCCGCGATCGTTATCGGTCGGCGCGCGCCAGAAGTCTGGCGCCAACGGCGTCAGGAGTTGCTCGACGTCGTTGACCTTCCAGGACTCAATCGCGCCGCTTGCCTTGCCGATGCGCACGCTGAAGCCGTCGCCGGTTGCCGTGACCGCCGTTTTGCTCTCATCAAGCTGGACGACCGCACGGCCCGCGACATTCGCGAATGGCGCGGGATGTGGATCGGCCGGCGCGACAACTTGGTCGCGGGCGACCACGTGGCCTTTTTCGGCCCAGATGCTCGCGCGGGTTGTGGCGAAGCTGAAGTTCCATGTGCTGACGCGCGCCGCATAGGTAGGGCGGCGTACCATCGAGAGCGGCAGTTCGACTGTGCGGCTACCCTGCGGCGGCACGTCCAGCGCCTTGAGGCGGCCCTTCGCCACCACCTCGCCGTTCTCCTCGTAGGTCCAACGGGCATCGAAGCCGCTCAGGTCCGTGAAGAGGTGGCGGTTGCGAATCAGGAAAAGACCGCGCGACACATCGACCGCCTCGACCGCGATCGGCTGATAGCAGTACCGCATCTCCGCGAACTGCGGTGACGGACGGCGATCAGATTGTACCAGCCCATTACAGTTGAAGTTGTCGTCGTTGGGGAAATCGCCGTAGTCGCCGCCGTAAGCCCAGAAGGTCGTTGGACCGTCATGGCGTAGGCGTTCGGAGGGGATCGGGTGGCGCAGTGCCTGATCGACGAAATCCCAGATGAAGCCGCCCTGCAAATTGGGGTAGGTGCGGATCACGCGCCAATAGTCGGCCAGATTGCCCGACGAATTGCCCATCGCGTGCGAGTATTCGCAGAGGATGAAGGGGATGGTCGTATCGCTGCGACGCCCGTACGCCTCGATGTCGCGCACACGGGCGTACATGGTGTCGACGAAATCGTGCGGCCCGTTGCCCTGATTTTGGATCATGCGGCTCGGATCGCGTGTCTTGATCCAGCGGTAGGCCTGCTCGAAGAAATCGGAGTCGACGTTGTTCTCGTTGCCGAGCGACCAGAAGAGGATAGAGGGATGGTTTTTGTCGCGTTCGACCATGCCGATCTCGCGATCCATCGCGGCGTCGCGGAAGCAGGGGTCACAGACCGGATTACGTGCATTGCTGAGACCGTGCGTCTCAAGGTTGGCCTCGTCCATCACATAGAGCCCGTACTCATCGCACAGGTCATACCAGCGCGGATCGTTGGGATAGTGGCTGGTGCGCACGGCGTTGATGTTGTTGCGTTTCATCAACAGGATGTCTTCCACCATACGGCTGTACGGCACGGCATAACCGTGGTCGGGATCCATCTCGTGGCGGTTGACGCCGCAGATCATGATCGGCTGACCGTTCAACAGGATCTGGCTGCCGCGCGCCTCGACTTGGCGGAAGCCCACACGCTGCGGGATGGATTCGATGACCGCACCTCGCGCGTCACGTAGCGTGAGCAGTAGCGTGTAGAGCGCAGGATCTTCAGCCGACCACAGGCGAGGCGCATCGACGGCAAGGTTGAGTTGGAAGCAGCCATCGACCGGCATGGCGCGCCCGCGCGCGACGTGGCGTCCCTTGAAACTGCGCGGGACAAGCTCAGCTTCAAGCACTGGCGGCTGGGCATCAGTGGGTTGCGTGAGGCGCGCATCGATCTTGAGATTCCATGTGTCATCGTAGACGCCTGGCGTCAGCGGCGTGGTATGCACGATGAAATCGCGCAGGTGGATCTTCGGCGTTGACCAGAGGTAGACCGGACGGATCAGGCCTGAAAGCCGCCAGAAATCTTGATCCTCCATGTAGGAGCCGTCGCACAGGCGATAGACTTCGACCGCAAGCGTGTTGTCGCCATCGGTCAGCGAATCGGTGATGTTAAACTCCGCGCCTTGGCGTCCGTCCTCGGCGTATCCTAAGCGCTCGCCGTTCAGCCAGACGTTGATCGCGGAGGCAAAGCCCTCGAAGCGCAGATACACGGTGCGTCCTTCCCAATCTTCCGGCACTCGGAAGGTACGGCGGTAGGAACTGACGGCGTTACGCTCCTTGAAGGTCGTGTAACGCGAATCGGGATCGCCCATGACAAATGGCGGATCGACCTTGAAAGTGTAGCCGATATTCTTGTAGAGCGGCGTGCCATAGCCCTGCACCTCCACACAACCGGGCACGGTGATCGCAGACCAGGCTGTCGTATCGAACGATGGTTGATAGAAGGTGGTCGGACGCTGGCCGGGGTGCGGCACCCAGTTGAACTGCCACTCGCCGTCGAGCGAGAGAAAATAGGGCGACTCCTCGCGTGATGTGGCGTTGCGCGCCGCCTTGGGTGAATCAAAGACCATCATCGTGGCGGTTGATGGCTCCGTACCGACGCGAAAGACGCGCGGGTTCTCCCAGTCGGGGCGGCTCTTGTAGCGTTCGGCATTGTGCGTGGCGGCGGGTCTCAGGTTGCCGTTCAGCGTGAAGACCGTCTCCACCCAGTTCGCCCGCGCATTGCGCGTACCCTCAACAGCGAGGTGCACACGTCCAACGCCCTTCAAGTCAACGTCAAAAGGCTTAGCCGACTGGCCGGTGCGCAGAACGCCACTGCGCCACAGTTCGCGACCGTCGCCGCTGATCACGAATTCGGCCTGACCGTCGAGGTTGTCGTCCACTCCGACCTTACCGGCGAAACGGACAGCCGAGCCGGTCAGTAGACAGAGTTCGGCCGGGATGGTCAGTCCCAATCCTTCGGCATACTTTACACCCGCGACCGCAAGCCCACTGGTGTCGGCTCTGCCGCCCGGCGTTACAAAGGTCGCATCCAGCGCGGAGAGCCAGGCGTTCGGCCAGCGGAACGAATCGATCGTGCGCGGCGGCTGATCGGAAGTGGTGATGAACCGTGCATTCAGCCAGTCAGCATGGTCGGCGGCGTTGCCGTCCTGCCACGGATCGACACGCAGCAGCAGATGAGTGTACGGCGTAACGTCGAGATCAATCTTCACGGCGCGATCGCCGCGCCGTAGCGGACGGCTCTGCCAGATCAGGCGGTCATCGGCGATTACTTGAAAGACCATGCGCTTGTCGGCCTGATCACTGGAGTCATCCACACCGGCCTCGGCGATGAAGCGCGTCGCGCCGCGCAACTCCACATACAACTCGGAGAGCGAATGGGTCGCCACGCCGTTGGTGTAGGTCTGCCCGGCCACACTCAAGCGTCGTCCGAGCAGGTTGAAATCACGTGCCGCTTCTTTCCAGCCTTGGCGCGCCTTGCTGATATCAAGTTGCGAGAGCCAGACCTCACCCGCGCTGGCGGTCGCCGCACAGAAGACACCGATCCATCCCCAAACCATGAACGCTGTCACTTTCATGGGGACAAGCTTAGCACGACGGCACGCTCTGTGCGAGACGAAACGTTTACCCCTAAAAAGAGCAGTTGAACTTTCAACTCTCTTTGGTTTCTGGTTTCTGGTTTCAAGGTTTCATCCAAATCGGGATCGCTATCGGGATCGCTATCGGGATCGATTGTTTAACCACGGAACACACGGAACACACGGAAAGGCATGGCTCTGTTTCCGTGTGGTCAGTGTGTTCCGTGGTTCCAATCAGAAATTGCGTTCTACACCAAATAGGTGCGGCGCGGATCTCAATGGAAGCCAATGTTTACAGGCCTTTGCTCAAAATCCGCACGCTCAACTGCCGTTTTTAGGTTTACTGGTTTTCTGGCTGGATCCCAGTAACCGTCTAAATACCTGTCCCTCTGTTATCCAAAAAACTCCTGCCGCGCACCGCACGGCAGGAGTTCACTTGTTACCTCTTACTTATTACCTCTTACTTCGCTCAGAAACCGACACGCGGCTTGACGCTCTCTTTGCGGATCTCTTGCTCATCCGCCCAGACCAACTCGCCGGAGCGCAAGTCTTTGAGCGTCATCGAGAACTTGTAGTACTGGTCCACTGTGCGCCCGACTTGCGTCTTGATTTCGCTCAGGGCACCGGTCAGATACATCTGCGCCGCGCTCTGCTGGCCCGGCCTGATGGCCTTTTTCTGATCGGTCAGACCAAGATTGGCCTGAGCGTCCATAAACTCGATGTCCGTACCGGAGGTCGACTTATCGACGAACCGGAACATGCCGGAGCGCAGCAACTGCATGCGCAGCGAATCGGTGATGCTCACCATGTCCACATGCTGCGTCGTGCGGTTTTTGAGCGGCTCGACATCCAGAACTGGCCGCGTGCCACCGACCGCCTCACGCACGCCCGGTGCGCTCAATAGCGATTCCGCCATCTTCTCCACCGTGCGCCGCACGTCCTGCGGCTCCAGTTTGGAACTGATCGGCGCGCGGTCGAGTTCCACCTCGCGCACCCTCGGCGTACTCGCGCATCCGGTCAACCACAGGGCCGCAACGGCCACACTCGTCATTAGCCAAAACGTTTTCTTCATCTCTTTCCTCACTTTCGTTTTACAATCAATCCGCCGTTTCCAGATCCCGCACGCGCAGCTTCGATGTCACGCACGCCGGAGAGTTTGCCACGCCGGTCACCGTGACCGCGTCGCGCCCCTCCAGAATCAGGTTGCGATAGGTCTTGGTCGCGGGGTCGATCTCCATGCCGTTGGCATCGAACCACACGATCCGATAATTGAGCCGCAGCCGACGGTGCTTGGTCGACTGGAGCGTGATATGGACGCGCTTGAGCCCGTTCACCTCATCGTAATTCACCTTAAGTACCTGGATCTGGTCACGCAGCCGGGTGCTGTCCTCTAGTACCAGCGAACTGCCGGTCACATGGTCGGTCAGCACCGAGGTCCCGGCAGTCTCGACGCAACCGGTTAGCGTAACCAGCGCGGTCGTCAGCAAGACGGCGCCAGCGAGAGTTGTCATACGTTTCATGGTGTCTCCTTTCTTATCAGGGATGTGTGCCTACATGATACAATGTTTTCGGTCCGCCCGGAAGCGTGACCGGTGGAAAACCGGCTTGCAGGCTACCGCAGACGTGATAGTCGGTCGGCGCGCCTTTGCCGTTCAGCGAGGTCGTCGCGATACGGGAGTTGCCGCCCAAGTCCGCCACCCACACCAGACGGGTTTCGCCTTCCGCCACCTTGACGGGGAAACGCGTGACGAAACCGTTCACCTGATTGCGCAGCTCGATCGTGTGCTCCCCCGGCTGGCATGCGCCACGGTAGAGATGCGCCACCGCCGGTAACGTATACCACGCGCGCGTGTCAGCCTTGTTGATCGCCGTGGCCACCGCCGTCACCAGAAAAACCGCAGCCTGCACGCCGTCGTTGCCGGCGTGGCGCGCCGCCTCCTGCGCGACAACACGCGTCGTCGCGCGCGTGACATTGCGCACCACGACGCCGGGCATCTTCTCTTTGAGATCGCGGTACGCCAGCGACTGGACCGAGAGCGCGAGCGCGCTCAGGCCGCACGAGCGTCCGTCCTCCATGATCTCGACAGCCATCGGTGTGTGGGCCGGGTCTTGATAAAACGGGAAGTCCACCGAGACCACTGCCGAGCCGATCGGCAGCGGCACTTTCATCGAGTGTCGCTGCGGCACAAAGCCTTCCTCCACAATCACAATCAGTTCGGTGGGTGCACGCACCAGCGTGGCCGCATCGGCTCCGGCCTGCGCGGCCAACGCCTTGAACGCCTCGGCGTCCTGTGTTCGCAGTGTCCGCAGAAAATCCTTCTGGACATACGGGTTGCCGGGGATCAGTTCCCACGCCTTGCGGTAGGCGAGCGCGGCGTTGGCCTGATCCTTATCCTCTTCGAGCAGAAGGCCGGAGAGGTACCACGCCAACCCGTTTTCATACGAGCTGCGCGTCATCTCAATCACCGGCGCCATCTCTTGCATGCGGCCTTCGACCACACCAACGCTATTCGCGGACTGACCGGAAGTCGCCTGCACCCGCGCCTCCTCCACCTCTTTGCCGTACTTCTCGGCAATCTGGTCCTGCGCGAAAACCGCACGCCGCGCCTCGACCGTGGCCGCATCGCGCTGCCCGAGGAACAGGTGGTTGAGCATCTGATACTGGAGCGCGTGGATAAACTCATACGGCGGCAGGCGGTACGGCCGTGTACGGTCATCCGTGACCGTGCCGGCCATCACCGACGCGCCGGCATCACCCAGCTTGAATGCGGGGCCGGTCTCGGTCTTCTCGATCACGGTGTCGATCGCCGCGGCGAAGTTGGTCGAGCTTCCCAGAAAATCGCCCGAAAGCATTCGCACGCGGCCGGTCTCGACAAACCCCAACTCCTGGCTGTAGGTGCTGTGCTTGAGCTTCTCAGACCACGCCAGCGCGGCCGGATCATTGCCCGTGCGCAGACCGGAGAGTGCCCGGTCCACGCCGGGATTGGTCGATACGCAACCAACCGTCACGAGCAACGCAGCCAAGCAGAGCCCGAGGCATGCAAAGTCGGTTGAACGTTGAGCGTTCACATTGACCCCTCTTTGGTGCAGGCGTTACTGAACGGCATTCTGCTGGATGTTGATCGCGTCGCCACGGTTGCCGACATCACGCCAGGCCGCCGTGTCGAAATTGACCTTGATACCTTTGCGCATCACCGCCTCGGCATAGCCGATGGCCACCGCCGCACGAAATCCCTCCAACGAACGGTAGCGCTGCAAACCAGCGTCCGACAACTCCAACGCCACGCGGAAGGTCGCGCCGGGTTGGATGTTGACCGTCTGCTGCCACGGCTGCATCCACTGGCGCGTTACGCGCATCTGATGCAAGCCCGGTGTCGCCTTGAAAGTCCCGGGGGACGAGCCTACCGTTGCACCGTCGATCTCCACCGTCACGCCGCCGACCAGCCGCCGCATTTCGTCAAGCAATTCGTTCGATGCGCGCACGCCGCTCTCAAGACCCTGAATCAGCTCGTCGACAGTCGTGGAGACGCTGAACTCGACCATCGTCGTGTCGACAGCCGGACCGCGGCGCCACGTCGGCGCCTTCTGGGCGATCTCCTCGCCGGTCGCAGTCGCCCACTGGTCAAACAGGTCGTTGTAGTAGTTGAGGGCGTCGCCGCCGTCGGTATATTGTCCGGGCACCGGCAACTTGTTGGTCCAGTTTGAACCGTAAACCGATGATCCTTGCGCCGCCTCGTTGACCTTGGTGCTCATGCGCAGCGTAAAGACGGTCACCTGCCGGTCACCGGCGGTCCGGGCGGTATGGCTAGCGCCGATGATCGACACCAGCATGATGTAATCGCAGCCCAACATCTGTGCGACGCGCACAGTCGAGCCGCCCGTGAAGATGCCCTCGACCAGACCGGAGCGCTCTTCGGCCGTCGTGATCTTGAAACGGTTGAAGCCGTCCGCGATCTCCGCCTTATCCAGCACGATCAAGCCGGCGCCGGCCAACTCGGCTGAAATACGATCGCGTACGCCGTCCACCTCGTCATCCATACCCGCCACGCGCGTCTGGTTCTTGACGAAGATCGCGATCTTGGGGTTGACCGGCTGCGGCCGCGGCGCGAGCACCGCCCGCTTCACCACGTCCGCCTCGACGGCCACGACATCCAAGCCAGGGTTGGCTTCCTGCACCTTGGCCTTGAACGCCTTCAATTCAGCCGAGGAGTTAGGATCCAGTTTTTCAGCTTCGGTCACCACCTGCGCCCGCGATCCTGCGGCAACACAGAGAATCAGCGCCAGACATGCGGTCCAGCGAACACTTTTTTTCACAGTCATGAAAAATCCTCCGGTTTAGAAGTAACAGTTGATGATTGGCAGGAAAGGGACATCCTTGTTTTGGATCACATTGACCACGCCGATCTGGAAACCGATCATTTCGCGCGCGATGTTGATCACGCCGATCTGGCAGCCCTTGATAAAATCAGAGCCGTTGAAAACGCCGATCTGCAACGCCTGCGCCGTGGATTGCGGTTTCGCCGCGCCATAATTGACCGCACCGATCTGCCAGCCGTCGTAAGAGCCGGAGACATAGTTCACCGGCGCAATCTGCAGGCCCAGCCCCTCGCCGTCCACGATATTGGCGAGCAGCGCCACCTGCAAGCCGTTACCGTGTCCCCGTGCCCGCCCGACCGTACTGATATCGAAGCCGTCGAAATTCTGGCACTCGCCATAGATCGCGTTGATCCGCAGTCCGCCGACATCGAAGTTGCTGGACGGCACCTGCAAAGGCGTCACGATGCTGAACATAAAGGGCGTGTACGGATACACGGAGGTGTCTACATCCGCTGTGGGTGCGGCCGCCGCCGTAGCCGCAGACGAAGACGAAGACGAAGACCTGATCAACGTTGGCGTCTGCTGCGCTAACGCCGCGCCGCCGACCGTGATCCCTAACATCCATACGATGAACTGTCTTTTCATTTTGTGATCTCCTTTCATATCCGGCACGCGGCCCCGCCGCTCATGCCAAAACCTACCGTTTGATAGTGAGAGTAGTGTACGTGAAAACAACCGCGGGTTCAATTCAGAACTATTACCTCTTTCCTGTTTGCCGCTAAACCGCTACCATGCCACGGTGTAATTGAGGAAGAAGCATGAAGCGAATTGCGAGTATGTTGATGGCTGGCGCTTTGGGCTGGGCCGTTCAGGCCGCGCCGGTCGCGGTGATCCATGGAAATACGGCGGTGCCCGCCGGCGAACGGCGTTTCGCGGCGTCGCTGGCACGCCACGTTGAGCGCTGGTACCGCGAGGCGGGGGTCGAGGCGACGTTTTCCGATGATACCGATCTCGCCAAAGCCCTGGCGGGCAAGCGCGTCGCCGTGCTGGTCTATCTGGCACAGCCGAACGCCGCACAGATGACGGCGCTGACGGCGCATGTGAAGCGCGGCGGCAAGTTGATCGTCTGCTACTCATCATCCCCCGCCCTGGCCGCGCTCATGGGCATGCAGACGGCCGGTTACCAAAAGGGTTCCACCGATGGCCGCTGGTCGCTGATGCGCTTCACAGATGCACGCCCGCGCGGCGTCCCGGAGTCGATCCTGCAAACCTCGCAAAACCTCTTTCTGGTCCAGCCGCTCCCCGGCCGCTCGCATGTGCTGGCGTGGTGGCACGACCGTCAAGGACGCCAGACCTCTGAACCCGCATGGCTCGCCTCGCCCGGCGGTTACTGGATGACCCACGTGCTGCTGGCAGACGGTGACGCCGAAGCCAAAGGACGCCTGCTGTTGGCGCTCGCCGCGACCCACGACCCCTCGCTTTGGCAACCGGCGGCATCCAGCGTGTTACGTCAGGCGCGTCTGATCGGCGGCGGACCCAATACGTTGCTTCAACGCGCCATGAATCTGCCCGACCTGACGCGGCGCACGCGCGCAATCACAGCCGCACAATCGATGCAATACGCCGAGGCGGTGGCGCGTCAGCGACTCGCCGCCGGCCAAGGCTACGAAGCCTGGCTCGCCGCGAATGAACTCAAGTCGCGGATGTACGAGGTGTACGGGCTTTTGCAGGCCCCGCGCCACGGCGAGATCCGCGCGGTCTGGGATCACTCCGGCATGGGGCTCTATCCCGGCGATTGGCCGCGAACCTGCCAGTTGCTGAAAGACGCGGGCATCACCGACCTCTACGTCAATGTCGCGGGCGCGGCCTTTGCCCACTACGCCAGCGCCGTGCTGCCGCGTTCGCGCGTTTTCGATGAACAAGGCGACCAACTGGCCGCCTGCCTCGCAGCCGCCCGACCGTTGGGGCTGCGGGTACACGCCTGGCTGCTCTGCTTCTCGACCGAGGGCGCCACTCAGGACCGCCTCGCGATCTTCGCCAAGCGCGGTTGGGTGCTGACCCAGCCTGACGGCTCGCCGCGCCCCTGGCTCGACCCGGCCGTGCCTGAAGTCCGCGCCTACCTTGATGCGGCTGTGCGCGAGCTGGCGGTGAAGTACGCGACCCACGGCGTACACCTCGACTTCGTGCGTTATCCGGACTTTGCGTCGAGTCTCGGCCCGACCGTCAAGACGCGTTTCGAGCGGGCGACCGGCCGCCGTGCCGCCGATTGGCCCGAGGATGTCAAAAGCGGTCCGCTGCGCCAGCTCTTCATCCGTTGGCGCGCCGAGCAGGTCTCTGACTTTGTGCAGACTGCGCGTAAAACGGTCCGGCGCGGTGCGCCGGGCAAGCTCGTGACGGCTGCGGTCTTCGGCAAGTATCCCTCCTGCCTTGACGCCGTGGGACAAGACTGGGAGTCTTGGATCAACATCGGGCTGGTGGACTACGTGACGCCGATGAACTACACCGAGGATATGACCAAATTCAACGAGTGGCTCGGTCAGCAGACACGTACGCGGCAGCAAGCTCTCAAGGTGGTGCCCGGCATCGGTGTGACCGCCGCCGAAAGCCGGTTGGACGCGGCGCAGGTCATCGACCAGATTCAAGCCGCGCGCCGCGCGGAGTGTCCTGGCTTCGCACTCTTCGACCTCGACACCACACTGCGCCAAGACATCCTGCCCATCCTGCGCATGGGTGCCACCGCGCCTAAATAAATAATCAGTTTGCGACGAACTGGATGATACGCGCGGCGTGTCCTCCGGCGCGTGTTTCTTCTGACACCCGCAACGTCAAGGTATGTGCGCCTTCTGCGGCGTCCACTGTGAACATCACCGTGCGCGGATAGTGCAGATCTTTGCTGTAGGCGTGGTACAGTTCAACCTGTCGGAAGGGTCCGCCGTCGATGCTCGCCTCGACGATGCCTGCGTCGGGACCGGCCACGACATACGCGCCTACCGCGCGCCCTTCGAACGTCAGCGTGAGTTCCGCGCCGGGCGTTTCGGCACACAGCATCGGCAGCGCCGTGAAGCGTGCACGCTTGCTACCCGGAATCGATTGCCAATCCGGCACGCCCAACGTCCATCCCTGCTTCACCTTCGCCGTCGCCGGATCAATGAAACGTCCTGCGGCGTAGTTCAGCGGATCAAGCGGCGTCAACGGCACCAGACGCGGCGTTTTCGCAACCTCTTTGGGCAGGGGTGCGGACCATGCGCGGTTGAAGAGTTCATCAATCATGCGGGCGCATAGGGTGTTGCCCTGTAGCGACGGATGCACGCCGCCGTACTGCTGCCAAGTCAACGTACCGGCCGTGATTCGCGCCGCAACCTCTTTGGCCAAATGGATGGTGGGCACCGCGTACGCCTCGGCCACTGCTGTATGCGCTGCAACCGTCAACGGCGTTTCACCTTTCTGCAGCGTGCTCAACATGCCTTCGTTGAGAAAGAAGGTCATCACGATATCCATGTCGGGGTACGCCTGCCGCGCGTGGCGGATGATTCCCTCCATACCGCGGATACATGCGTCGCGCGTGTGGTGCGCGTCCTGATCGTCATTCACCGCGAACTCCACGAAGAGCAGATCGACCGGCCCCTGCCCAAGCACCTCGGTGCCGAGGCGGAACGCGCCGGTGGTCGAGCAGGTCGAGGAGATGCCGGCGTCGACAAACTCAAACACGGTCTTCGGGAAACGGCGTTGCAAGATTTCGCAGACCAGCGGCCGGTAGCCGTTCATCTCGGTGATCGAGCCGCCCAGAAACGCTACGGTGCCCCGACCCTCGCGCTCAAAGGCGATGCGCGCGTTCTGAAAGTCACCGCGCAGATGAACGTTATCGCCGAACTCCGCCGCCGCCGCGCAGACCGCGCCCAATACTGCCGCCGCACACATCCCCAATCGCTTCACCATCTGAAACATCGCTTTCATAACTCCTCCTGCCGCATATCGTAACAAGCGCAACAAGACGCGGCAAGGCTGGCGATTTTAGTTTCGAAGAAGGCGTTCGTTCAATGTTCAACTTTGCCTAACCCCACACGGCTTGGTACACTCTTTTCTGTCATGAGGAAAGAAACCGGTACGGAGCAGTTTATTGTCACGGGCGGAGCAGGGCTGATCGGAAGCAATCTGATTGCGGCGCTGAACGCACGGGGGATTGATGACATTCTGGTGGTGGATCACCTGAACCACCCGGAGAAGGAGCGGAATCTGGCAGCGCTCGCCTACCGCCGTTACCTCGACCGCGACGCATTCCGCGAAGCGCTGCGTGCCGGACAAATCGCACCGGCCCGAACGCTCTTTCATCTCGGTGCGTGCAGCTCGACCACCGAGACCGATCAGGCCTATCTGGACGACAACAACACCGGCACCACGCACGAACTGTGTACATGGTGTCTGGGCAACGGCACGCGCTTCATCTACGCTTCGAGTGCTGCGACCTACGGCGACGGCGAACAGGGCTATTCGGACGACGATGCGGTCACGCCGCACCTCCAGCCGCTGAATCTGTACGGCTGGTCGAAGCAGAAATTCGACCTGATCGCCCTGCGCGAAGGCTGGCTGGATCGCATCGCCGGTCTCAAGTACTTCAATGTGTTCGGTCCGGGTGAAGCGCACAAAGGCGAGATGCGTTCCGTGGTCCACAAGGCCTATCACCAAATCTGCGAGACCGGTGCGTTCGCGTTGTTCCGCTCTCATCGGCCGGAGTATGAAGACGGCGGACAGGTGCGTGATTTCGTGTACGTCAAAGACGCTGTCGCCGTGACGCTCTTCTTTCATGACCACCCGGAGGTCTCGGGGCTCTTCAACTGCGGTACCGGCAAGGCCCGTTCTTGGATCGATCTGCTACGCGCGATCTACGTCGCGATGGGGCGTGAGCCAAAGATTGAATTCGTGGACATGCCGCCGCATCTGCGCGACAAGTACCAGTACTTCACCGAGGCCGACACGCGCAAACTGCGCGCGGCCGGCTGCGAGCACGTCTTCCTGCCGCTGGAGCAGGCGGTAGCCGACTACGTGCGCTATCTGGAAGCCCGTCTGTGAGCCGTCCGCCGGATGACACGCCGCTCCCGGGCGGCTACCGTGAAATGTGGCGGATCGCCGCGCCGCTGCTCCTCAGCATGGCGTCGTACACGATCATGCAGTTCTGCGACCGTGTGTTCCTCTCGCGGTACAGCAGCGTGTCCATTCAGGCCGCACTGCCGGCCGGCAGTCTGGCGCACACGTTGATCTGTTTTTTTCAGGCGTTGACCGGTTATGCGGGCACGTTCACTGCGCATTACCACGGCGCCAAAGAACCCGAGCAATGTGTGCGCTCCGCTGCACAGGGGATTTGGCTGGCGTTCGCCTCATGGCCGCTGATCCTGCTGCTGATCCCGTTTGGGCTCTGGATCATCGCGGTGAGCGGCCACGCGCCCGATGTGGCCGCAGCGGAGCGCACCTACTTCCTGATCCTGATGGTGGGCGGCATCACCGTACCGCTCAACTCCGCCGCTGGCGGTTATTTCATGGGCATCGGCCGCACGACAGTCAACTTGATCTCCAATGCTTTCGGGTGCTCGCTGAACGTCGCGCTCAATTACGCGATGATTTTCGGTCACTGGGGTTTCCCCGAGTTGGGCGTCGCGGGTGCGGCGTATGCAACGCTCATATCGGGCGGTGCAACCTGTCTGATCCAGCTCGCCCTCTTCTGGCGCGATCCGGTCTTTCAGGCGATGGGTCTGGCGCGGGCTCTGAAGTTGGACACCGCGTTGCTGACACGGATCATTCGTTTCGGCACTCCGTCCGGCCTGCAGTTGCTGATGGATGTCGGGTCGTTCATGGTCTTCATCATGTTGACCGGACGCATGGGCGAACTGGCGTTCGCCACCAGCAACATCGCGCTCAGCATCAACCATCTGGCCTTCGCACCGCTTTTGGGTTTCGGGATGGCAGCCTCGATCGTGGTAGGCCAGCATCAGGGCGCGCAACGTCCTGCGGCCTCCCAGCGTGCCGGGTACACCGGCCTCAAGATGGGGTTGACCTATATGTGTGTGATCGGCGTAACCTTTGTGCTGTTTCCGCACGCATATTTCGAACTGTTCCGTCCGAAAAACGCCGGGTTCACAGCAAAGGAGATGTTGGGGCTAGGACGCAACATGCTGCTGCTGGTGACCGTCTCGGGGCTATTGGACACCGTAAGCATCGTCCTGAGCGGCGCGCTGAAGGGAGCGGGCGACACGCGCTTCGTCATGATCTACATGACCGTTGGCTCGTGGCTGATGCTGGTTCCCGGTGCCCTGCTGTTGCTATGGGCGGGCGTGGGCATTCTCGGACTCTGGGGCTGGCTCGCCGCGTATATGTGCGTGCTGGCGGTGGGCTTCTGGTGGCGTTGGCAGCAGGGCCGTTGGAAAACGATCCGCGTTATCGGAAGCCGCGCTTATATCCCGCCCGACACCGATGCCGTCTACTGAGCTACCGCGCGCGTCACATCTCAGCCAAAGGCCGTGCGAAGTGCGTGGCGAGGGTCTTGTTAAGCTCGGCGCTGAAAGCCAGCGCCGCATCATCCAGATTGTTGAGCCCCAACGCCTCTGCCGGCTCGCCATCGTCCAAGACCACCATCGCGATATCGGCGGCCGTAAGCGTGTCGCCGCAACGGTAGAGCAGGTACTCGCCGGGACGCCCCGCGACCTTCGCTAGGATCTGGCTGCGCACGAGGTCTTCCAGAATGTCTTTGACGAATCGGACGGGAATCCTGTGCTCTTCGGCGTAGGCCTCCGCCGCAAACGGACCGCCCTGACTGGCCTTGGCTTGACGTGCAGTCTCGGCGCAGAGCGTCAGTGCCAGCAACAGGCGCGCGCGCAAGCTGGCATCGGCGGCGTGCTGTTCGCGCACGTAGGTATCCCGGTGCTGCATCGCGAAGCTGATTTCCGCTCCCAACAGCACAATCTGCCAACTCGTATACACCCACAGCAGCAGGATCGGAAGCACCGCAAAGCTCCCGTAAAGCGTGCTGTATTTGGCGATGCCGATTTGAAGCATCGCGCAGAGTTTGAGCCAGCCGCCGAACAGGATCAGGGTGACGCAGCCGCCGACCAGCGCGGGCACCAGCTTGACCCGCGTGTTCGGCATGAAACCCAGCAGGAAGGCGAAAGCCAACGAGCCAATCAACAATGTCACCGAATGTTTGAAGAGTCCACTGTTCAACAACGAGTGCGTCGCGTCCGAGACAACGCCACCCACCGTTTTCTCCATGAAACCGGTCACCATCGAGGCCACCGGCACACTCGATGCCGCCGTCACCAAAAACGGCAGGATCAGACACACACCGAGATAGTCGAAACATTTCCGCACAAACGGCCGCTGGTACTCGACTCCCCAGACTTGGTTGAAACTCGATTCAACCTTGCCTAGCATACCTATCACAGTCCAGAGCAGCATCACCGCACCGATACCACCGAGGGTGCCAAACTCAAGCTGATCAAGCTGCGCGAAGAGCTGGTCGGCGATCTCCCGCACCTGCTCGGAAAAGGCACGCGCCACCCCATCCGACACCGCCTCCTCTGCAACACCCTCGGCCTGCACCTTCGCCTCTACCGACTGTTCCATCTGCGTCATCCAAGCGTTCAGGTGCTTGTCGAACTGCGCTTTCGCCAAGTCCGCGCCACCGAACGCACGCGCCATCGCAAGCGTCAGCGCCAGAATCGGGATCAACGCCATCAAGGAAAAAAAGGTCAGCGAAGCGGCGTGCAGCGAGCATTGGTCGTTCTTAAAACCGGAGAACACCAGCGACACGAGGCGTACCGCATACACGCCGATCCTATGAAACCACGGCAGAGTGCGGCAGTCGGTTTCCCATACGCCTCTGGTGAGAAAGGTGTGGCAGTCAGCAAGCAATGCTTTGATTTTCATGCGCGAATCCTTATGGCTTTTTGGGTCGAGGCCGGACAGACATACTCGCAACAACCGCATCCGGTGCAGCGTGCAACATCAATGATTATCCGGCTCGTCATGTTCTCAGCATCCCAGGCCATGTCGAGCGCGCCGTGCGGACACGCTCCAACACAGGCACCGCACTCGCGGCCAAAACCCAACAAACAATGTTCCTCATCCATGCGCGCCGTCCCCATCGGACGCGCATACTTGTTTTCCCGTGTGAAACGCGGAATCGCGCCGCTCGGGCAGACCTGGCCGCACTGGGTACAGGAAGGCGGGCAATAGCCGCTATCAAACGTGACCTCCGGAGCCAGCACACCGGCCCAGCCATTGCCGACGCCGCCGAAACGAATGATGCCGTTGGGGCAGCTCCGCACGCACGCCCCGCATCGCGTGCAGAGTCGTGTGAAACGTGCGTTGCCCGCACTGGCCGGCGGGCGGATCGCCGCTGTCTCCGATGTGCCGCCACGCGCGGGACGCAGAACCAAACGGTAGCCAGCGCCCAGCCCGAGACCTAGGAACGCGCGCCGCCCCAGTGCAACACTTTCGCGGCATCGCGCCGCCGTATCCAGCGTCCGCAACCTAAAAGGAAAACGAAGCAAGTCCTGCAAGGCCCCCAGCGGACAGAGTCGGCCGCACCAGAGTCCGGGAGCGAGAAACGCGAACAGCAGTAACGCAGGCAGACCAGCCGCCGCGAGCCAGTCGCGCAACTCAAGCCGACGCCTCGCCGCGCCGAACGCCGCATTGAAAAGAACCAACGGATCAAGCCATCCGAAAAGCGGATACCCTGCAAGCGCCGCACCAACCGCCAGCATAACAAGCCACAGCCCCACGCGCGGCACACGCGAGACCCAGTTGCGCCGCGGCACCCAGCCAGCCAGCGCATCCTGACAGGTTCCGGTCGGACACAGCCAGCGACAGAAGGCGCGCGGCCAGATCACGCTGATCAGCGCAGGCACAAGCGCGCCCAGCAAAAAGGCCCCGCCGACACCGGCCGCCAGCGTCACCAAAGCATTGAATGGACTGAGCGCAGGCACCACGCCCGCCAGCCACACCGGCTCACGACGCGGCCAAGCGCACACGGCCGCCGCCACGAGAGCCACAGTGCGCACCACCCGCCTCCCCCACTTCCTCCAAACACGCTTATCGATTCTACTGCCCGACATCACCGCTCATCATACTCTCCCCCCACTGCAAATGCAATTTGGTTTCGGGATTTCTGGCTTCCATACTTCCGAGTTCGGCCTTGGGCGTTCGATGTTCGGCGTTGGGCGTTACTTCGTATTCTGCAGCCAGCTCAGATTGAACGCGACGACCCGTACCGATTCGTAGCACTGTTTGGCACCCGCTTCGAAGACCAGAAAGATCCGGCCTTGGCTCGGTGTCCCGGCGCGTCCGACTCCCAGATTGGAATAGGCACTCGGGCCGTCATACACCAGACGCTTCACCGGCCATGTGGCACCGCCGTCAAAGCTCGCCCACACGCTCACCTTCTCGCGTCCTTTGCTGGTGGAAGCGCCGACTTGACGCGGCATCTCCCCCGCATCGGTATCGAGGTTGCTGTAGATGAGAATGTCGCGCCCGGTGATCGGCAGGCGCAGCATGCCGCCCATGCAACCGTACGAGGAGCCCCTCACGCCGTCGGGCAGGTCTGGACTGCGCGATGCGTTGATCCACAACTCGCCGCCGTCATGGCTCCATGCGAAAAAGCGGTTGCCCGGACTCATGTGCTCGCGCGAATTGTAGAGGATGCGCCCATCGGACAGTTCGGCCAGTGCGGCCTCGCCGGTTCCCATCACCGGGAACGGTTTACTGGTCTGCCACACCTTGCCACCGTCATCACTGAAAAGCGCGGTACTGTAGTGGTAGGGACGCCACGGCACATCGTTCGAGTTTTTGGGTCCCATGATGCGGGCCGGCGAGAGCAGGCGCCCCTTGCGCGCACCGAATGCAAGCGTGATGCCGGCCTGCATGGCACCGACCCCTTCCAACCCCGGTTTCAGGCCAAAGCCATCGGGCCGGAGCTCACACGTTTCGCGCGTCCATGTGGCCCCGTTGTCACGACTGCGGAACAGCCAGCCCTCGCAGGGATTGATATAGAGCAGATCGCCATTGGTCTCGTCTACCAGCGCGTTGCCGTTCTTCGCGTCCGGCGCAAGCAGGATCTCTGCATCCCACGTGCGGCCGCCATCCCGACTACGCCGGCAAGTGCCGCCGCCAGGTGATTGAAAAACAACCAGCGTACCGTCGCGAGCGGCCACAATGCCGCCCCAGCCGCCGCGTCCCTGCCAAAGCGTCTGGGCAGGTTCGCAAAGCGGTTCACCCAAGAAATGCTCCAACTGGGCGGAGGTGGCAAACCCGTCGCCGTATGCCGCACCCGCGACAATCAGTCCGGTCAAAAAAAGTTCTGAGAATGAGAGATGCATAAGTATCCTTTCGTCGTTAAGTGTACCGCAGTGATCGTTACTTCCGCAACAAGGCATCCGTTTCGGCAAGTTTGAAAAGTGTACTGACGACGGAGTGTTTACGTGCGTCATTCCAATACTTCAAATAGGTCGTCGCGACGATTGTGCCGTCCGGCAACAGTTCCATTCCGGGATACCCAAGATCAAAAAGTGTATAGCCGTGCAGCAACTTGACGCGATACTGGCCGGGGCGGCCTTGCCGGATGTCATCGTAGGTGCCAACCCACGCTACGAAATGGCCCTTGGCGGGTGAGTACGGCGCACAATCGCGAAACGCGATGACCATCCGTCCGTCCTGCGTTCGGACGCCCATGTGGCGGTCACCGGTCAGTCCCCACGCTGTATCGACCGGCGTGCTCCACGTCGCGCCTTCGTCGCGGCTGAACATCTGCAGGCTGTAGCTCGTGTGGGTGTTCTCGCGCATCAGGCAGCATAGCTCGTTACCGTCGGGCGAGCGGAACACAAAGGGCTCGCACGGCGTTTTGTCCGCCACGCGCGCGACCGAGCGGGGGGGCGACCATGTAAAGCCACCGTCGCTACTCTGCGTCTGCATGACCTCCTGATACGTGCGTCCTTCACCTTTGCCCTCGCCCCGATGGTACAAGCCCAGATAACGACCGTCGTTCAGCCGCACCATACTGCTGAAGGTCATCACGCAATAAAATGCCTCACCCAGCGGCGGCATCTCCCGCCATGTCTCGCCGTCATCCTCACTCATGATACTGGGCATCGGCGGACCTTGGCGCGTGCCTTTGGCCGCAGACCAGACCCACAGCCGTGCCTTGCCCTGCGCGTCGACCAACCGATAGATGCTGGGACAGTTTTGATGCGTCCGGTAACCTTCCGGCATGCGTGCGTCCAGCCGCTCCCAAGTGCGGCCACCGTCGCGGCTGCGCGCCATAGGACCGGCCGCACCGCCGTGATTGATGCTCCACACGCAGAAGATCGTCCGCCCGTCCGGCAGCGATACGGTGGTCGGGTGCCCCTGGTACACCTCCGGCGTGCCGGCAGCAACCACCACCTGGCGCGTCTGGTCTTGAGACAGATCGACCAGCGGCAGTTTGGCCTCTGCCCTCCAACGAGCTTCGCTCGACACGACTTCAGTTGCAGAGGTAAAGGCCGACGCGGTGATTGAAAAATCCACCACGTTCATTGTGCTGCGCCACGGCCGCAAGGCCACGGAGCCGAACCGCGTACGTTCGTCACGCATGCGAATGACCGTCTCGCCCGCGACCGTCACGATGAGTTCACCGTTGCGACGCACGATGAGCAGTTCAAATACCTTTCCGTCGCGGATGCCCGCCGGAGGATCACGTTCCAGCTTTTCACCGGAAAACAACGGCCCTCCCGTGAACATTTTGCCCGACGCGCCCTCAAGTCCGATGTGGTGACGCTCATCAATGACGATGGAGGCGGCCGAACGCTCAAGCCCTTCGACCGACATCTTGATCCGGACGACAATATCATTTCCCTCCGGAATGCGGTCTCCGTAAAACAGGGCGTTCGGATGGCGCAGCACCACCATGCCCTCGGCTTCCTTCCATGTCGCGTCAGCGGCCGCCACGCAAAGCCCCGACGCTTTGCCAGCCTTCACAAAGACCGCCTCTTCCGCGCCCGCCGACAGCAGACACAACACGCCAACAAACATTCCCCGCACGAAAAAAGCCTTCATGTTTCCTCTTTCTTCTCTTCGTTATCGGAGCTGAAGCAACGTGCCGCGTGGCGCACGATACTCAAACGCACCGTTTATGCCGTACTTCTGTTGCAGATACCAGCCCACGTTATTGAGGTCATCTTCGTTCAAGACACGGTTGAAGACCAAGACCTCGGCGACAAGACCACCTAGGTTGCCGAGAGATGCGTTAAACCCACCGATGACCATCTGTTGGTCGTTGGCAGGTGCCTTAGCCGCATACGGATCTGAGGGATGCGGTTGACCGTTGATGTAGAAAACCTTTGTCCCCTCGGTCTCTCCGGTCTGCGTCAACGTGGCAGCCAGCAGGTGCGGCTGATTGGCCGGAGGTTCTGCGACCCGGAACCATGCGTTAGAATCTGATGACGCGCCTGAACCCCATACCACGCCCGCATCTTCGGAGAAGAGCCGCCAATCGGTCGTATCCGATCCCGCCGTGCCCTTAGAGACAATGCACTGGGTGCCACTCTTCTCGCGGAGATACACGGTGAGGACGGTCCAGCCCTTACCGGCACCGGTGCCCAGATCGAGCGCATCGTGGTCGGGAACCGCAAGGAAGTCATCGGTGCCGTCAAAACGGATCGCGGCGCGTCCATCGACACCTTCCGGCACGAACAGGGGACGGGAGTTGCCGACTGCGGCGGCATCATTCGCTCCGCCGATATCCGTCGCTTGATCGGCCCAGGCGTGCACCCAGCCGTTGCTGTGTTGAACGCCCGCGTCGGCTCGCAGCCAGAGCACCAAGCCGTTGCGCTTGACACTGGGCGTTTCGAAGGCCGTCGTGAACCGGACCGATGTACCCGTCCAACGCCCGCCGAAACTGTTCGATGCGAAAAGGCGGTAGTAGTAGGTGGTGTTCTCGGCAAGGTCCGCGATCTCGGTCCAGACCAGCCCCGCCTCCTTTGCTCCCAGAGCAACCACATGCTCCCAGGCATTGGCATTCTCGCCGCCATCAGTGCTGCCCCAGTAGATCCAAACGGAGGCAGGTGCGCCGCTGGTGGCCACCAAGACCCCCTCCAGCGTAGCCGTAGTGTAACCAAGTTGATTGGGAATACCGGCAGCGATGACCGGCGGCCCCGGAGTTACGAAGGTGGTACCGCTGTCGGCCCAAACGATACCCTGGCTATTGGTCCCCGAGAATCGCGCGTGATAGATCGTGCCGGGCAGCAGTCCTTCAGCCGTGATGCTTACGGTGCCCAACGCACTGACGCTCACGGGAAGCGAAGCCTGTGCCCAGGCATCGCTGTCAGTACCGCCGGCCGTCTCACCCCAATGCAGGGTGACGCCGGCCGGCAGGTCGCCGCCCGTGACCTCAATCGCAAGTGTGGCGGAAGTGCCGGCGAGCGCAGTGAGGGCCGGTGCGCCGAAGGCGACTGCAAACGGGTTACGGTAGGCTCCCGCGAGACCATATTTGGTTTGGAGGTACCAGCCGACGCGGTTGCGCTCCTCAGCGCTCAGCGCGCGGTTGTAAATCAGCACGTCGCCGAACGCGCCGGCGTAACGCGCTGAAGGGCTGTAATCGGTACCGCCGATTTCGACCGGGCCGTTCGCCGGGTTGGACGTTTTACCGCTGCGGGTTGAGGTGGTGACACCGTCATAATAGCCTGTGAAGGTACCGTTACCACCGGTATTCACGCCCGCGAGTTGCAGGGCGATGACATGGCCGAGGCCATCGCCAAAGTTAGGTGTCTGATTAGCCGACGTGAAATCAGCATACGGCCATGGGTTGTAGTTACGTCCAAAGAAACCGAGATTGCCGGAGCCACCCGCATTCGGACGCATAGTCGAGATGCAGAAGGCACCCCCGCCGCTCGCCGGTCGGCCAGAACCCACAAGCGGATGGATGGCCGAGCCGTTGAGCGTCTGCGGAGCCGCACGCGACACGACGAAGACGGTGAGGTTATCGTTGTCTGCCACTTGATAGGTCGGGGCGTTCAAGTAATCGCCGCCTTCTCGGTCGGTGACCGTGACCGTGGGGAGCCCGTTTAACGTGTTCGCGGCATAGGTCAGATTGCCCACGTTACCCACGCGCGCGGCATGACGCGCATTACCCGACATATCGTTCCATTGGACAACCGGCGCTCCGTTCGTAGCCGTGGTGACGCCACTGTCCGCGAAAACGCCATCGTCCGCACGGAGCCAGAGCTGCAGATCCGCGATGTCGGAGGGTTCATCGCGCCACGGCGTGACCGTCCCTGCGGTGGCTGTCCAAGCTGTACCGTGGCTGCTCTCCGACTTGAAGCGATAATAAAGCGTCTGGCCGGGTGTCAGACCGGAGATCGGCACGCCGAACATACCACGCGCGGAGACCGTGCCGAGGACGTTGGTGTGTGCCCACGCGGCGGGGTCGTCACCACCGTCGGTCGCCCCCCAGTAGAGCGTGATCGAGACTGGCCGGTCGCTGTCCAGAAGTTCACCGTTCAGAATCGCCGACGTTTTGGTGACTGCCGTTGCGGCGCGCGAAACAAGCCACCCGCGTAGCGGGTCAACAAAAGAGCCATTGAGCCCGTATTTACTCTGCAGGTACCAGCCGATCCGGTTGCGTTCGATCTCGGTCAATATCCGGTCGTAGAGGATAACGTCTCCGATGAAACCAGCATACCGGCAGGTTGTACCGTCGGAACTGCCGCCGATCTCAATGGGACCGTTGATAGGATTGTTGGTTAAGCCGACATGCGACTGGGTGAACGCGCCATCGTACCACCCGGTGAACACGCCTTTACCCGCATTTGCCGCAGCGTCCAGTGTGAGCGTCATGATATGTCCGTATCCGTCGCTAAAGTTGGGTGTCTGATTGGTCGATGTGAATCCATCATACGGCCACGGATTGAAGTTGCGCCCATAGAAACCGAGGTTGCCGGAACCACCTACGTCTGGACGCATTGTTGTGATCGTGAACACACCGCTACCGTGTTTGGCCGGTCCGGCGGTGAGCAAGGGATGGATGGCCGATCCGTTGAGGGTTTGCGGAAGCGAACGTGAAACCAGAAACACCGTCAGATTGTCCGTGTCCTGTGGCGTGTAATCCGCGACCGTCAAGTAAGCGTTGTTGTTGATATCCGCGAAGCGGATGGAGGGGAAGCCCTCAAGACCAAACATATCTAACTTCAGCGTGCCAGCCGTGCCAGTACGTGTCGCATGCCGGGCGTTGCCGGAGCAGTCGTGCCAACGCTCAACCGTACTGCCCTGCTCGGCGGGGGTCGTGCCGCCCGTGTCGGCGTACATCCCGCTGTCGGGTGTCAACCAGAGTTGGAGTCCGGCGAGATCATCGGGGATCGTGGCGTACGTAGTGAAACTGCCACCCGCCGACCAATAGGCGGCAGATGCACCGTCTTCGGCATAGAACCGGAAATGATAGACGGTGCCGCCGCTGAGGCCGGTCAGGTTGGTGGCGAGCAGACCCGGAGTGCTTGAGCCGAACTCGCAGACGTTTGACCACGCGCCGGTGTCAGTCCCCCCGTCGTTTTCGCCCCAGTAGAGACGGACATTCGCAGGCGCGTTGTTGGCGGAGACCAGCAGGCCGTTCACGGTAGCGGCGGTCCGGAGAATGCGGGTGGCCGACCGCGCGACGATGAAAGCATCAAGTTCCAACGGCGTCGCACGTCCGCTGTAGCCGCCGCTCACCCTGCCGGCCAATGCCGCGATTTGCGCGGGCGTCAGCGCCTCGTCCCAGATCGCCACGTCGTCCATGTCGCCTTTGAAATACGCAGTGGGAGTTGGAGTGGGCTTGTTGTCGCGCTGTGCACCGAAAGATAGATGTTGCGCTGTATTCGGCATGGCGACAGTGGGATTGTTGATGGTAGCCTCCGAGACGCCGTTCACATAGAGCTTGGCCGACTGGTTGAGTTGCCAGATGGCGGTCACGTGCTGCCACGTTCCAACAGCGGGACTGGTCGCCGAGACCATATAGGCACCGCCCGGACCGTGGATCGTGAAGCAGAATTTACCATTCTCTTGCCAAAGATAGTAGTTATCGTCATGTTCAACAATCCGTCGCCGAATGGTGCCGGTGTCGCCCACACGGACCCAGGCGCAGATGGTCATGGCTGTGAGTCCGCGCAGACCGGTGACATCGGTGCCGAACGCCAGATAATCCCCGCTACCGTCCAGTGCAAGGAATCCGGCGGCCGTCGTGGCATCGCCGACCAGTGTGCCGGTCGTGTTCGCGACGACACTCCTGCTGGCAGCCACGCTGGAGCCCGATACATCGTCGGGATTAAACTCCCATGCCGCGAGCAGTCCCGCGCGGACCATTGTGGGCGAGAATGCCAACGCCATTGTGATCAGCAAACACGCCGCTCTGCGCGCCGTGTTGCGATGGACAGGGATGCGAAACACATTCGACTTACAAAACCCGAAGGGGCGCACGGCATACGACAAGGTGGCTCTTTTCATTGCTGTCTCCTCATGCTTCGTCACGTAAGGGCAGAATACGATCTTCACCGAGTATCTTACATTATACCACATCCTGAGGTTTTTATGTTCAGTTTATTACTTTTGTGATTTTCTGTACATCCGCCATGTGGAGGGTGTATGGCCGGTGATCTCTTTGAACAGGCTGGCAAAGTGTTGCGGAGACGAAAACCCGAGTTGATTCGCAATAAAGGAGATCGGTTTATCTTCGGCCAGCATCTCCTTGGCGCGAGCAATGCGCTGCGCGATCAAGAACGCATGAGGCGGCGATCCCGTGAGGCGCTTGAAGCGCGTAAGAAGGCTGTTCGGCGAGAGAGCGGCCTTTTCGGCAAGGTCATCGAGCGGATATGAGCGTTCGGGATGCGCGCGCATTTCCGCGATGATCCGCTCTAGCCGTACCTCGGGGCGTTCGCGCGGCGGGGAAGACGCCGCGTCCACAATCGCCAGTAGAAGCGACAGGGCCGTTGACCGCAGGCGCAACGACCGATCCGGTGTCTTGGTCGGCAGCGTGTCATACTGTTGGAACAGCTTCTTGAAGAGACGCTGGATTTCGTCTGTCCCGGCGAAAAGACGGTTCGGGAGATGCGTCAAATCATGAACAAGTGATCGGGCCTCCTTTTGCGGCAATTCGAGAAGTCGGCAATCCGGCCCCGGAATGCGGAACAGGAGCCAGTACTTGCTCATGCCTTTGGGATAGGACTTCAAGCGGTGGACGTCCTTCGGCCCCGAAACAAAGATGCTCCCCGGCTTAAACGGATAGGTTTTGCTCCGGGTCTCAAACTCCAAGTCGCCGCGCAGACATAAGGTTATCTCAAGACACTCTTCATGGACATGAAGCGCGGCCTGTTGCCACTTCTTGCGGTAATTGTCAAAACCGATGACGGGCAGACAAAACAA
>Ga0209719_1001650_pt1 | contig 26513 bp, 12 predicted proteins | sample AD_JPNAS2_MetaG_FD_184421 | JGI IMG/M metagenome (GOLD analysis project Ga0209719, IMG submission 184421) | Active sludge microbial communities of municipal wastewater-treating anaerobic digesters from Japan - AD_JPNAS2_MetaG (SPAdes) (version 2) | ecosystem: Engineered > Bioreactor > Anaerobic...
CCGACGGCTTCCGGGGAGAGATCAGCGATGTGCGTGCTTGGAATACGGTCCGCACTCAGGCGCAGATCGTCAGTCGGCTGAATGTACGCCTTACCGGCACTGAGGCCGGGCTCGCGCACTACTGGCCGCTGAATGAAGGCTCAGGTGGTACGGTCGCGGATCTTGTTGCCGGTGCCACAGGAACGCTCGGTGCCGGTGTGGCTTGGGCCGTTAGTGCCGATCTGCCGATCTTGGCAGCGTTGCCGGATACCGGAAGTTGGTCGGCGGCGGGCGGCGGCTTCTGGTCTGACGGCGCCAACTGGCTGGATGCCGCGGTGCCGGACGGCCCCAATGTCACCGCCTATTTCACGAATCAGCCGCCGGTCGCGATCACGGTCACCAACGATATGACCGCATTGGCGCTGGGCCAGATCACACTTGCAGGCGCGACCGCTCACACCTTCACCGGCCAAGCCATTACCTTGACGAACGGATTCATGTCTGTCGTTAACGCATCGCAAGGTGCGCATCGTTTCGAACTGCCGCTGGTGACGACGACACCCGGTTTGATGATCTCCACGGAAGCACCAGCAGAGTTGACCTTCAGTGACGTGCTTTCCGGTACGGGACCGGTCACGCTCAATCCGTCTGCCAGTGGCGGCGGCCGGGTGGTTCTGGACGCCGCCAATACCTTCACCGGCCCGCTCACGATGGGCAGCGGCACGCTCGCGGTCGACGCATTGAACAACGGTGGTACGGCCGGTCCGTTCGGCCTCTCTGCCGCCGCTCCCGGCAGCCTTCTGCTCGGTCCGGGCACGCTGCGCTACACGGGTGGTAACACGGTGACCGATCGCGGCTACACACTGCAGGCTGGAGCTTCGCCCGTACGCGCCGCCGTCTTCCACACCGACGCCGACGTAACCTTGGGCGGCCAGATACTCGCTACATCTGGAGCGTTCATCAAGACCGGCGCGGGCACGCTTTCGTTTACCTATCCCGGCTGGAACAAATACATCGCCCACGAAGGTATTCCCAATGCTTTTCTGAACATCAGCGACAACGGCGACAGTCCCACGGTCGGTTTCTCCGGTTTTGTAATTACGCAAGGCCGGGTCGTGCTTGGTGTTCCCGGCCAAGTCAATATCTTCTCCAACCGTGTGGACGTCGGGGTTTTCACCACGACCAACGCGAATGCCGAGCACTCCGCCGAGTTGGTTGTGAACGATGGTACCTTCATCTGCAACACCACGCTTTCTATCGGCCGTAACAATGGTAACTCCAATACCGCACCGGACGGCACGACCTCGACCTTTACGATCAATGGTGGCGAGGCCTCGGTGAATCTGCTGGCCGCCGGTCATAATGCGGTGGGGCACGTCGGCTTCAACCCGCGTTCGGTCTGTCAGATCAACGGCGGCCTGCTCAATGTTCTCACTACCTGCAACATGGGTGAAACTGCGGGATCACGCGTCACGTTGAACGTGACCGGCGGCACGTTCGCGGTTCATGACCCCGGCCACAGCATCCGCATTGGCGCGGGAACCGGCGAAGGAACCTTCAACCTCACCGGCGGCACGGTCGAGGCCGCTGGTAATGTGTTGCTCGCGCTCAGTGTCGGCGAATTCAGCAAAGGCACGTTAAATCTGGACGGCGGCACGCTGATCGCCGCGAACATCGTCCGCGGCAACGGCGTCAACGCCTATGCCAATTTCAACGGCGGATGTTTCAAGCCGCATACCACCGGAAATACGTTTGCCGGATTAACACGCGCCACGCTTCGCGCGGGTGGTTTTCACGTCGATACCTCACTGACCGACTTCACCATCGCGCAAGCGTTGTTGCATGATGAAGCCTTAGGCACGGCACCCGATGGCGGTCTGGTCAAACACGGCACAGGTACGCTGACGTTTGCGAATACCGCGTCGAGCTATACCGGACCGACGATCGTGTCTGGCGGTGTGTTGCGCGTGACCGGCGCGTTGCCGTCTGCCAGCGCGGTGACTGTGGTGGCGGATAGCGAGTTGCTTGTGGACGGCAATGCCGGGTTGACACTCTCTGTCGGTGCGCTGACAGTTGAACCGAGCGGCACGCTGGGGTTCGGGTTCGCGTCGGACGGTACTGCCAACGACCGATTGGTTGTCGCCGGAACGCCGTTGCTCGGCAGTGGCCGTTGCGCCCTCTGTCTGGCAGGTACTCGCCTGCCCTTCACCCGAAACGGCACCTATACGCTGCTGACCTATTCCGGCGCAGCGCCGGATGTCACCGGGCTCGCCTGCGCCAACCCGGTTTTCGGCAAGAGCTATACATTCGCGGCAGCGGGCGGCAACGTCACCGTCACGATCGGCACCGACAGTGCCGGTGCCTCCGTCTGGAATGTAGACGCTAGTGGCGACTGGGCCACCGGTTCCAACTGGACCGTCCCGCAGTCCGGAACATCCGGTAGCGCGGCGCGTTTCGATGACGCCATCAGTGCGCCGGTGACGGTCGCCGCCGCTGGCCAGTCTGTAGGTACGCTCTACGTCAACAGCCCCTTTGCTTATACCCTTGGCGGTACGGGGCTCACGCTCGACAACGGTCCATCGTCCGCTCTGATCACGATTGAATCCGGCAGCCACGCCGTCACCGCTCCGCTGACCCTCGCCTCTGATCTCACGGTGGCGTTGAATCCGGGTGCGGGTCTCTCGCTTGGTGCGGTGGACGGCAGCGCGGCGACACTCGCGGCGCAGGGCTCCGGTATACTCGCGCTGACCGCCGCGCCCTCCCTCGCCGCGCTCACGCTCGACGGACCTCAACTCGGCCTCGGCGATGCGCTTACGGTTACGCCGCCCGTCGTCTTGGTATGCACGACGATGATCACGCCAGACACCGCCGCGACCGCCACGCTGGCGGGAGCGGTTTCCGGTAGCGGCGGCATGACCAAGAGCGGATCGAGCATCCTGGTGCCGACAGCGGCCAACACCTATGCGGGACCCACTGAAGTTCACGCCGGCACGCTGCGTGTCGCCACGCTTGCGGCAGGCGGCGCGGCCAGCCCGGTCGGCGCATCCTCGGCAGCCCCTGCAAATCTGGTGCTCGGCAAAGGCACGCTGCACATCACCGGTCCGTCGGTCACCGATCGCGGTTACACGGTGCGTACCGGCTCTTCCGCCCACGCGGCGGTGCTACGCGTGGATGACGAGGTCGTGTTCGGCGGGCAGATCCGTTCCGAGTCCGGCGCGTTTCTCAAGACCGGCCCCGGCACCGTGAGTTATACCTACCCGGGGTTGAATACGATGAACACCCACGATGTCAATTTACCGGGCGACGTGCAGAACATCGGGCCTTACGGCGATGCGCCCACGACCGGCGTGACCGGCTTCACCATTACGCAGGGACGGGTGATTTTCGGTGCGCCCGGACAGACCAACGTGGCCAACCGCATTGATGTCGGCCTGCGAACCACCACGGAGGCGGGACGTGAGACGCCCGGCGAACTCGTCGTCACGAACGGCGTGCTCCGAAGCCTCAACACGGTGTCGATCGGGCGCAACAACGGAAACTGGGTAACCGCCGGCCCAACAGGTGTCTCATCCCGTTTGACGGTTACGGGCGGGATCTGTGACTTCCCGGTTTTGGCGATGGGCAACAGTGCGGGGCTTTCCGGCTTCAACTCGCGCCCGGTGATTGATGTCAGCGGCGGACTGGTTCAAGTCGGCGGCAATTATCTCAGTGTCGGCGAGAGTCCGGGTGCGCAGGCCAATCTGCTGATCAGCGGCGGCACGGTCACCATCTGGCGTGCGGGCAGCACGTTGCGTATGGGCGGTTGGAATGTCGGCGGCGTGGGCGGCAAAGGAACGGTCCGGCTCTGGGGTGACGGCGTGCTCGGAATCAATGGCAACCTTGAGGTTGGCTACGGCCAAAGCAGCGAGGCGGAGTTCCACCTCGACGGCGGCAACTTCAGTGCGCGCGCCATCATCGGCCTCGCCGGAACGCGCAAGGAGTTCTGGTTCAACGGCGGCGTCTTCCAACCCAACACCCCGAGCCAGACGATGAGCGGTCTGACTGCGGCCTATGTTTCGACAAACGGCGCGTGGATCGACACCACGCTGGCCGATGGTTTCGACATCACGCAGAATCTGTTGCATGATCCCGTGCTGGGTGCCGCCCATGACGGCGGGCTTGTCAAAGCCGGGGCCAACACGCTGAGCCTGACCGGCACAGCCAACAGCTTCAATGGACCGATCGATGTCCGCGCCGGCCTGCTGCGCGCACGGTTGGGAGGCACCAATGATCTTGCGGTCGCGGCGGGAGCGGCTTTCGATGCGTTGGGCGAGCGTTGCACGATCGGTGATCTCGTCGGCGGTGGCCTGCTCACCAACGGCACGATCGCTGTAACCGGCACGCTCGATCCCGGTGCTGACGACGCCCCTGCCGGTGCAACAATCACGGTGGAGAATCTCGCGCTGACCGCAGGCGCGACGCTGGCCTGCCCGTGGGTCACCAACGCGCTCGGTCAGGTTACCTGCGATAGCGTGACCGTCACCGACACGCTGACGGTCGAAGGCCCCGGTTTCTTTGATCTCTGCCGCACGGAAGAGGACCCGACTCCCGTGCCGTTTACATTCGTCGCGGCGACCACCGGCGCGACCGTCGGTTCCTTCAACGGCTGGAAAGCGGTCGGCACCGGCTTGTCGCCCGAAAAGAAGATCGCCACCGTGGTGGAGGTGGTTGACGGGCACGTTAAGGTGACGATCCGTTATAGTGGGACCGTGTTGATCGTCCGGTGAACCCTGAATTTCATGAATTTTCATGAGTTTCATGGTTTAAGAAGTCTTCTCTAATCGGGATCAGGAACGAAAAAATGCGGCGAAGGGATGATGTTGTGAAAAAATGCGTTGTATGCATGTGCATGGTCATTCAGGCGGCTTTAGGGCTGGCCGTTGCGGAGACGTTGTTGATCCCGGCGAACTGGAATCCGCAGATAGCGGCCGACAAGGTTTTGCAGGGTCTGGTTTCTGTCAACGGACCGGAAGTCAAGGGAGCACATGACGCCGAGTTGGCCATTGTCGGCGACAAGGCGTATATCGTGGCTGAATACAATGACTTGAAACCCGGACACGGTACCGGACAGGAGTATGTCGCGTTGTCCATTGTGGACATTCCGTCTCTGACGCTGGAACGGTTCATTCCGTTTGCGCGGGCAGGGCAGACGTTTGAAAACGAAATCTTGCCGGATGGTTATTGCTTTGTACCACGTATCATTCAGAAGGATGATCGGACATTGCGGTGTTATTTCGCCAGCCATCCACGCGGGCAGGAGGGACAGACCTGGATCATCGATTTTGACCTCAAGGATCGCGTTTTCGCGAACCGGATCAAGCGGGCGAAACTCAAAACCTCGGAAGGGGTGTTCGACCTTCAACCCCGGCATTTTCATGCGGATGCCGCGCGACACGGGTTTACGAAAAAAGCAGCCGTGCATGGCTTGTATCTGTTCGACTCGTTCAAAGTTTTTGACGGAAAAACTTACATTGCGATCAATAATTTTCCTGTCGGACAGAACGCGCTGGCGTGTGTCAATGCTGGTTTGGACACATTCGAGATTATCGGACACTACAATGAACCTCAGGGATTGCGGATTACAGAATCTGCGGTCAATCGTCTGCCGGACGGCACATGGATGGCGATCTGCCGTCAGGACGGCGGCAACAACAATTACCTCTTCACGACCAGCAAAGACGGCCGCGATTGGGCGGTTTGCGAACATCGCGACATCGTGCGGACAGGTTTGAACGCCAAACCCACATTTGATCGGTTCAAGGGTGTCTATTATCTCGGTTGGCAAGACAATGCGCGGGTAAACGGGACTGGACGTACGGTTTTCAATGTCGATGTCTCTCTAGACGGGAAAACGTGGGTACGGAAATACCGGTTTGAAACGGCCGATTGTTTCTGCTACCCGACGTTCCGTGAACATCGGGGTGCCATATACCTGACCGCTACGCAAGGACAACACTCCGGTGAGCGGATCATGTTTGGAAAGCTGGAGTGATTTGTACGGTAGGTAAGGTGAACCATGAAACACACGAAACTTCATGAAAGGTTTTTTTGAGGGCATTGCTCGGGTTTGTTTAACCACAGAGAACACAGAGGGCACAGAGTTTTTTTGGGGGGCGGGGCTGGCCGCAAGTCGCAGGTCGCGGGTCGCGAGTCAAACTCTCTTATTGCGACCACGCAGTGGCTCGCAATCGTGAGAGTAAAAACACTGCCCGGTTGTTGAAGGAGGATGATGAATGATGAGAAGGATGACGACAATCATAGTTGCAACGATCACACTATGCGGGCTGATATCGCTTCACGCGCAACCACGCGATACGTCCTTTGGCCAGCCGCCTAAGGCCCCGCCACCGGAGCATGCTGGCCCGCCGCTACCGCGTCATGCGGCCACCAACCGCGCCTTCACCGGTATCTCCAGTCTGGCGGTCGCGCCCAACGGCCGGCTCTGGGTGACCTGGTATGCCGGTCACACGCCGGGCGAGGATCACAACAACTATGTGGTGCTCGCTACCAGTGGCGACGGTGGTGCGACTTGGAAGGAACTGCTTACCGTGGATCCCGACGGCGAGGGACCGCGCCGCACCTTTGATCCCGAAGTGTGGATTGCGCCGGATGGCCGGCTGCGCTGGATATGGACCGACCGCACCCTGCCACACAGCAACGTGGCATCCGATGCGCTCTGGATGATCGTGCTCGACGATCCTGCGTCGGAAAATACTGCATGGCACCCGCCGGTATATATCACGCAGGGCGTGATGATGTGCAAGCCCATCGTGCTCTCTTCAGGCGAGTGGGCGTTGCCGGTCTGCACCTGGTATTCGGAGAACAGTTCGAAGATGGTGGTCTCTACCGACAACGGCAAGACGTGGTCGGTGCGCGGCGGCGCGAACATGCCCAGGGAAGACCGTTGTTTTGACGAGCACATGTTTGTGGAACGCAAGGACGGCTCGATCTGGTGTCTGTCGCGCGCCAAGTCCGGCATCCGCGAGGCGGTCTCGACCGACCGCGGCGTAACGTGGTCGCCGCTGGTTCCGTCGCCGATCCAGCACCCTTCGGCGCGTTTCTTCATCACGCGGCTGCTCTCCGGCAACCTGCTGCTCGTGAAGCACGGTCCGATTGGAAAGAAGACCGGTCGCTCGCATCTCATGGCCTTTGTGTCGAAGGACGATGGCCGGAGTTGGGAGGGCGGCTTGATGCTCGATGAGCGGGGCGGCGTCTCTTATCCCGACGGCCAGCAGGCGGCGGACGGCACGATCTACATCACATACGATTTTGACCGTATCGGCAAACGCCATATCCTCTTCTCCACTTTCCGCGAGGAGGACGTGCTGGCCGGCAAGCCGGTTTCCGGCGCGGTACGTCTGCGCCAGATCGTGAGCGAGGGGTCCGGCGGTGCCGAACGCCCTAAGCCGCAGGTCAACGCGAATGCCGATGGCGCGCCGCTTGCGGCGGGGGGTGCGGGCTTGCTGGCTGCGGAGGTGCTGGATCCCGTGGCCTTTAAAGCCGGCGTCACGCTCTTCACCGATCGCTCCTACACGCTGGCCGAAGTGCCCGACGCGCTCAAAGACGCGCGCTTTCTGCGCGTTTCCATGGACGGTCCCAAGACGTTACGCTGCACACGTGCGGGGATGGTCGCGGTGCTCACTCCGTTGCCGGAGCGCAATTCGGATAGCGTGTCCAAGGCCCTGTTGGAGCAGGGTTTCCAGAAAGTGCGCTTGCCCGAGGTACGCCTGTTCGATCCGGCCAATCCGCGCAACTTCTGCACGCTGTTCCAAAAGCGCTGCGCCGAGGGCGAGACCGTCACCTTTGGGAAATGGGGACTACCACTCTTCTACGGCAAGTGATACCATGAGACTTGTGAGGGGCGGAGAGTGCGGCGAGGGAACCATGAAACACATGAAACTTCATGAAAGGTGGGAAAATGATGAGAAGGATAACGACACTCATAGCCGTAACGATCACACTGTGCGGGCTGGTACCGCTTCACACGCGCGCTGCCGAGCCGCTCGTTTCCCGTGCGTTGTTGAGCGGGCCGGGCGCGGCGTTTGAAAAGATCGCTGGCGTGCGTCCCGGTGTCATTGAGGAGGGGGCCACCGTGTTCACCGACCGCGCCTTCGTCTACCATCGGCCGCCCGCTGGCCTCAAGGGTATGCCTGCGTTGGTGGGATCGATCGATTGCGACGTGCCGGTCACCGTGTCCAAAGACGGCCTGCTCACCGTGCTCACGCCGGCACCGGACATCAAGGGCGCGTTCTGCTCAAACGCTCCCGAGTTGGAGGCGCGCGGCTTCACATGGGTTCAGTCTCCGGCGCAGTTCCAATTGTTCGGAGAGAACCCTGTCGACACCGTGCGTATTTATCAGAAAGCCGTCACGCGCGACGAGTCGTTCACCTTTAAGAAATGGGTCGTGCTGGCGGGTGTCGATTTCGCAGGCCAAGATTTTTTCACGCCGAACGCACGGGTGGCGCGTGTGGTCGAGGCGCTGAAGGCCGACACGACCCGTCTGGACGCGAAGCTGAACGCGCAGGACATTCTGGTCAACCGTCCCGACTATGTGGTATTCATTCCCCGGCAGCCGCGCGACAAGACCAAGCGCGATCCCGCTCGGCCTGGCGACACCTACAACGACCACTTTCAGGTGATCGAGCACGAGGGCATGCTGTACGCCTTCTGGACGCAAGCCTCGCGCGAGGCGGATATTGACCAACACATCGCCTTCTCGAAAAGCACGGACAAGGGTGAGAGTTGGAGCGAGCCCGTGGTTCTGGCCGGTTCGCCCAACAAGAAGAACCCGGCGTTGCTGGCGAGCTGGCAGCAGCCGATGATCAGCGCGTCGGGCCGCATCTACTGCCTGTGGAATCAACAAACCACCAGCCGCGGGCCGCACTGCGGCCAGATGTTCGGCGCGTATTCTGATGACAAGGGAGACACATGGTCGGCACCGAAAATGATACCGCTGAAGCGCAGCATTCTGGATGATCCCGATCCATTGATACCACCGAGTTGGTGCAACTGGCAGCGTCCGTTGCGCTTGGGCAAAGGGGGGCGTTATCTGGTGGGCGTCTCGCGGCATGGTAAACTGCCGGACGCCAAACGGGGCGGATGCTATATTGAGTTCTTGCAGTTTGACAACATCGATGACAATCCTAAGGTCGAAGATATCGGGCTGAGCTGGTTTTCGAGTGACGAGAAGGTGCTGCGCGTCAGCCATGAAAAATTCGGCGATGTCGCAGAGGAGGTCGGTCTCGTCAAGCTGCCGGACGGTCGTCTTTTCGGCATCATGCGTACCGGTGCGGGGTACCCCTACTGGACGCAGAGTCGTGATGACGGCGTGACCTGGACGCAGCCTCGGCCGCTTCTGGACCGCGACGGCGGCAAGCCCTATCTGCACCCACGCTCGCCCTGTCCGATCTACGACTGGAAGGGATGCGAGGCCGCCAGCGGTTATTACTTTGCCCTCGTTCACAACACCTTCGACTTCGACGGCAAAAGCGAGTACCAGCATCGCGGGCCGCTCTATCTGATCGCGGGCCGGTTTAACCCAAACGCCGAGCAACCGGTCGAGTTTGCGCCGCCGAAACTTTTCGCCGAGCGCAAGGGCGGCAACTCGTTCTACACGAGCTACACGATCATGGACGGCAAAGGCATTCTCTGGTTCCCCGACCACAAGTTTTATCTGCTCGGACGTGAGATCGGGGAGGAGTGGTTTAAGTAAAGCTTAGAAAGAAAGGTGGACAGCGCGGTTGGAATGAGACCATGAAACATGAAACTTCATGAAAGGTAAAAACACTGCTCCGTTATTTCACGCGAAGGCGCGAAGGTTGGAGGGCGAGTGTCCCCACGAGCCGCACTTAGTCGCGACACTTCGTCGTTTACACCTAATCCAAACACTTCGTCGTCAGCGCAATCGACTAGGTGTAGCGACTAAGTGTATTCGACCAAGAGTAAAGACGAAGTGTGTTTTCGCGCGTTGCACAAACCAGTCACCCGTCTCGCAGAGCACCGGGAGGGCCGAGCGTCGCTCGTCTGCGGGCAAGCAGACGCTTGTCCCTCCCAGCGCTTCGCAAGCCCGACGCCAAGTGCTGGGTGGCGTGCAAAAATGGAAACCTTTGTGTCCTTTGTGCCTCTGTGTGAGATCGAATTGGGTTGCGGGCTCCGCCCGCGTTGGTTTGGTTCTATCGAAATCGGGATCGAAATCGATAGAGAACAAATGATGAATAGTGGGGGCGGGCTGTGCGGACACAAACCGCGCGCTAAGAAGGAGTCTTGATTTCATGAAGTTTCACGTGTTTCATGGTTTAAACTCCTTTCCCTGTTGACAGCCGTCAGCCGAACGTGATATAAAACCGGTATACAGCTTTTAGTAACCTGTGTTTTGCCGATATGGCGAAAGGAGTCGGTCATGAATGTACAGAGACGGAGTCCACAGTTTGCTGCTTCAATCAAGACGGGAGCGGCCATCGGGCCTACCCTTTTCGCGGGGAGTACACGATTCCTTATACTCTGCATGTTTGTTATCTACTCTCATGCCGGGACCGTGGCTTTGTGGAAGCTGGATTACGAGGCCGATGATAGCGCCTTGAATGCGCGTTGTCTGCTGAACCCGGCGCACGACCTGCTGCCCTCGGGTTCCTTTGAGGTGGAAGCCGCTGCGGATGGGTGGGCCTCGTTGCCGCCTAATCCCGATACGACCGGCGGCTATCTGGCTCCTCCTGCTAATCAGAATGCGGTCCGATTCAATTCGGATAACGGGGCGCTCACGAACTATGCGATGAGTGCGCGCGTCAACATCACCAACAGCTTCACGGTCGAAGGGTGGGTTTACCGTATGGCAAACCCGACTGGTTCTGGCTGGCACTATCTCGTCGGTAACCACATGGGCGGTGCGGGCCGCTGGATCCTTTCGTTGCGCAACGGCGGTACGAATTGGATTCTGTACGTTGGTGGGCAGATCAATGACAAATCTTTCCCCGTGCAGAACGATCCGGCTTCGACCAATGTCTGGCGACATGTCGCGCTCGTCTACGATCGCGAGGCCGGCACCGTGCAACAGGGGGTGTGGAGCCTGACGGTCGATGGTCAGTCATACGGCGCGTTAACAAACAACAGCCGACCAACCGCGCTCACGACCTTAGACACGATCTTTTCGTTAGGCGGTCGGCCTACCGCGAAAACTACCGGTCCGGTCAGACTCGACTACTGGCGCGTCTCGGACGTTGCTCTAGAACCCGAAGCATTTCTCAACGCCGGTACAGCCACGCCCGCGCCGGAGGTGCTGCCGCGCACGGTTGCGTACTGGCGGCTGGAAGCAGACGCGTCCGGCGCGTTGGACACGCGCGATTTTATCAGCAACGCCCGCTTGTCGAGCGGTCTTGATGTGACTACGCACGTGACGACCATGCAGGCCAGCCGTAATCAGGCGTTCAGTGGTCAGCCGCCGAACAGTACGCTAGTCCTGCCGGAGGGTAACACGGGTTCGGTGTATGCGCAGGCCAGCGGTGCCTGCCTGCGCGTTGCAGATCTGGGCCGCCACTTGGAAATCACCAACAGCTTCACGGTTGAGGGTTGGATCGCGCCGCACCGGCAGGACTACGAGACGGGCATCCAGTACATCGCAAACACGCGTGTTTTTCACAAGGGATGGGCTTTCGCGCTCAAACGCATGTCGGACGGTACGCGCAGGCTTGTCATCTACGCCGAGGACGACGGTGGCATTCAGGTTTTTGACGCGCCGCTCTCCGGCGACCTGTCGGCATGGGCGGATACCTGGCGGCATGTGGCGCTGGTCTATGATGCAACTGCCGGTACGCAAGCACAGGGTGTCTGGCGGTGCTATCTGGACGGCGAACTGCAAGGCGCGGCCACCAACTGGCAAGTACGTGTCGGCACCACCTCTTCCGAGCACTTCCATTTGGCTGGTCGCGTTGACAATGCCAGCACCTTCTGCGGGTATCTGGACTGTTGGCGTGTGAGCAAGGCTGCGCTTACGCCCGAGCAGTTTCTTAACGCGACCGACGGCTCGATCGTTGCGACCGACGTGCTGGCGCTGTGGCCGCTGGATTCGGCGGACGGCGTCTACTTCGACGCCTCGGACGTGACCGGGAACTGGTCTTTCGGCACGCCGCTGACGTCCTTGCATAAGGTCACCGGCAGTGCGTCGCAGGCGGTAGCACCGCTTCCCAATCCGGATGCGTCGGCCGCATTTCGCGGTGATCCCGCCGTCAATACAGGCAGTCTGGTGTTCAACACACCGGCGGCGGGCGCCAAGCGCGCATATCTCGCCTCCGACAATTATACTGTGCGCGACACGCTCTGTTACACCAACAGTTTTACACTGGAGGGGTGGTTCTATCGGACGCTGAATCCGGGAAGCTGGCAACTTCTCTTTGCGTCAGGCTCGGCACCGTCGCTCACCACGGGCGGCATGTCGCTCAATTTCACCTACCGGACCACCGGCTACGTGCTCTATGCGGGCGGGGCGGCGCTCGCGAACGATGCGCCGTTCGGCACTGGATCGATTGATAACGAGTTGAACGTCTGGCGGCATGTGGCGTTGGTCTATGACGTGACCGTCGGCAAGGGCACATGGTCGCTCTATGTGGACGGTACGCTCAAAGGCAGTATCGAAAATAAAACGTTGCCGACCTATTCCCTATCGTCCTGCTTCTATGTCGGCGGACGTCCGTGGTCGGATAATTCATTCAATGGCGCGATCGATAGCGTGCGTCTGACACGCGGCGTGCTCGCGCCGTCGCAGTTCCTCAATGCTACGGGCACGCCGCCTGTTCCGCCTGCGCCCGAGACGGTCGCCTACTGGAAACTGGATGCTGACGGCGGCATGCTTGACGCCTCCAGCCAAGTGGAACCACGCTACGGCTTCGCACTGGATGCGTACGCGCCCCTCGCTTCGGAGGTGCAGTTCAAGCGCTTCGTGCCGATACCGGACACGACGCCCGGCTTTATCGGCAATCCGCGCGCCAACGCCGGTTCGGCGGCTTACGACGGCACGCACTACTTGCGCGTGCAGAATCTCGGCAACCGGATCGAACTGGACCGCGCTTTTACGCTCGAGGGTTGGATGTTCTGGAGCAACCAGACTGCCCACGCGGTGCAAACGATCGTAGGGACGCGTTTCGATGCGACGTACGGCTGGCGGTTGTCGCTTGAGCGAAACGGCGATGCGGCGGCGTTCCGGCTCTTCTGCCGTACGCCGACCCAGACGCCATTGGCCGATGCCACTTTCGCTTTTGATGCCGCTGGACTAGCCGGCGCGTGGCACCATCTGGCGCTGACCTTCACGCCCCGCCGCAACGATACCGGCACATGGGAACTCTTCGTTGACGGGGTCTCGGTCGGAACGCTTGAAAACCTCTTCTATCCCGCCGTGCTTCACCAGAGTCATTGGTTCGCGCTGGGCGGGCAGGCCGGCGGCACCGATGCGTTCGACGGGCTGCTCGACTGCTGGCGCGTCTCGGAGGGTGCGCGGACTCCCGACACCTTCCTGTATTTGGGGTATGACAAAGGGACGCTGCTGAAGATCCGCTGATGAGGGAACCATGAAACACATGAAACTTCATGAAAGGTGGGTGTGTTTCATGGTTTAGAACGGTATGAAAAAGGAGAGGAAAGATGAGAGGGTTGATGATAATCGCGGCTACAACGATCATGCTGCGCGGATCGGCGCCGCTTCACGCACAGCCGCGCGATACGCCCTTGCCGGGACGCGGTGCCGCACTCTTCGCGCAAGGGATTTTTGAGCAGGATACGTTTACCGAAGGTGCGCGGCTCTTCCCGGATCGCACTTACACAGTGGCCGAAGCGCCCGCTTGGTTGCGCGGGTCGACCTTCCTGCGCGCAAGCATTGATGGCAACCTTACCGTGACGGTCAAGCAAGCCGGTGTGTTGACGGTGATTACGGCCGATCCCGCCGATCCGCTCGCCACGCATTCGCAATGCACGCGTCTGGAGGAACTGGGGTTTGTCTGGGTCAAGGCACCGGCGACCTTTCAGCTTTTCGGCAAAGCGGCTCACGACATCAGCCGCACTTATCAGAAACTGGTCGCGCAGGACGAAATGTTCAACTTCCCCAAGTGGACGGTGTTCGCCGGTTTCTCCGAGGTGACCGGGCCGCCGCCGCCGTTCGATCTTCTGCCAGAGCGCGGCGAGCGGCTCTACAACGGTATCGAACTTTCAACCAACTGGCCGCCGCGCACTGTGAACATGACGAACTGGGCGCCGATGGCCGTGCCGTATCTGGCCGCGCCGCCGGAGTTGATCCATATTGATGTGGGGCGGCAACTCTTTGTGGACGACTTCCTGATTGCGACCAGCACGTTGCAGCGCGTCTTCGGTATGCCTGAGAAGTACACCGGCAACCCGGTGCTGCGTCCAGAGACCGAACTGGAGTTGAACGGTATCCGGAACGCCGCAGCCGTGCCGAAGGGTGGCGGGCTCTGGTGGGATCCCTATGAGCGTCTGTTCAAACTCTGGTATGAGGCGGGTTGGATCCACACCATTTGTTACGCCACCAGCACAAACGGCCTGCACTGGGAGCGGCCGAGATTGGACGTGGTGCCGGACACCAACCAGGTGCTGCCGCCGGACCTGACGCCCGACTCCTGGACCGTGGTGCCCGATTGGGAGGCGACCGATCCGCTGCAGCGCTATAAAATGTTTATGCGCGGGCCCGGCGGGACAATGCCCGGGGTGAGTATGACTTCGGCGGACGGCATTCACTGGGTGAATCGTGTAGTTACTGGCCACACCGGCGATCGTAGCACCATGTTCTATAATCCGTTCCGACGCAAATGGATCTACAGCCTGCGGAGCGGCTGGCGCGGACGGTCACGCGATTATAGGGAGAGCGACAACTTTCTGCGCGGTGCCGTTTGGAGCGCGGCGGATACCGTGCGTTGGTTGGCCGTGGATGAGAAGGATCCCAAGGATCCGAAAATCCAGCGGGTGCCGCAACTCTACAACTTTGACGCGGTAGCCTACGAGAGCATCATGCTGGGTGCGTTTGAGATTCACCACGGACCGGAGAACGATGTCTGCATGAAAGTCGGTTTGCCGAAAATCACGGAGTTGAATTTCGCCTACAGCCGCGACGGGTTCCACTGGTCGCGGCCTGACCGCAGGGCGCACATCCGTGCGGAACGTTGGGGCAGCGGCAAATGGGATACCGGCTATGTGCAGTCGCTCGGCAATCTTTGCACGATTCAGGGCGACAAGCTCTGGTTCTATTACTCCGGATTTCAAGGCGACACCAATCGCCTCAGCGGCGACTGGTTGCAGAACGGTATGTATGACAAGGGTGCCATGGGCATCGCCTTCTTGCGGCGCGACGGCTTCGCGGCCATGCGGACGGGAGACGGTGGTGGAGAACTCGTCACGCGCCCCGTGCTCTTCAGCGGCGCGTGTGTGTTTGTGAATGTGGCGTGTCCACAAGGCGAGTTGCGCGTGGAGGTGCAGGATGTCGAAAGCGAGACGGCCATTCCGGGTTTTGCGCTGGCCGAGTGCCGCCCCGTCTCCGTCGACAGCACCCTGCACCGCATCACCTGGCAGGACGCCGACACCGTCAGGGCTTTGCGTGGCCGACCGGTCCGTTTCCGTTTCGCATTGTCCAATGGTGCGCTGTACGCTTTCTGGGTCAGTCGTGATGAAAGCGGTCGCAGCGATGGCTATGTGGCGGGCGGCGGGCCGGGATACACCGGGCCGACTGACACGGTGGGGGCTGCTGCGTTGTTGCGATGAACGTGCGGTGGGGTGAAACCATAAAACACATGAAACTTCATGAAAAGTGGGGCATGGTATCGATCATGAAAGAAACCAACGAATGAAAAAAAGTTTACATGAGACGCGCGGGCGACTGAAGCGAGGAGAGGTCCTGATGGGCGTCTTCTGCAAAACAACCGCGCCGGAGTTGATTGAGGTGATCGGGTATGCGGGTTTCGATTTCTGCATTCTCGATATGGAGCACGGACCGGTCAATCTGGAGACGCTCCAGCATCTGATCCGCGCGGCGGAGGTTTCGGGCACGTTGCCGATCGTGCGCACACGCGGTGGTTCGCCCGACACGGTGGCACGGCCGCTTGATCTCGGCGCGGCCGGCATCCAAGTGCCACAGATGGACTCGGAGGCCGCAGCCAAGGCGGTTGTCGATGCCTGCAAGTTCGCGCCGATGGGACACCGCGGCGTCTGCCGGTTTGTGCGTGCCGCACAGTTTTCAGCGCTCGACCGTGCGGCCTATTTCGAACAAGCCAACCAGTCGCTGGTGATCCTGCAGCTTGAAAGCACCTGCCTCGACGAGTATGAAAAGATCGCCGAGGTACCGGGTGTCGATATTCTCTTCATCGGGCCGTATGATCTGTCGCAGGCGCTCGGGGTGCCGGGCCAGATCGAGGATCCGCGCGTATTGGAGAAGATGCGCGAGATCATTGCCGTAGCCCGTAACAAGGGCAAGACGGTCGGCGTTTTCGCCGACACGCTGTCGCAGGCGCGTCGCTGGATTGAGGCGGGCGTGCAGTACATCGCGTATTCGGTGGATCTGGGGCTCTTCACCACCGTCTGCCGTGATGCCATTACCGCCTTACGCGGTCTGGCGGACATACGCACGTATGTAAACTAATTTCATGAAGTTTGTGTTTCATGGTTGAAAAATATGAAAAAAATTAAACAACTCCTCTCGATTCTTGGGCCTGGTATCTTTGCGATCGGTTACACGATCGGCACCGGCAGCGTCACCTCAATGGCGAAGGCGGGCAGCCAGTACGGTCTGCAACTGCTTTGGGTGCTTTTCCTGAGTTGTCTGTTTTCAGGCGTGTTGATGGAGGCGTACGGACGCATGGCGGCGGTGACTGGCGACACCACGCTGCACGCCGTGAAGCGTCATCTACCATTCGGCCGCACGCTGGCTGTCCTGATTCTGATCGGCGTGGCGACGGCACAGTATACCTGTCTGGGTGGGATCTTGACGCTGTCGTCTGGCGCGATCTACGAGACGCTTGCCCTTTACGTTCCCTCCTTGCCGAAAGAAAACTACGCTGCGACGCTGGGCATTGCCGTGGTTCTAATCGCGTTGATGTACAGCCTGCTCATGATCGGTCGCTACAGCTTCTTTGAAAAAGTGCTGGCTTTTTTCGTGATGCTGATGGGAATCACCTTCTTGATCTCGATGTTCGTGGTCTGGCCGTCGCCGGAAATCCTCAAGCAGGCGGTTGTCCCGACGATTCCCGACGAGCCGGGGGCGTTGCTGATGATCGCGGCGTTCGTGGGTACCACGATGGCGGCTCCCACGTTCGTTACTCGGCCGCTGCTGCTGAAGGAGAAGGGGGTGGGCGTATCTGACCTCAAGGAACAAACGCTCGATTCCGTAGTCTCCGCGTCGCTGATGTTTTTGATCAGCGGTTCGATCATGGTTGTCGCGGCCGGCGCGCTCTACGCGCACGGCAAGGAGATCGTCAAGATTCTCGACATGGTCCACACGCTCGAGCCGCTGGCTGGCCGATTCGCGGTCGCGCTGTTCATGACAGGGACGCTGAGCGCCGGTCTCTCTTCGATCTTCCCGATCCTGATGGTCGCCCCGCTGCTGATCTCCGACTATCGCGTGGGGCGCATGGAGCCGCGCAGCAAAACCTTCCGACTGCTCTGTCTGGTGGCGGCGTGTGCAGGCTTGATCGTGCCGGCGCTGGGTGGCCGCAATCCGGTGGCGGTTACGATCATGGCACAGATCTCCAATGTTTTCGTGCTGCCGCTGACTGTCGCCGTGATCTTGGTGCTGGTGAACCGGCGCGATCTGATGGGGGAGCACCGCGCCGGTCCACTGTTGAACATTGGCTTGGCGCTGGCTGGCCTCTTCGCTTGTATCATCGCCGTGACCGGCCTGCGCGCTCTGCTTGACGCATGGTTGGGTTAGGTCTCTCCTAACCATGAAACATGAAACTTCATGAAAGAAGAGTTGTTTTCCCCCTCGCCCTCCGGAAGAGGGCGGGGTGAAGGTTACGGGCTCCGCCCGCGTTAGAGCAGCGCGTTGACTTTGGTCATCACTTCAAAGGCGTCGGCCACGTAGAGCACGTCGGCTTTGCCCTGCGCCCAACCGCAGTTCGGATCCAAGTTGACTGCACGGCGCTCGTTGATGAAGCGCCAGCCAACCGCGTGCGGCTCTTCGCCGTGACAGCAGGTCGCGAGGCCTTTGGGGTGGCGCGGCGTCGAGCCGGTCTGTCCCACTTGGTTCATGTGCGACATGAAGCTCAAGGTCTCCTGGCCCTCGCCCTGAATGTCCACCAGCGATTTGCTGCTGCCGAGCGAGGCCTGCGTCTTGCCGAGGAAGTCGAGGATCAGTGTGCTGGCATCGCCAACGTGGAACTGGCCGTCCTTTTGCTTCTTGGTCCAGCCCGCGCCCGCCACGAAGAGCAGCTTCGCATCCGGCCGGATCGTCTGCGCGTCGGCAACCGGCTTCTGCACACCGGTTACGGTGGTGCGCTGGTCGTCTTCAGCAAAGGTGACGGCTACGGCCTGCGCGTCGGCCTTGCCGGCCGCCCCCTGCCAGGGAGCGAACACACCGGAGTCGAGCAGCAACAGCCAGGGGCGCGCCGCGCGGCTAAAGGTGCCGAGGATGCGCTGGCGGTAGAACCAGCGCTGCGCGCGCAGGGTGTCGCCTTCGGCTTTCAGCGCTACGATGTGGGTGTCGATCTGTGCGCCGACGCGGTGCGCGGCACCGGGCAGACAGCGAGAGAATCGAGAGGTTCCGGGCGCTAGCACGAGTTCAGCCCCGGCGGCCTGGATCAATGCGACGGCGGCGGCGGTATCTGTGGCATAGCGCGGCTGCGCGACTGCCGGATCGTCGACCGTGTAGAATGTGGCCGCGCCGCAGCCCTGAATGGCGTCGGTTGCGGCTGACGCGCCGGTGCCGAGGATCGCCACGTCGAAGGGTTGGCCCAGCGCAACGGCGGCGGCGAGGGTTTCAAGAGCGGCCTTGGGCAGTGAGCCGTCGGCCTGGGTGTGCAGAAGTGCGAGTGTCTTAGACATGGAAAGCGTCCTTATTCAAATCAGTTGTTGATCCACTCGACGATCTCTTTGGCGATCTCGTCGGCCGAGGCATCCTTGACGATACGGGTCTGGCGTTTCTGCGGCGGGATTTCGGTCGTTTCGTAGGCGATACCACCGACGCCCGACGGGGTCGGTTTGGCCTTCATCAGCGACGGCATCACGCCGCGCATGTTCGCCATGCCGACCTGCGGGTTGTTGGGCGGTTCGGGCAGGTTGCCCGTGGCCCAGGCGAGCACGGCGGGCGCGCCCTTGCAAGCGGAGGCCAGATATTCGCCGCCTTCGATACGTTCCAATACCGTGAATGAGTCATCTTCGGCCACCTTAAGTTCATCCACGCCCGCGAAGAAATCGCGGATGCCGAGGCGTTCGCAGACGAGTTGCATGGTCACGCTGGCGTCGCGCGAGGCCGAGGCGCAGCCGCCGAAGACCAGCAGGCGGCTCTTGTCGAGACCCGGGATCGCGGCGATGGCATCGGCCAAGGCGGCCGCCACGCCGTGCGCGTCGGTAAAGCCGCTGGCGCTGCCGTCCAGCGCGACCAGTTCGAAGGGAACTTTCTGCGCTACGGTCATCATGAGCTGCTGAAGCTTGGCTTTCGGACCGAGGCTCACGAGATAGACCTTGCTGCCCGCCGCCTGCTTGGCGAGGTTGGCGGCCTCATACAGCGCGTGGGCCGACCACGGGTCGAGCACCGACGGTAGCATGGTCTCGTTCTTGAGTCCCGGGCCTTGCGGGGTTGTCACCGGTTCGAGTGTCTGTAGCGGATCAGGCACCAAGCTGCCGCACACGACGATTTGAAATCCATTCATCACGAATTCTCCTTGTAGGCTTCAAAACGGTTCACATGATAGCAAAGGATGCGGCGGGCGTGAACCCGTTTTGCGTGAGTTCACCGTAATCGTAAAAAAGCGGGCCGCGATTCCAGATTGACGATCGATCGGAAAAAGCGTACCATCCCCAGTCAATCATGCAGGGCGCAGGCTCTTTTCCCGGATGAACGGCCGGAAGGCGCGGCGGGTTCCCGGCATGGCTGGGTCGATGAGGCTCGTCTCTCTTAAACTGTGAAGGAGTAAAAAATGGCAATCAAGGTTGGTATCAATGGATTTGGCCGTATCGGACGCATGGTGTTCCGCTCGGCGATCAAGAATTTCGCGGACGAGATTGAAGTTGTCGGCATCAACGATCTGCTGGACCCCGATTATCTGGCTTACATGCTGATGTATGATTCGGTCCACGGCCGGTTCGAGGGTGAAGTGTCGGTCGACGGTAATAACCTGATCGTGAACGGCAAGAAGATCCGCCTGACGTCGGAGAAGGATCCGGCGGCGCTGAAATGGAACGAAGTCGGCGCTGACATCGTGGTTGAGTCGACCGGTCTCTTCCTGACGAAGGAGACGGCGGAAGCGCATATCAAGGCGGGCGCGAAAAAGGTGATCATGTCGGCTCCGTCGAAGGACGATACGCCGATGTTCGTCTACGGCGTCAACCACAAGACCTACGCTGGTCAGGCCATTATCTCGAACGCCTCCTGCACGACCAACTGTCTGGCGCCGGTCGCCAAGGTTCTGCACGACACCTTCGGGATCGTCAAGGGTCTGATGACCACGGTGCACGCCACGACGGCGACGCAGAAGACGGTGGACGGCCCCTCCAAGAAGGATTGGCGTGGCGGCCGCGGCATCCTCGAGAACATCATTCCGTCGAGCACCGGCGCTGCCAAGGCGGTTGGCAAGGTGATTCCTGAGCTGAATAAGAAGCTCACCGGCATGTCGTTCCGCGTGCCGACCTCCGACGTGTCGGTGGTTGACCTGACGGTGGTGCTCGCGAAGGAGACGACCTACGACGAGATCAAGGCGGCGATGAAGGCGGCCGCTGATGGCGAGTTGAAGGGCGTTCTCGGCTATACCGAGGATAAGGTGGTTTCGACTGATTTTCGCGGCGAGGCCAAGACCTCGGTCTTTGACGCTGACGCCGGCATCATGCTCGATCCGACCTTCGTCAAGGTCGTGGCGTGGTACGACAACGAGTGGGGCTATTCCAACAAGGTGTTGGAGATGGTCAAGGTCATCGCGAAGTAAGCGAACCGCGCTGATTGTTGTGCATAAAAACGCCGTTCCCGCTTGCGCGGGTGCGGCGTTTTTTTCTGTGGCACGCCGCTGATAATCCACCCGTTTAATAGGCATGAAAATGGAGAGAAACATGTTGCTCGTGGAAGTCACCCGAAAATGGAAGGCAATCGGTTGGATGACGGCGGTATGGATGCTGTGTGGCGTGATGGTTCGGGCGGAAGCCCCGCAGACGACTCTGCCACCACAACAACAGACAGGTGCGCCCGCTCGTGTGGCATTGCTGGACGATGCTTTGCCCGGACATGATCGAACGGCAAACACGCGACTGGCCGAAGCCCTGTTGTCTAAGGGATTCGAGGTTGCACGGTTGACGGCGGATCAACTTCTTCCGCCTGAGACGCTGTTGGCACAGTCGTTCTGTGTGTTGATTTTGCCGCACTGTGCCTCGTTACCGGCTGAGACAGTAAACGCGGTGGATCGTCTGGCACGCGAAGGCGTGCATACGATCTGTATCGGCGGGCCGCTTGTCGACCGGGCACTCTGGCGCGTCGACGGACGCTGGCTCGACGCGGTCGACCGTGCGGCGCTCGTGGAGCGCGTCGAGCCAACATACCGCCCGTTTGAAATCAAGGCGGGGATGGATCTCAAGGCTTGGCGTCGGGTGCGCTCCGGCCGTGACGAGAACAGTACCTTCGCGCTCGTTCCCGAAGGACCGGGAGGAACGGCCTGCCTACGCTTGGACATTGAACGGCTGCAAGGCTGGGAAGTCCGCCATTCGCCGGAAGTCTCCAAGCTGTTCGGTGACGGCGACGACATGATTACGCTCCTCGCAAAAAGCGACAAACCTCTGGCCCAACTCGCGGTGGAAATCATTGAGCGCGACGGTTCGCGCTGGATCGCCGTGTCCGAACTGACCAACACATGGCGCCGGGCGGGCCTGCCGCTGGCGGCGTTTCGGTATTGGCGCGATTCGGTCACCAAGGAAAAACGGGGCGGCAAGGGCGACTGTCTGCGTGCAGCGCAGGCCGTGCGCATCTGCTTCGGCATGTCGGCTTCGCACACGCCTGCGATGGTCGGCGGCGCGCATACGGTGTGGCTGGCCGATGTGGGATCGGCGCGCGATCCGTTGACCGCAGCGAATCTTGCGTTGCCTCCCGCAGACCTTTCGCTCGAAAGTCTTTACCCGCGTTACAAAACGCATGTGGTGACGGGCGAAGTCTCGGTGGCCGGTATGTCCTGCCGCGATGTTGTGTGCGCGATTCCGCGTACACGCGGCGAAGGCTACAAGCGCGGCGCGAAATGGCGGTTCGTGACGCTCGCCGAGGCGCGCCGTCCTGACGGTATGACTGGCGGGGCATGCGAATGGCTTTTGCTCAACAGCCACTCAAACAGGGCCGGGAGCGTGTTTGCCGGATTCGGCTACTGTGACCCTAGTGTGTGGAGCACGCCGCCCGTGTTGGCGCGCGTGGTGGCGGCGGTTGAGAACGTGACGCGCGGGACGCTGATCGAAACAGCAGGCCCGGAACAGTTCGCATACTGGCCGGGCGAGCCGGTCACCTTCGGCGCATCGCTCCGGCATTTCGGCGCGTCGCCGCGCGAGGTCACGGTGACCTTTAACGTGGAACGTGATGGACGTACGGTGTGGCGCACTCCGGTTTCCAGAATGTTGTCGCGTGGGGCAACTGTCATTGAGACAACGTGGCAGCCGCCAGCAGAGCCGGCTGAGTACCGCTATCGGATCACGCTGTTGGACGGTAAGTACGAAGAGACCGTCAGCCAGACCTTTGCCGTGCTAGATCCTGCGCCTGATCCGCATGATGCTTTCATCACAGTGCGGGATGGCAACTTCTGGTTGAAAGGAGAGAGATGGTATCCGGTCGGAATGAATTTTTGGCCGCTTTATGTGTCGGGCATGGATCACGCCGACTATTGGGCGGGCTGGTTGCGTGATCCTTTCTATGCGCCGGAAGAGGTTGAGCGCGACCTGATTCATCTGGCGGATCTAGGCGTGAACATGGTCAGCATCCAGACACCGCCGCAGCGCGAATACCGGAATCTGCTCGATTTTTTGCGACGGTGCCGCCGGCACGGTATCTACGTGAACCTGTTCATGGGGCAAGCCTCGCCGTTGGCATTCAAGGAAGCGGAACTCAAAGGCTATCTTGAAGCCGCGCGGCTGCCGGGCAATGCTACGGTGTTCGCGTACGATACGATCTGGGAACCGGGTAATCACGTATTCAAAAACGATACGGCGCGTGCGCGTTGGGACGGTGCGTGGCGTGACTGGATCGATGAGCGTTACGGCTCGCTGGCGCGTGCCGAGCGCGACTGGGGCGTTAAGGCGCGGCGAGATGCGGACGGTCGTGCGATCTCGCCGCCGGATGCTTGGTTTCGCGAGGACGGTGCGTGGCGTGTGCAGATGGCCGCGTACCGCCGCTTCATGGATACGCTCACGAGCCGCCTCTGGGGCAAGGCGCACTGCCGTTTGCGTGAGTTGGATCCGAACCACCTCATCAGTTTCCGTCAGGGAAATACGCTGCCTTACGATTTTGCACTGAGCGGGCCGGTCAAACATATCGACTTCATCTGCCCCGAAGGCTACGCGATCCCGGATACCGATGAGGGCGAAGACGCGATCGGATTCATCACGCGGTATACGGCGTTCACGACGGGTGGCAAGCCGGTCGTATGGTCTGAATTCGGCCTCAACGTCTGGGACGATGTGCGCATGACGCAGAGTGCCGCGGCGATCGAACGCCAGGGGCGGTATTCGGAGCGGTTCTACCGGACCGGCCTGGCGGCGGGTGCGGTGGGCACGGCGCCGTGGTGGTGGGTCGGCGGTTACCGTGTGGGGGAGCGCAGCGATTACGGGGTCATAGGCCCCGACCGTGTGGAGCGTCCGGCGGCGCGCTTGATCCGGACTTACGCGCCGCGCTTCAAAACGGCGCGTGAGCCGGTCGTGCCGACGGAGTGGTTCGTGTTTGACCGTGACGCGCACGCGGGCGGGTATTGGCGCGCGGCTTTTCATGAGGGCGCTGCTGCCTATCGCGCTGCACGACAAGCCGGGCACATGCTCGGGGTGCGTTCTCCGGGTAGCGGGTTGAGCCAAGCGGAGGCGCTTGGTCTTGCAGTCGGTAACGTGCCGTGCGACGGCACCAATCCCCCCAAGTATCTTGATGCAGAGTTTACGCGCATGCAGATCCGCGACGCGGAGGGCGTATGGCGCGAAGCAGAAAACGGTGCGGTGATCCTTGTGGTGCCTGACCAGCCTGTACGCGCACGGATCGTGGTCGGCAACACGCAAGTCGCGACGTGGCGCGCCGATGACCGGCAACATGCGGTGACGCTCCGGCTCCGTGATAAGGCTGGTGTTCGGACGCTCGGTCGGCACGGTCTGCCGCTTGGATGCGACGGACGCCCGGCTGACGTGCCGTATCTGGCCGATGCCGATTTCGGCGAGATCGATCTCTTCCAGACGGAGGAGGTTCTTGCAAACCCCCTTGCTTTCAGGTGTGGCACGGGCATCCTGCCCGTGTTTCATGGGCGGGACGCCCATGCCACGAGGGGTTTGGCAAGAGTCTCGGAGGGGAAAACGACACCGCTGTCCGTGGAGCTTGCAGTGCAGATGGAGGTCGCGCATCACCCCCCGATCCCCTTCGGCGAGGTTCGGACATTCACGCTGAAAGCAAAAGATAACGAATAACAGGCAGGGCGGAAGTAAGAAGCAATGGGTAAGATGTAATAAGTGGTACAAATTTCATTGCGTGCGCCTGATTTCCGACAATGTTTTGCCGGTTCTTTTCTTAACATAGCGTTCCAGTACGAGTTCCGAAGGCCATCCGGAACGCCCGGCGATCGCGCCGATGGCGACGTTCGGGCTTTTGAGAAGATCCATCGCGCGGGTGAAACGTACTTCCTGTATTTCCTTCAGTACGCTGCGTCCAGTCAGGGAGCGGAACCGGATTTCCGCCTGCCGCCGTGAACAGGGGAAGGTCGCAAGGACGTCCCTCGCCTTTATCCCATCTGCGGCTTTGCGCCGGATCAGTTCCATGGCTGCCTGAACACACGCGTCCGACCGTTTGAAAAGCCGTGTGGACTGGCGTCGCACAATTCCGAGCGGAGGAACAATGCGCAGGACCGCCGGTGAGTCGGGATCATCGATCTTTCTGGCGAGCAGCTCGGCGGCCATGTACCCCGTGGTCTTAAAATCCGGCAAAACGCTGGTCATCGAAGGCCGGGTCGTTTCGCAAATGAGTTCGTCGTTGTCGGCGCCGACGAAGGCCAGATCTTCGGGAACCGCGTATCCCAGGGCGACGGCGGCGGAGAGGGCGCGTTCGGCGATATAGTCGTTCACGCCGAACACGCCGCACGGTTTGGGTAGTCTTCGTAGCCAGGACCGAAGGCGCCTTTGAAGCGCGGTGGTGCCGCCGCGATCGCCGGCTTCAGGCTCGAAAACATGCACGCGCTTGCCGTGCAGTTCGAGCACCGACTTGAAGGCTTCGAGTTTGTCGAGCGTCCAGTAGGTGTGGGAGAACCACCCGACGAGGGCGTAGTCGTGAAAATCGAGCCGCAGTAATTCCTTTGCCGCGACGCGCGCGATTTGTGCGGAGTCGTGGCGGACAACGGACGCACCTTCTTTGGTGATATCGGGTGAGTGGTCGAGAAAGACAACCGGTGTGTGGCGGAAGTGTCTGGGCCGCAATTTTGTGCAGCCGCCGTCCGCCTCCATGATGCAACCTACCGCTTCCCAGAAATCCAGCAGGTTTGCCGTCTGGGTGGCGGAGAGGTTACCGTCGATCACTTGCAGTCGCCACCCGTGCGCATCGGCGAACCAGTGCATCCCCTCGAGTTTGTGCTGCCAGCACTTCAGGCCGGTGGTTCTGAAGACAATGACCGTTTTCATGATGGCGCAAGGATATACGGCGGAACATTGAAACGCAAGAAGAATGCGCAAAAGCATGAATAATTGTTTCGCAAAAGTATGATTGTAGGCGGCACACATCTGGTACGCTATTAGACAACCGCAAGGCTTTGATTGACCGGGGAAACAAAGGAGACAGCTATGAAGACATGGCAGCGTTGGGTGTTTACGACAGGTGTGGCGGCCTTTCTTGTAGCGAGCGCAGAGGCTGAGACGGTGTTGTGGTACCAGTTGGATGTGTTGGACATCGGTGTGACATCGACGCTCAGTACGGTGATCGACAACATCGCCAATCCCGGCATGTATCAAATGCACTGCCACTCGTTGGTCGGCATCAATCGTGGAGTGGTCCCCGAATATATGCCTTCCGGAACTGTAGGCATGCCGTCGGGGATCTGGGTTTACGATCCCGTCACGCAGGAAGGGGGCGAACGGCTGAACGCCATGCACTTTGGCCTGACGGA
>Ga0209719_1001653_pt1 | contig 26499 bp, 24 predicted proteins | sample AD_JPNAS2_MetaG_FD_184421 | JGI IMG/M metagenome (GOLD analysis project Ga0209719, IMG submission 184421) | Active sludge microbial communities of municipal wastewater-treating anaerobic digesters from Japan - AD_JPNAS2_MetaG (SPAdes) (version 2) | ecosystem: Engineered > Bioreactor > Anaerobic...
CTGGGGGTGAACTTGTGCACATAAGCAGCTGTGTATGCCACAGCCATGGCCGTCAGCGCGACCACGCCTGTCCAGCCCATGATGCTTCCCCGAGAGCCCAAGAGGCCCAGATCCGAAAGGACCGCTATCTGCTCCTCAGTTGCAGCGTCGCCCCTTCTGATGATGCTCTGTCCCTTCTGAATGTATACAGGCGGAACCAGGCGTGCCTGCTCTTCGGCAGCCTTCTCCACCCGGGTAAGGTCCAGCGAGAGGTTGGGGCGAAGAGCTCCCACCACTACCCTAGATACCGCCTTAACCCATTGAGGCGATAGCCCGGCCCTCACCAGGTCGTCAGGAATGCCTGAAGCCACCTTCTGCAGGCTGGCATCGGTGATTCGGATCTCCCGCATTGTGCGACCGACCAGCGACGTCGCAACCTGCCGGGCTGAATCGAACTCATCTCTGGGAATCTGGGCCAGCCCCTCCAGATCTGGAGCCGACAGACTGAGAGTGTCGGCCGCTCCGCCCAGCTTCTTGGCCGCTGCTCTAGCCACAGCCTGAGGTGATTTGTCAGAGATACCTTCCCTCTCAGCGGCCACAGCTTCGAACACAGCGTCCACGGATTCCTCCGCCATGTAAGAGTACGACTGGCTGATCTCGTAGTTCTCAAGCGAACTCGGAGCGCTCTTCATGTAGGCCTTGCGCGCTTCTTCCCTGAGCTTGTCCGTGGCCACGCGATTCACAATAGTCCTGGGCGACTCGATGTCCCTCTTGGCGAACTGCCCAACTTCGAGAGCGACAGACTGAGGCAGGACGGCATATGCAATGATGAGAGCCGACACTGCCACAGTAGCCAGAGCTATCATCGCCTTGCCGCCCACAAACGTCTTTATTCTGGAACCCACGCGCTGAACACGCTCGCCCAACCGCGACTCCACTGGCAGTGTCACTCCTCTTCGCGCCGGTCCGGGCCTATGTCGGCGCGCCGTGCATCAAATCGCTCATACGCACGTATGATCCGTTGAACTAGTTCGTGCCGCACCACGTCCAGATCGGAAAAGTACACAAACTCGATCCCATCGATGCCCACAAGCACAGTCCGCACTTCTTCAAGACCCGAGAAGCGTCTCCTCGGCAGGTCTATCTGGGTAATGTCGCCGGTAACCACTGCCTTGGACGAGAACCCAAGCCTGGTGAGGAACATTTTCATCTGCTCAGGGCTGGTGTTCTGTGCCTCATCCAGTATTATGAAAGCGTCATCGAGCGTTCTGCCGCGCATGTACGCAAGCGGCGCTATCTCGATGATCCCACGCTCCCTGTAGCGCTCATACACCTCGAGCCCGAGGATGTCAAAGAGCGCATCATATAGCGGCCTGAGGTAAGGGTCGACCTTCTCCTGCAGGTCGCCTGGGAGGAACCCCAGTTTCTCGCCGGCCTCCACGGCCGGGCGCGTCAATATGATCCTGCTCACCTGCTTCGACTTGAGGGCAGCAATTGCCATGGCCATAGCCAGATACGTCTTGCCGGTGCCCGCAGGCCCTATCCCAAATACTATGTCATTATTCCGGATCGCATCGATGTAGTGCTTCTGCCCTACTGTACGGGGCCGGATCTGCTTGCCCCTGGCTGTCACCTGTATCACGTCGGCCAGCACCGTCGAAAGCGTTTCGGGCCTGCCATCCTGCGCCAACATCACCGAATACCTCGTTTCCCTGCCGGAAATGCGATTGCCCGCGCGCACCGCCGACTGCAGGTCCGAAAGGACGCGGAGTACCTTCTCGACAACGTCCTCGGGCCCTACAACAGTCACCTCATTGGCACGGGCCATGATCTTGCATCCGAGCATCCCTTCGACAAGTCGTAAGTTCTCGTCGCGGTTGCCGAAAAGCGCTGCAGCTTCCGTATTGCCCTCAGTACAGAATCGTGCCTCCACAACCGGATTGCTCAAATGAGACTGTTCCCTCCCGCCTTATCTCATTCGTCGAACGGGTTCAACGACCTACCTCGCCTGTAGACTCGCCTGTCAACTCGCCTGTCAACTCGCGGGCGGCCTCACTTGCGGTACGCCGAGTTCCTCAAGACTCTCTACTACGATCCGTACATCTACCGCCCGAGGCTCGAGCGATTGATCGGATACTTCCTCACTAACCGTTACAATCCTGGCTTCAGTAGGCACTTGAGACATCACTGCCTTCAGCGCGCAGTCGCGCGCAGCAGTGTATGCCTGCTCACGTGAGAGCTGAATCAGCTCCACGCGGAGCTCGTACCGCCTAATTCTGATTACTTCGACAAGACCGCCACCGTCCCTGCCCAGGACCAGAGTCTTGGAAAACTGCTCACTATCATATGCCTCGAATCTGCCCGTTCGCCCCAGGCGCAGCTCCGTTCCGGCCAGGCGAATCAAGTACTGATCTGCAGTGCGTCCCGTCCTAAGCCTGTGCTCAATGGTAAGTGGAATGCACGCCTGCCCAACGCGCCATACGCGCCCCTGCACCAGAGCCCGCGCGTGGATGGGCCGATCACTCGCCCCAAGCGCCGCCCTCCCGCGCACCATGACCTGGCCTCGGACCACAGTATCGCCCTCGCGTACGACAGCGTCTCCAGCTAGGAGTATCAGCCTCGTTATGACAGCATCTGCAGAGGCCGCTATGTCGGTAGGGCCCTCCAAAACCTCGGGCGTAACCTTGGGCACTGCGCGAACCGTGAGCATCGTACCGCGAAGCTCAACGCCCACCCATGCCAACTGCAGAAATGAACGGGTGATCTCACGCCTGATCGCGTCGCAGTCTACTCGGTGCCGCAAGGTCCAACGCCCAATACCCATGTTGTGTAGCGCCTGGAGGATCTGCTCGCGTTCGGGCGACTCAACCCCCACGACCTCGACTGCCCACAGAACGGAAGAGGAACCGTACAGCACAGCAAGGAAAAGGACGGCGCCGAGGACCAGGAACCTCCTGCGAAGGAGGCGCGCCACAATAAACGCCGCTCCCACCCGTTCCTCGATCGCCGCCCGGCAACCCGAAGCCCTGAGCACCGGGCCTAGTTGCCTATAACCATCGACGCTCGTTCTGACTAGCATCATGCCTGGGCCAAGCATCGTGACATCCGCCAGCTCAATGCGGTAGGCGGCTGCCATGTTGACGAACCGCTCCGGAGCTCGCCCTTCGATCCGAATTATAACATATCCGCGCAGCCAGTCCCACAATCCAGCCCCTGCCATTTCAGGGCGCCTCCTGACCAGCGCTGCCAGGTGTGGCATTACCAGTCCAACCTGAGAACTCTACCCGGTCGAACCATCCGTCCGCCACAATCTGCTCGCGGCTGATTCCTCGAATCCTGAGCCGCCTGCCGGCTATGTCGATCTGCCCTGCCGGCGTATCTATCTGTAGGTGACTGGGCGTGTACTCCACCAACCCCCGGTGGTTATCAAGCACCAACCGTGCATTGCCCTCGAAGCTCATGCGCGGCATGTTGAGCGCGATATCCACAGGCACACCAAGAGCATCGGACATCCGGCGGGCGTCTGGAATGCCTCGTCGGCCGGCGGCGCCAACAGCTCCTCTGCGGCTTGACCGACCCCTCGCTTCATCGTCCGACAGCCCCGCGTCGTCTGGCCGACCCACCCTCCGCCCCTTGTGGTGGTTCCGCATCCGCCCGCCTCCCTCGCGCCCCCGCCAAGCAGGGTCGTCCGTCGTCCGTTGCCGTTCCGCTTCAGGCCGCCATTCCTGCGTGGTCGCTGCAAACGTTACTCACTGTCAAGATGTATTCCTCGACGCAGGTCCGAATGACCGGCGACAACCGGTGGGCCGATCTCCTTGTAGGTTTGGGCGCACAGATTGGTAAAAACTAGTCTGTCCATTCTATTAACACGTTTTTGCCGATACGTTCAGTTTGGTTACAATGCCTGATGCATTTCGGAACGCATAACTGTATATAGGCGCAGCCCGGCGCCGTAACTGGTGTTACATTCCAATGGCGACTCCAAATAGCAGTATCCTGCGCAAGCGACCTCCTTAAATGCGGGCACGCATCACCATTTTCTGGTGATGCGTGCCCTTCTTCTTACCATGGCCCGGTTTCATGCAACTATGCGTCTCGTTATGCATCACCCATTGTCCGATTTCGCGACACATCTGCCAAAATGCGTTCAGAAAACGAACGGGTCATAAAAGCCCAGCTCACGGGCGGTTTCCACTCGAAGCCCCAGCGTAGTGCGTCAGATCGCCCCGATGTCCCGCCGGTAGTGTGCGCCCTCGAACCCAATGCAGCCTACTGCGTCATATGCAAGCTGCCGCGACTTTGCAGCACCGGACGCCACGCCCACGACGCCTAGGACCCTCCCGCCTGCCGACACCAGCCGATCACCATCCAAGGCTGTACCGGCATGGAACACCACAACTCCTTCAGGCAGCGGGTCAGGAATGCTTATTGGGATCCCCGTCCTATGGGGACCGGGGTACCCCGGGCTGGCCATCACCACACACGTGCTGTACAGGTCGCAGTGCACTCCACTCGAACCTGCCCTCGAGTCTGCCGCCGGCGAGCCTGAACGCATACCCATACCCTCACCCATACGCCCCAGCCGCCCATGGCACGCAGCCTCCACCAAATCGAGGAGGTCAAGATCGACCAGGGGCAGTACCGCCTGGGTTTCGGGATCGCCCAGCCTACAGTTGAACTCTAGCACCTTGGGGCCCTCTGAAGTGAGCATGAGCCCGGCGAATAGAGCACCCACAAACGGGGCGCCCTCCGCCGCCATCTGGTCAATAGCCGGCCTCAGAATCGTCCGCTCTATGTCAGCCAACATCGCCCGATCGGCCGACATCGCACCGGCGTCAGCCAACATCGCCCGGTCAGCCAGAATAGCCCGATCGGCCGACATCGCCTCGGTAACCAGCGGCGCAGGGGCAATTGCGCCCATTCCCCCGGTGTTGGGGCCCTGATCCCCATCGAGCGCGCGCTTGTGATCGCGTGCCGGCGGCAGGACCCATATGTCGGCCCCGTCCGACAAACACATGACGCTGGCCTCAGGGCCGACGAGCCGCTCCTCCACGAGTATCTTGCATCCCTGCCCCCCGCCCATTGCGCCAAGCTCGTCCACCGCCTGCGCAGCCTCCTGCGGGCTGCCCGCAACTACGACCCCTTTGCCGGCCGCGAGGCAGTCTAGCTTGACCACAACACCGCCCGCCTCCTGGGCAATAGCACGTGCAGCATCGCGCGCGCGGTCAAGGTCTGTGAACGCCTCACAGCGCGCGGTCGGTATTCCGGCCCGGTCCATGACGCCTTTGGCGTAGTGCTTAGACGATTCGATACGGGCCGCCGCCGCGCTCGGCCCGAACACCATTATCCCTTCCTTGCGCATGGCGTCAGCCAGCCCGGCAGCCAGAGGAGCTTCAGGGCCTACCACGGCCAGGCGGCACTCAGTCTCCCGCGCCAACCTAACCAGCCCGGCCACGTCAGTCGTCCTGACCGGAGCGCACGCGGCGAGCCGGCCGATTCCGGGGTTACCGGGGGCAGCTACGATCCGTCCTATCCTGGGGCTCTGCGCGAGGCGCCAGGCTATTGCGTGCTCCCTTCCGCCCGACCCTACCACCAGCACATTGGGTCGAGAAGACGGATTGGGCGTCCTCATATGTACGCCTCCTCAGTGTCTGAAATGCCGTCTGCCTGTGAAGACCATGGCCATGCCATGCGAGTCCGCCGCCTGGATCGAGTCCTTGTCTCGCAGGGATCCGCCCGGCTGGATTATGGCTGTCACGCCTGCCTCCGCCGCAACCTCGACGGTATCGGCGAACGGGAAGAATGCGTCTGAGGCCATCACTGACCCCGCCGCCCGCGACCCCGCCTGTTCCACAGCTATCCTCGCAGAGCCGACCCGATTCATCTGCCCTGCGCCTACGCCCACAGTACCGTTTCCCCGCCACAGTACTATGGCGTTGGACTTCACATGAGCCACTGCCTTCCATGCATTCACCAATTGAGCCAGCTCGCGCTCGTCCGGGGCGCGCCTAGTGACTACCGATACTGCCTGCGCATCAAGTCGCCCAACCGTGTCAGGCTCCTGCACCAAAAACCCTCCGGCGACCGACCGCACGTCCCACCCGTTTCCAGGCATGATATCATCCACGGCCAGCTCCAGAAGGCGCAGATTCCGCTTGCCATGGAGCAGCTCCACGGCCTCCGGAACGAATCCCGGTGCTATGATGACCTCGAGGAATATCTCCGACATAAGCCGCGCAGTCTCCAGGTCCACAGGGCGGTTAAAGGCCGCGATTCCACCGAATGCAGACACCGGGTCGGAATCGAGCGCCGCTTGATATGCTTCTGCTACGGTCGAGCTCACTCCTATGCCACACGGATTGGCGTGCTTGACGATGACGGCTGCAGTCTCGCAATACTCCGCCACCGTTCTCGCGGCAGCATCCGCGTCTCCGATGTTATTGAAAGAGAGCTCCTTGCCTCCAAGCTGCTTGGCCGCAGCCAGTCCCCATGGGCGTGCGCCCGAAATGCGGTAAAAAGCGGCTGCCTGATGCGGATTCTCACCGTAGCGAAGGGTCTGGATCATTGTGCCTCCCAGGGTAAACTCGCGCCCCAAGCCCTGGCTCGCCTCTCGCCCCTCGCCCGCTGCGCTGTCAGCGAAGTAGCGGGCAATGGCAGCGTCGTATGCCGCAGTATGCTGAAAAGCCGCGGCCGCCAGGCGCGCGCGGGTCTTGGGCGACACTGATCCATTCTCCCTCAGCTCAGCGATGACAACAGGATAATCTGCCGGATCGACAATGACCGCCACCCGGTCGAAGTTCTTTGCCGCCGCCCTTGCCATGGACGGACCGCCAATGTCGATATTCTCCACGACCTCTGCCTCGCCGGCCCCGCTCTCTACCGTGCGCTGGAATGGATAGAGGTTTACAGCGACTATATCGATGGGGGTCACGCCAAGCTCCTCCAGAGCCTGCATGTGCTGTGGAGTGGGCCTGGCCAGAATCCCGGCGTGAACCCGCGGATGCAAGGTCTTGACCCTGCCGTCAAGCACTTCGGGAAAACCCGTTACATCAGATACATCCGTTACGTCTAGACCCGCCCCGCGCAAAGCCAAGGCTGTTCCGCCAGTTGAGACTATCTCGAAGCCCAGCTCCGCCAGGGCCCGTGCGAACTCGACCACGCCTTCCTTGTCGTACACACTTATCAGCGCTCTACGCTTGCTCCCGCCCACAGCACGCACCTCTCCCTTCGACTCTCTCCCTGCTTGCCTGCTCGACCAGCTGTTTCCCAAGACGCCCTATCACGTCCACCAACAACTCGTGTTCCTGCTCCAGGATCCTCGCCGATAGGCTGTCCACACCATCGCCCGGCATCACTTCCACCACGCGCTGGTCGATGATGGTTCCGGAATCCATGCCGTAGTCTACGTAGTGTACGGTGCAACCTGAGAACTTCACTCCATATTCCAGCGCCTGTCTTTGCGCCTCAAGCCCCGGAAAGGACGGCAACAGTGACGGATGGATGTTGATCACACGGCCCGGATACTGATCCAAAAATGCCGGGCCCAGCAGCCTCATGAAGCCTGCCAACACCACCAGATCCGGCCGAACTTTCCCCACTGCCGCGGCCAAAGCCAGTTCAAACTGGGCCCGCGAGGGGTAATCACGTCGCCGCACCACAGTCGCCGGAATACCGCTCGCCCGCGCCCGCGCCACGGCAGGGGCGTCGGCCACGTCGGAAACCACGATCTCAACAGACGCCTCCAGACGTCCGGCCCTGATGGCGTCGATTATCGCCTGTAGGTTCGAGCCCCGCCCCGAAACCAGCACTGCCAAGCGGATACTCACGATGTCACGCCCCCTCGAACACCACTTTGCCATCGCCCGGCACTATCTCGCCTATGACGTAGGCCTTCTCCCCATTGGCCTGCAGGATCTCCACCGCGCGCTGTGCATCGCCCGGCCGAACCACAACCATGAACCCGATGCCCATGTTGAACACCCGGCGCATTTCGCCGGCGTCGACGTTGCCTACCTCCTGAATCAGCCGAAATATGGGATGAACCGGCCATTGGCCCCACTTGAGCCGCGCCGATACGCCGGCGGGCAGCATTCGAGGTGGGTTCTCAACGAGCCCGCCGCCGGTGATGTGTGCCATTCCCGTCACACGTACCTGCTCCATCAAGGCCAGCACAGGCCGGACGTATATCCTGGTAGGCCTGAGCATCTCCTCACCCACGGTGCAGCCCGGCGTGAAGCCGAACGCGCCCACGGTGAGGCCTCCCTGCTCCAGCAGGGCCTTTCGGGCAAGAGAGTATCCGTTGGAATGCAGTCCCGACGAAGCTAGTCCTATCAGGACATCCCCTGGACGGATATCCGAGCCGTCAACTACGTTCGGTCTGTCTACCGCGCCGACTGCAAACCCAGCGATGTCGTATTCGCCATCCGGGTAGAATCCCGGCATCTCGGCAGTCTCCCCGCCCACTAATGCACAACCTGCCTGGCGACATCCTTCCGCGACTCCCGACACGATCTCGCTTATCTGTTCGGCCTCCAGCTTCCCGCAACCGATGTAGTCCAGGAAGAACAGAGGACGCGCCCCTGACACAAGGACATCGTTTACGCACATGGCTACGGCATCTATGCCTATGGTGTCGTGGCGATTCATGGCGAACGCTATCTTGAGCTTGGTGCCGACACCGTCTGTACCCGACACCAGGACAGGGTCGCTGTATCCGCTCGGGTTGAACCTGACCATTCCGCCGAAGCCACCCACATCGCCCACGACATCCGGTGTGAAGGTGCTCCTCACAGCCGATTTCATCAAGGCTACCGCGCGGTCGCCTTCGTCGATGTTCACTCCTGCCTGGGCATATGACAGCCGCTCCGCCGACGCACTTGTTCCGGCCGATCCGCCCGACCCGCACAATCCGCATCCATCTGCACGATCTGGGTAGACACCGGTGAAGCAGGCAGTGCAGAATCCAGCTCTCCCTCCATCGGCCGGATCCACCAGATCCGACTTTGCCGCAAGCACCTGCACCGTCTGGACGAGTCCCTCCACAGACAAGTAGCGCAGGCTGTCGGCGCCTATGAGTTGGCGTATCTCTTCAGTGCTCTTGGTGGCCGCTACCAGCTCGTGACCGCGCGACGTGTCAATGCCGTAGCAGCACGCGTACTTCACCGGCGGGGACGCCACTCCCAGGTGCACCTGGCGCGCGCCGGCCTTTCGCATCAGCCCGACCAGCCGAGCGCTGGTCGTGCCGCGTACGATAGAGTCGTCCACCAATACCACACGCCGTCCGGCACACGCATGCTCGACCGCGTTAAGCTTCAGACGCACTCCCGTCTCGCGCTGACTGGCCGTAGGGCGGATGAACGTCCGTCCCAAGTATCGATTCCTAACGATCCCTTGCTGGTATGGGATGCCGCTTGCAGCCGCATATCCGAGCCCCGCCGCGACGCCTGATTCCGGGACACTGATCACCGCGTCGGCTTCGATTGCGGACTCTGCGGCCAATCTCGCGCCAAGCGCCTGCCTCGCTGCAGACACACTGATACCGTCAACCACTGAATCGGGTCGCGCGAAATAGATGTACTCGAAGACACACGTGGCCCGGCGGACGCCTCTTCGGGAGGCGCGTGTCGATACCCGCTTGATACCCTCGCGCGTGATCACGATGATATCGCCGGGCGCCGCATCATGCCAGGTCGTCATGCCCGTGGCATCCAAGGCACACGTCTCGGAAGCCGCCGCCCATCCCTCCGGCGACGAGCCCACCGCGAGCGGTCGGAACCCGTAAGGGTCGCGCACAGCATATATCACGTCGCCCGCCATCACCAGGAAGGAGTAGGCACCCTGCAGATCCTCCATGGCCCGTTCTATGGCGCCGACCATGCCAAGTGAGTAGTAACGGGCAACGAGCGATCCTATGACTTCTGCATCCGACTCGCTCTGGAACACTACTCCCGAGCGCCCGAGCCGCTCGCGCAGGGCCTTGCCGTTGGTTATGCTTCCATTGTGGGCCACAGCCATCATTCCGCCTGTGTAATGAAAGACAAAGGGCTGTATGGCTGTGTCGTCTTCATCCGCGCGCGCCGCATTGCGCACGTGGCCGATGGCTGCATATCCCGACAGACGGGCAAGCGCGTCTTCATGAAAGACCTCAGCAGCAAGCCCAGGACCCTTCGCGACCCGGATGCGTTCCCCATCGCACGACGCTATCCCCGCGCTGTCCTGCCCTCTGTGTTGGAGAGACATGAGCCCATAGAACGTAGTCAATACAGCGTCGGCGCCCGGGTTCATGCACGCTCCGAAAACGCCGCACTCCTCCCTGGGCCGGTCGGCGCCATCCGCGCCGCCTGCGCCGGCCGCGCAGCCCGCCGCTTCCATGCCGGCAGGCGTTACCCCTGCATGGCGCATGGTATCGCCTCCTCGTACGCTGCACGCAGCGCATCGACGCCAACATCGAGGCGCCGCCAGGCTCCGGCGCCGGCACGCATTCCCGTTCCCGCCGCCCCCACGAATTCCACACAGAGCCTATCGCCGCCCACGCGGCCCAGTGTCGTCGCCGGCACGCTCGAGCCGGCAGCAAGAGCCAAGAACTCATCCAATCGACTCTGCTCGAGGGTGACCACTGCTCTGGCCGCGCTCTCGCTGAACAGAGAACGGTCCGGGGCAAGCCCGCCATCGCCGCCATCGCTGCCAATCCGCAAGGTCGCGCCGATAGACCCGGCTATGGCACACTCGGCCAGAGCCACTGCCAGGCCGCCCTCGGATATGTCATGGGCCGATCTCACAAGTCCATCTCGCGCAGCGGTCGCGAGCAGCCGGCACAGTCGGCCTTCTGCCTCGAGGTCAAGCGCCGGCACCTGCCCGGCCTCCACCCCGTGCACGACCGCCAGGTACTCCGATGCCCCGATCTCATCGCGAGTGGCGCCCAGCACCATCACGATGTCGCCTTCTGCCGCAAATCCCATGGGCACCCTGAGCCCAACGTCGTCCATCACCCCGACCATACCTATGACAGGTGTGGGACGTATGGCCGTCTCGCCATCCTCGTTGGCAAGACTGACGTTGCCGCCCGTGACCGGCGTTCCGAGCGCGCGGCACGCCTCTGACATCCCCGTGATGGCCTCGCGGAACTGCCAGAACACCTCGGGCTTGTAGGGGTTGCCGAAGTTCTGGCAATTGGTCACGGCCAATGGGCGCGCCCCTGTGCAAGCCACGTTGCGTGCACCCTCGGCCACAGCATGCGCCGCGCCCAGGCGTGGGTTGAGATAGCAGTACCTGGAGTTGCAGTCAGTCGACAGCGCGACCCCCCGCTTCGATCCGGGCAGACGTACTACCGCCGCATCGGAGCCGGGCCCTATCACCGTGCCCGCCCCGACCTGGTGGTCGTACTGCTCCCAAATCCACCTCTTGCTTGCGACGCTCGGGCTTCCGATCAGCCGGAGCAGGGCTCCCCCCAGATCCGTGCACGCCGGAACGCCGGTCGTATCGAATGCGGCCAGCCTCTCCACGTACCCTGGCTTGGATGATTCCCTGTGATAGACCGGCGCATCATCCGCCAGAGCCTTCGCAGGCACCTGCGCTACGACCGCTCCGCCTTCGGTCAGGGTGACCATCCCGTCTGCCGTGACCTCGCCCACTACCACAGCTTCAAGGCCCCACTTGACCAGGACTTCCCTGACCTCTTTCTCCCGGCCCGGAACCGGCACCAGCAGCATCCTCTCCTGTGATTCTGACAGCATCACCTCGTATGGAGTCATGCCTGTCTCGCGCCGCGGCACTCGGTCTAGATCGATGATCATCCCGGTACCTCCCCGCGACGCCATCTCGCACGACGAACACGTGAGCCCGGCAGCGCCCATGTCCTGGATACCCAGTACACACCCGCGCGCCACCAGCTCCAGGCATGCTTCAAGTAGCAGTTTCTCGCGGAAGGGGTCGCCTACCTGAACCGCCGACTTCCGCTCAATGGCCTCATCAGTCAGATCGGCCGACGCGAATGTAGCGCCATGTATCCCGTCTCGGCCGGTTGTGGAGCCGATTACCATGACAGAATTGCCGATGCCCGTGGCGGCGCCGCGCTTGATGTCCTCATGGCGCATGACGCCCACGCACATGGCATTGACTAGCGGGTTGCTCTCATATGAGGCGTGAAACACCGTCTGGCCCCCCACCGTAGGAATGCCCACAGCGTTTCCGTAACCCGAAATGCCTGCCACTATTCCGGAAAACAGCCTGCGTGCCCGGGGCGAGCTGAGATCGCCCAGCCAGAGAGAGTCGAGCGACGCGATGGGTCGCGCGCCCATGGTGAAGATGTCCCTGATGATGCCTCCCACGCCTGTGGCTGCGCCCTGGTACGGCTCGACTGCCGAAGGGTGGTTGTGACTCTCGATTTTGAAGACGACAGCCAATCCGTCGCCCACGTCGACGATTCCGGCGTTCTCCCCCGGCCCCTGAAGCACCTGCGGTCCTTGGGTGGGCAACCCGCGCAGGACGGCGCGAGTGTTCTTGTAAGAGCAGTGCTCGGACCACATGACCGAGAACATGCCGAGCTCAACGTAGTTTGGGTCCCGCCCGAGCAGCTCCCGAATGCGCTCGTACTCCTCGTCCGAAAGGCCCATCGTCTGCCATACGCGATCCTCTTTCATGGACAACTCATCCGACAATCCGGCCACCTCCCTGCACCCATTGGGCGACTGAATCGAACAACAGCCTTCCATCGGCGCCTCCGAGTATGTCTTCCGCAGCGCGTTCGGGGTGGGGCATCATGCCAAGCACATTGCCTGCCTTGTTGCATATGCCGGCTATGTTGCCCAGGCTCCCGTTGGGGCAAGACCCCGCCGTCAGCTCGCCGGACTCGTCGCAGTACCTGAACACCACTTGGCCGCCGAGTTCCAGCTGTTCCAGGGTCTCGCTATCGACATAGTAGTTCCCCTCGCCATGCGCAATCGGCAACGTGATCACCTGTCCCGGGCGGAGCTTAAGCGTGAACGGAGTACGGGCCGACGCCACTTCCACTCGAACTCGCTGCGGTTTGCATACGAACTTGCAGCTGGTATTGCGGAGCATCGCCCCGGGAAGCAACCCCGCCTCAAGCAACACCTGAAACCCGTTGCAGATTCCTATGACCGGACGGCCCAGAGCAGCGTAGCGAGCAACCGCCTCCATCACCGGCGAGAACCGAGCGATGGCTGCAGTGCGCAAGTAGTCGCCGTATGAGAAACCTCCTGGCAGCGCCAGGCAGTCGAACCCATCCACGGACGTATCAGTATGCCAAATGAAGTCGGCATCATAGCCGGCTGCGCGCGCCGCGGTCTGAACATCCCTATCGCAGTTGGATCCGGGGAACACAACTATCCCAAGCTTCATTCCCCCGATTCCTCCCTGATGCTGAAGTCGTAGTCTTCCACAACCGTGTTGGACAGGAGTTTCGCGCACATCTCATCAACCAACCGCATGCACTCATCTTCGCAGGTCGCTTCAAGGCGGACCTCGATCCGCTTCCCGATCCTCACATCATGCACACCATCGTAGCCCATCGACTTCAGCGCCGACCTGACAGCGTCGCCCTGCGGATCGAGTATGGACTTCTTGAGCTTCACAACGATATCGGCTACATACACCAATCAACCGCACCCCCTGCTGCATTCATCTGCACTCGTACCTGTGTCTGCCTGAAGATGTATCTACGCCAGTGTCTGGACTTGTGCGTCCGCCTGTCGCACCTTCTCTGCCATCGAACGTCGGTATTGCGTCAAGCGCTCCCTCACTTCTGGGTCTGACAAGGCAATGATCTGGGCTGCGAGTATCGCCGCATTGGCCGCCCCATCGATCGCCACCGTGGCCACAGGCACGCCAGACGGCATCATCACTGTGGCGCACAGCGCGTCGAAGCCTCCCAACGCGCCTGATGCTATGGGCACGCCGATCACAGGCAAAACGGTGTAAGCTGCCATCACGCCTGCCAGGTGAGCGGCGCCCCCCGCGCCGGCAATGATCACGCACAGCCCACGCTCCCCGGCGCCGCGCGCATAGGCCGCTGCCTCCTCAGGGGTCCTGTGTGCCGAGATCACTCTCACCTCATGCCCAATTCCCAGCTCGGAAAGGGCCTCCCGGGCTTTTGACATCTTGGCCAGATCCGACTGGCTCCCCATGACCACCCCTACGCGAACGCGCGAAGCTGCCTGGTCGCGCCCAGCGCCGGTGGCTGTCTCCTGCATATCCGTCCCCTCCTTGTCCTGTTACGATAACCGAAAGCAAGCGCCTAATCGCAAATCAAAAAAGAAAAGCCCCGGCGGTTCACTACAGTGAGTGAAACCTAACCGCCGGGGTTTTTGTCCCTAGAGGTGTAGCGCCGCCATGGCGCCTGCGCCGCTCGGACCTAACCTTCCGCCACGCGCACGCGCGGCGCGGAAGTGGAACCCTAGGCGCACTTTCGCTCGTGAAAGCTGCTTATTCAGTTCAGCTTGCCAGATCGCCTACTTCAAGCTTACACTACCGTCTATGCCGAGTCAACCTGCACCGGGGTTCCCCAAGCACAGTCCCCCACACAACACCTGCAAGGGCATGCTCCGGCGCAACACGTCCCGGCAGCTGCCACACTCCGACGGCTCCTTCAAGACGCCCAGCGACCACCATATCCTTATCAGGCTCGGCGGCCGTGTCCTCATCAACGGCCAAGTCCAGCGCCTCACGGCTCAAGTCGACCCCGAACGCGTCGGCCGACTTGGCTATGGGCTCATCGACAGCCTCCCCCGGATCGCCCAAGGAACCGGCATCAGCGGGCATTTCCCAAGTGCGCGCTCGCTCAGATTGCCACTCGTCGGACCGTTCCTGCCTCAATCGGCGCCGGGCCTCGCGACTATCGCCCTCGGCAGGCTCGCCCTCGGCAGGCTCGCCCTCTCCTCCACTCTCACCCTCGCCGTGGCTCTCACCGCGTTCGACCACAATCACGGGCTGAGCAGGCTGGCCGGGGTAGACCGGCCACCCAGGCCTGAAGATCTGCCCGCCCGGGGCCGGCGCCTTCCGCGGTTGGCCCTGCGCGCGTCGCATGGCCCGCCTGGCAGCCTCTTGCTCGGCACGCCTCTTGCCCTGAACCACTGCGCGCAGCACCGATCCCACGAGGAACATCAACCATACCAGCCCTATGACGCCTTCCAAGCCGTCCACTCCGGCCACCTCCCCGCGCAAACCCCTTCAGCCGCCATTTGCTTCATTATCTCATGCCGGCATCCGGCCCGGAGTCATCTGACGTCGGTGCCTTGCCCGTAGAACGCGAGATTGAGTCGCGCATCTGCGTGTCTGCCTTCAGGTTCAGCAGGTTGTAGTAATCCATCGCCCCCATGTTGCCTGTTCTCAAGGCATCCGATAGAGCGCGCGGCACCTCGGCCTCAGCCTCCACAACAAGCGCCCGCATTTCCTGCACTTTAGCCTTGTTCTCCTGCTCCAAGGCTAGAGCGGCAAATCTGCGCTCTGCCGCTTTTGCCTGGGCGATGTTCTTATCGGCTTCCGCCTGATCCATCTGCAGGCGGGCTCCGATGTTCCTGCCGACGTCGACGTCAGCGATGTCGATAGAGAGAATCTCAAAGGCCGTGCCGTCGTCGAGGCCCTTGTTCAGCACCGTACGGGAGATCATGTCCGGGTTCTCCAAAACTCCCTTATGGCTCTCAGCAGAGCCCACAGTGGTCACTATGCCCTCGCCCACTCGCGCTATGACCGTGGCCTCTCCTGCGCCTCCGATCAGCCGGTCGATATTGGCACGCACCGTCACACGCGCCTTGGCTTTGAGCTCAATGCCGTCCTTGGCCACTGCAGCCACCACAGGCGTCTCGATCACCTTAGGGTTGACGCTCATCTGCACGGCCTCGAGCACATTCCGCCCCGCAAGGTCAATGGCCGCCGCCCTTTCAAAGCTCAGGTTGATATCGGCCCGTTGAGCGGCGATGAGCGCATCTACCACGCGGTCGACATTTCCGCCCGCCAGATGGTGGGCTTCGAGCTTATCCACACTCACAGGTATTCCGGCTTTCACGGCCTTGATCATAGGCATGATGATCCTGGCCGGCACAACCCTGCGCAGCCTCATTCCGACCAAGGTGAGCAACCCCACCCGCACTCCTGCGGCCCACGCCGAGATCCACAGGCCAATGGGGATGAAATTCAGCAGCACCAGCAGAAATACGATCACTATAAGCGGAATGACCCAGCCAATCGCCCCCATGTAATACACTATGTCAACCCCCCCGTTCTTCCTGAGAAATGGGCCTTACGAATACCCGGTTTCCTTCAACTCGAACCACGCGCACATGCGTTCCTTCCGGCACGAAACCGCCTTCCGAGATGGCTTCTACCCTCCGACCGCCAACGTTAATGGCCCCGACCGGCCTAAGCGGCGTAATCGCCCGCGCCTCGGTATCCAGCAGTGATCGGAGATCGCTAACCCCAACATAGCCTTCCTCCGGCGCTTCACTATGTTCCAACACAATCCGTCCCGCGCGCCCCAGCTTCTTGCCGCCTCGCGAGAGGAATCGAATGAGCAGGAGTATGAGGAACACAGTGACCACGATGGAGATAGATATGGCCCCCATGGCCTGGGCAGGAGTAGGATAGCTTAGGATCAGACTGGCGAATATGCTCACGATTCCAAGTATTCCTACCACGCCGAAGCCTGGTATAACAAACAATTCCATCAGCAGCAGTGCCAGGCCCACCAGAAACAGCACTACTACCTCCCAGCCTGCCAGACCCCCAACTATCCGGCCACCAAAGAACAGGGCCAGAGAGACCAAGCCCACGGTTCCCGGAATTCCGAAACCGGGCGTGAACACTTCCACAGCTAGCCCCACAATGCCCAGCGTCAGAAGGACTTGAGACACGACATCGTTAGTGAGCGCCCGCCCCAGCCATTCAGACGACGTCATGTCCACTTCGTGCAGCTCTGCGCCGCCGAGGCCGACCTGTTCCAGCAGGTCCCCGATGTCCCGCACGGTGTAGTCGGCGTACCCCACATCCTTGGCTTGCTTGGCTGTGAGCGTCAGGATTTTGCCCCGTTCAATCAGGCCGGGGATCTCCACATCCGCATCTACCATCGCGCCGGCGATCTTCGGGTCTCGCCCTCGCATCTCAGCCGTAGCCTCGAATTCGGCGCGCATGGCGGAGATGTACTTCTCCTCCTTGGGTCGCGTCTCAGCCGCGCCCATCGAGCCTCCCATCTTCATGCCCACATCTTCGCAGGCGATGGCGATCAGGGCTCCGGCCGACCATGCCCTGGTATTTACGAAAGCCACCGTGGGAACGCCCGCCGTCATGATCGAGTCGCGCATTTTGAGCGCCGCGTCGACAAAACCGCCCGGCGTGTCTATCTCGATAATCACTGCATCGGCGCCCGCCTCGCGCGCCTCGCGCAGACCTCGTGCGAGGAAGGCAGACACACCATGCTCGATGGCTCCCCGAATAGGCACCGAGTAGACCAGAGGCGCTGCGTCCGCAGCCTGAGCACAGGCGATAACACACGCCAACGACACCAGCGCCGCGGCAAGCACGGCAGCGGCGCGCTTATTGGATTTCAAGCTCAAGTCCCTCCTCTCCTCAATACTTCCCTACGTCCGGATAACCTCACAAGTTCCGAAAACTGCGAAAAGAGCGTTCGCCGCCCCAATTATACCATCCCTGGATTTCGTGCGGAACCCTGCCTTCTCGTAGCTAGTCGATGGGCTTCGGCGACTGCATTGTCATACCGCGCTTACCCACCTCGAAGCGGATGTCAGGCACTATTCTCATGGTCGTGAACTGCTCATGCCACGTCGGCGCCATGTCCTCTTCCCACACCTTAGCAGGCAGCCTGCGCCTTACGCACTCTCCTATGCCGAGGACGTCGCAGCCCAACCTGTTCTGCGCGGCGTCTATCAGCCGCCTCACCCCGGCCTCCAGATGCCGTGATATGCCGGCCTCCAGCCGTTCAAGGGATCGTACTGACATGAGCTGCTCGCTTGAGAGGACTTCTCGGATGTCCACCGTGCCGGTGACTCGAATCACCACATCCGTCACGTGCCCAGCTGCACGCGGAGTGCGGATCCCTTCCGGGAAGAGAGTGTCGGCGCGAGAGCGGATCATGTCAAACCCTATTGAGCCGCCTTCATCGCCCGGCATGGGCATGATGAAGGAGTACGCTTCGAGTCTGTTGCATACCATGAGGGCCATGGCCGTATCCTCGGCATCGAGCCATCCCACCATCTTGTCTCCGCACAGAGCGGCGCTGCCTTCTACCCTCAGTTCCTTCGATCCGGCCTCCTGCCCGCCCCCCGCGCCTTCAGGCTGCCCGCCTCCGTCCTCGGCCTCCACCAGGCGGACTCGGGCCAGAAGAGGTTGGTCGCCAGGCTGTTCAATCGATGTAAGCAAGTCCAGAAAGCGCGACCGCGGCGCCGTCAACGAGCGGGCCGTATTGCGCATTACATCATCTAGGAACAACGCCGCCGAGCTCGACTGCTTGGTCTGTGTGCCAAGCACGTCGCCCACTGGATCACTTGTGACAAATACCCACGACTTGTAGCGGAATTGGTTGTCGCGTGCCAGCGCATCAAGGGCCCTCGCGACTCCACCGCGGGCGAACCGTTCGCCAAACACCAGCGCCCTCACATGCGCTCGGAACAGCACCTTAGTTGACTTGCCATTCAGCTGGCGAATAGCATCCCACACCGTGTCGCCAACTGACCTCACTCGCCACGACTCCTGCTTCTCACCTTCTGTGGGCTTGGCAGACGGGAGCGCCACCTGTGCCCAGACCTCTATTCGGCCATCTGCCGTTTCGTCTATGCCCAGGCCGAGCACGAACCCGACACTCTCGATTTCCCGCGCGTCTCTGCATCCAGTGATGGACGCGGCGGCAAGTAGGCACACCAGCACGACAACTGCACGCCCCTGCAGCTGTCCGGCCCACGCCGCGCTCGGCTGCGTCCTAGCGTGCATCCCTGTCACTGACACTCTCGCCCCCTCTTCGCGATCCCCGGACGAGTGCGCCAATCAGAAGCGCAACGGGCAACGCTATCGCATACCATACTGAGTATTTCACGAACATACCCAGGTAATCGAATGTTTCCAGCACGGTCTTGGGGATCAGGCTGAGCGCAGTGCCAAGCAGCGCATAGGGGATGATGAGAGGGCGATAGTCACGAAGCCCGAGTACATCGGCGACTGACGTGATCGATGCGTAGAACACCGCCGCCAGTTTCAGCAGGGCAGCTGAGAACCATAGCGCGAGGAAGAGTATCTCCGCCCTTTCGAGAAACTGCCCGAAGCCGACCATCCTGGCAGTCTCGAGCACCGGAAACGTAACGCGCGATATCCCCCTAACGCCCAGCATCATCACTCCAAACCCGGTGGCAGTGGACATGACGACCATTCCCACCGCCACCCCTGTGGCCATTGCCCGCGATGCGCCTCGCTTGTCCTTGAGGTGCCTGATAAAAGCCAGAACCACAACACTCTCCGCTGCGTAGGAGGCGGCCAGAAATCCGCCATGGATGAGCGGCCTGAGCCCATTGCCGACAATGGGCAGCAGGCGGGTGGGCGCCGCCACAGGGATGGCGAGGGCAGTCAGCAACACGAGCGAGATTACCACCAGGGAGAAGAAGATCAGTGATACCCGGGCAATGGCCTCGATCCCAAGATAGGCTGCATAGATGATCAGAAGATAGAAGACGCTGCTTATTAAGACCGGAGGAGTAGTCTGCAGGAATGCGATCCATATCGCCAGCACAGACTCACGCGATCCAAGCCCCAGCACCACACTGCAGTAAGCGACAAACGTGAGACCTATCAACTTGCCCAGCGGAGCGCCGAATACTCTCTCTGCCATGCCGACAAGGCCCTGATCAGGAAAGCGCGCCGCCAGCATCCCGGCGAGGCCGGCTATGCCCAGGCCGATGGCCCCTCCTATCAGAGCGGATATCCATGCCGCCGTGCCGGCTGCAGGAACCAGAATCCTGGCCGCAGCCAGAAACCCCGTGGCGAACACGATCATGGCCGTGATCACAACTATCTGGGTGTAGTAGATCTCGTCTTTGGGCCTATCTCCCGTGGCCTCCGCGGTCTCCGCGATCTTCGCCGCCTTCTCCGTCGTCGCTGCCTCCCTTCCTGGGCTCCTTACGCGCCTTCGCAGCCACTTCCGGCTTCCATGTGCGGATGAACTTCTTCTGACGCACCTGATCCAGTGGCTCGGCGTACTCCGGTCGTTTGTTGAAAGTGAACACTGGCGAACGCCATACGACGTCGCGTAGCGCAGGCCTGGGCTTCATCAGCGGCTCAAGATATGGCACTCCGAAGGATGTAAGCGCCCCCAGATGCAGTGCGATAGCCATGAGCCCAGCCATGAGCCCAAACAGTCCCAGCCAGGCGGAGAGCAGCAGGAGCGGAAACCTGAGCAGCCTGATCGCCAGGCCGGTTGGGTAGTGTGGAATGGTGAAGGAGGCCAGGCCGGTCACGGCCACCACTATCACCATGATTGGGCTCACAAGCCCGGCCGACACAGCTGCATCTCCAAGCAGGAGGGCCCCCACAAACCCCATAGTCTGCCCCACCGGATCGGGCAATCGAACAGATGACTCCCTTATCAGCTCCAGGGCCACCTCCATGAGCAACGCCTCAACTAGAACTGGGAATGGCACCGGCATGTGGGACCCAGCGATCGCAAGAGCAAGTTTAGTGGGGAGCATCTCCTGGTGGAACAGGGATATGGCCACGTACAGCGCTGGAAAGGTGAGGGCAATCGCCGCTGAGATGAACCTCAGAGCACGCAGCGGGCCGCCATAAGGAAACCGCTCGTAGTAGTCTTCAGGCGACTGAAAGAAGCTCGCCAGGTTGCCCGGGGCCATGAGGGCCATGGGGCTTCCATCCACGATTATGCCGACGAGCCCCTCCGAAAGCCCCGCGCAGAAGCGGTCGGGGCGCTCTGTGTACTGCATCTGGGGAAATGGGGAATAGGGGTAGTCCTCTGTGAACTCCTCAAGCACACCAGAATCAGGAAGGATGTCAGTGTCAATGTGGTCGATTCTCTCTTTGATTGTCGCCACCAGACGAGGGTTGGTCAGCCCTTCGACGTATGCAATGGCGATGTCGGTTTTGGATCTGCGACCCACCTTCATCGAGTCCATGCGCAAGTCAGGGGTACGCAGGCGCCGCCTCACCAGTGCGGTGTTGGCGCGCAACAACTCCGAGAAGCCCTCGCGCGGCCCGCGAACCACCTTCTCGGTGTGAGGTTCTTCGATTCCCCTATGCTCCCAGCCCTTGGCCTCGAACACAACGCACTGACGCGCGCCATCGATGAACAGCGCCGCCTCACCCGTCAGAACGTGCTCAACGACCTTGTCGATGGAGGACAAGACGGCGATCTGCCCCGACGGCACGACGTGTGTCATGAACACCGACGCGATGTTATCGCGGCCAAGCGCGCTCGCGTCCAGCGTGGGCACGCGCTCGGCCAACATCACAGAACGCAGCGCGATCAGGTTTATGATATCGCGCGATGCGAGTCCTTCGATGTAGAGGAGCATCGCGTCGATCTCAGGGTTAGTCCAGATGACCAGGCGACGCATGATCACATCCGGGCTGCCTTCACCCAGAAGATCGCGGAGTCGTCGCTCAACGCCGTCCAGCGTGCCGGGGATCGGTGAGCCCGACGCTTCAGAACTCTCATGCCCGGGCCCGGCGGTCCCCATTCCGTCCGCGGCCTCTTCCAGTGGCAACAGCGGTCGTACCAATATCATCCTGGGCCTGCGCACGTCGCCGCGCACCAATCTGCGAAGGAATCTCACGGTGAACACTCCTCCGTCGCCACGCCGGTCTTTCCATATCAATCTGCCCATGCGTGGAGAAAATAATGTGGGAGAGACAATCGTCTCTCCCACACCCATGTTCATTCCTGTTCACACCGCACTATGGGGGGTCAGGCCACCGCCCGACTAGCGAAACTTCCGCTTTCGGGCAGCTTCAGACTTTTTCTTCTTCCGCACGCTAGGCTTGTCGTAGTGCTCGCGCCTGCGAATCTCGGCCAACACGCCCGACTGCTGACACTGCCGTTTGAAACGGCGGAGTGCACTGTCCAGCGATTCATTCTTGCCGACTCTGATCTCTGACATACGGATACCCCCCTCTCCGTGCGAGAATCAACCAACACCACTGCACGTAGCTCCGTGGATCCGTACGTGGCCCACGAGGCAATCTTGTCAAATTATACTTCACGCATTCAGGCAGTGTCAATCTCACCCGGGCCCAGTTTCGCGTGTTCAACCCGGCGGCCAGCCCATCACCCGCCCGCCAAGAACGTGAAAATGGAGATGGCCCACACTCTGCCCCGCGTCCGGCCCCGAGTTCACAACAACGCGGTAACCGCTCTCACCCAGGCCTTTCCCCTTGGCCAGTTCAGCCGCGAGCCGAAGCGCCCTGCCCGCAAGTTGGTCGTGGCCCGAATCCAAATGGCCCAGGCTGGGAATATGTTCCCGCGGTATTATGAGCATGTGTACAGGCGCCTGGGGGTTGACGTCGCCAAACGCCACTAGCTGATCGTCCTCGTAAATCAAGGACGTAGGTATCTCCTTCGCCGCGATCTTGCAGAAGATGCAATCGCCCATCATTCATACCCCCTCTGCTGACCCTTCTACGACTCCCCGGACAAAACCTTCCTGCGCCTCGGTGACTCGCACCGCCACGATAGCGCCTGGCGACGCCGACAAGCCCTCGTCTCCCGCCCTTCGGCTCGCGACAACCCGCACATAATTGCCGGTCAGTCCCTCGCATGCCACGTCGTGCGACTGTTCGACAAGCACGTGAACGACCTGGCCGAGCAGGCCCCGATGGAACTTGAGCGCCAGCTCGCGCCCAAGAGCTATCAGCCGTTCACTGCGGCGCTGCTTCTCTTCCCGCACCACCTGCCCCGCAAGACCCGCAGCGACGGTGCCCCGACGCCTGGAGTACTGGAAGACGTGAAGACGCGAGAAGCCCACCCGTCTACACAGCGCCATGGTGGACTCGAAGGCCTGTTCATCCTCGCCCGGGAACCCGACTATCACATCGCTCGTCACCGCAAGATCCGACACACGGGCGCGGGCGCGGGCCACAACCGCCTCGAACTCTCCACCGGTGTAGCGGCGATTCATGCGCCTCAGCACGTCATCATCGCCAGACTGCAGCGGCACGTGCAGATGCGGGCAGACCGCCGGTTCAGACCCCATGATGTCGAGAAGCCTGTCGGTTACGTCCGTTGGATCCACTGAACTCAACCGCACGCGGGCAATGCCCCTGACGCGCGCCGCCATTTCGAGCACCTCAGCCAAACTAGGCGAACCGCCGAAGTCGCGGCCGTAGGCGCCCAGGTCGATGCCTGTGAGGACTATCTCGCGAAACCCCCGGTCGGCTAGGCGAAGCACTTCTTCGCGTATGCGCTCAAAGTCACGGCTCCTTACCGGGCCGCGCACATATGGGACTTTGCAGTATGAGCAGAAGTTCTCGCACCCGTCTTCGATCTTGACATACGCGCGGGCACGCTCAGCCGTGCCTTCAGAAGGGAGTTCCTCATAGGAACGGCATTCGCCTATGTCGGAGACGAGCACCGCCGGCGCGCCTTCGCGCTCGGTCAGGCCGATGACAGCTCGGACTATGCCGGCGCGATCCTGCGTGCCCGATACCACCGCCACCCCTGGAATTGCCGCTGCCTCGCTGGGAGATGCCTGCACATAGCAGCCCGCGGCTACGATCACGGCGTCGGGATTCTTGGCATGGGCCCTACGGATCAGCTGCCGGGACTTCTTGTCGCCGATCTGCGTGACCGTGCAGGTGTTCACCACATACACGTCCGCCCTGTCGGCGAAAGGTACCACCTCGAAGCCGGCCTTGCGGAACTCGAGCGCAAGCGCGTCCGAGTCATACTGATTCACTTTGCATCCAAGGGTAGCAATGGCAACCCTGCGCACAGTCAGTCTCCTCTTGTGTCTGTTCTTCGTCTATTGTATCATGCCAATCTTGCGCAGGGCGCGGAGAAGCGGGACGCCCACAGCGAACACAGCAACTGCCTCGCCTGCGGCCACCGATAGCATCGCTGCAGGGATAGTCCACGCATGGATCTGCATGTTCGCCACGAAGGGAAGGTATCCACCTACCACGAGGCCGTTGACGAGTATGGGGAAGAAATGCGCCATACGCGAACCGCGATAACGGTAGGTAAGGATGGCTGCAACCGCCGTCGCCGCCGTTCCGAAAACGATGTCGATGATCCCGAAGGGCCCTGCCGTGTTGGCGATGAGCGCGCCCAGCGTGAGCCCGACCACAGCCTCAGGCCACACCATTGGAAGCAAGGTAAGCCCCTCAGCCACCCGCACCTGGAGGACCTTGTAGGAGACGGGGGCGAGAAGCAGACACAGGCCCGCGTAGACACCGGCTATGACCGCCGCCCGGGCCATGTACCTGGTATGTACGTTCATTGTAGCATCCCGCCCCCATCGCACACTGCCAAGAGAGTCCTATATGAGACGCCGGGCCACTTTCCCGAGTAGCTCTAGTGTTCGCCGGCGACGCTCAGGTTAGCCCGGAATCTAGATGTTGAACCACTCGAGGCCTAGCTCGCTGCTGCCCACAAGTTTCTCTGATCCGTCGAGGAACATGAACACGATCGTCGTCGGTCTTGATGGAATCAGCCACCAATCGGGATCCGCCTCGATGGGCTCGTCGTTATTGAGCTGGGTGAGGGTCCTCTCTGCGCTCAGGAGACCCAGTGTGCCTGCGAGCTGGATCGGCTCATCGAGAACCTGACCCGTCGGCATCCCCCATTCACCCGCATCGTCGATTTCCTGTCCTTCGGAGTCAAGGTATTCCAGGCGGACCTCATTGACACTGAAGAACCCCCAGCCGTCAAGTCGAACGCGAATCGTGAGGTCGATTTGCTGATTCGGCTGCAGTTGCAGCGTCGACGGAACGAAGGACACTACTAGTTTCGGCGGGCCAAAGCCGCACCCGGCGAGCGTAGTTGCCATGACCAGCAAGAGGAGTGCGATAGCTGTGCGCAAAACATGTCTTTTCAACTGCTGCACCTCCAGTGGGTCTCTCATCGAAGTCGTGTGCTCGCGAGGAGGTCACTACTGCATATATCGGCGACTAGTCGACGAAAGTGAGTCGGGACCCCTCCAGATCGGACTCGCGGGGTCCCGGGCTTGCGCTGGCCATTGGGGTCAACCTAGTCCAGCTGACTTACACCGATTACTACCGTAGCGGAGATAGGGGTTATGCCCAATCCATCGCCGCTCAGTGTGAACCTGGCATTCGCGGCGTTGACCGCGTCCAGGGGCACGGTGAGCTCGAAGTCAGCCAGGTCGAAGGGCAGAGACTTGTTCTCCCACGGCGTGATGATGATCTCGAGACCGGTTACCTGTAGGGTCGCCTTCGTGTTTACCGGGTTTCCGGTATCTAGGAAATCGACGGTAAGGGTATGGTAGACTCCGCCCTTGGCGACTCCAGTCGCTACAACCGTCATTGTGCCCGCCAGATCGTCGCCCACGAGGTATGCCTCAGGGTTCAGCTCCACTTCTAGACTGATGGAAGCCTTCAGGCACCCAGCTGTCATTGAGGCGAGCACCACGACTGCTAGTATGGCTGCAAGCCTCAAGACGTTTGCCCTCTTCATATTCTGGCCCTCCTCTTTTTCGTGGGGATCTTGTCCCCGCAAATCTTACGATTCTATTCGCTTGCAGGTGGAAGATTCCTGCTTGAGTTCTCGATTATTGGGTGAATTATCAGGCCGGTACAGCAACAGGCCCGCCTCCGGCCCGGCAGGAAGGGCATGGAGGCGGGCTTACGCTCTTGGGCGCAGGTGATGTGCGGCCCCTGTTATTGCTGCGTCGACGCCCGCCCTAAGTGCTGCTTGAGCACTGGCAGCGGAGTGACGCCCACCAGCTTATCGACGGGCTTGCCGTCCTTGAAGATGATGAGCGTGGGGATGCTCATCACCCCGAATTGGCTAGCCGAGTATGGGTTCTCGTCAACGTTCAGCTTCGCCACTTTGATGGGGCTGCCGGCGTATTCGCTCGCGAGGTTATCGATTATGGGGCCCTGCATCCGGCACGGTCCGCACCAGGCAGCCCAGAAATCGACGATCGATACACCGGTGTGTTTTCCAATCTCCGACTCAAAAGTAGCGTCGGTAACAACAACAGGCTTGCTGTTTATTGCCATGTTAATTCCGATCCTCCCTTACAGATCCCGCCCCGGCGACCGCCCTGCGGCGCATCGCCCGTGAGATGCCTCCACTAGTGTGCACATCCTGCCCTCCGCCAACTCCGAAAGTGCTGGGCGCGCGAGGCCCGGTAACACGACCGTAGTTGGGCTTCCGGCCACATACGGTAGGGGGGTATCTGCCGACATCACTATATGGTGGCATGGTCCGTATGTCAACATGCCCCACCCAGTAGACCCTCGCTCGGCCAGGCTACCCAAACTCCCCCAGCTCATACATGATAACCGTGGCCACGGCTAGGCCGGCCGTCTCAGTGC
>Ga0209719_1001659_pt1 | contig 26424 bp, 19 predicted proteins | sample AD_JPNAS2_MetaG_FD_184421 | JGI IMG/M metagenome (GOLD analysis project Ga0209719, IMG submission 184421) | Active sludge microbial communities of municipal wastewater-treating anaerobic digesters from Japan - AD_JPNAS2_MetaG (SPAdes) (version 2) | ecosystem: Engineered > Bioreactor > Anaerobic...
CGAGGTAAGCGAGACGGTCTTGGCCTTGATCGCGTTGGTGGTGACGGTGGCGGGCCTGTATGTGGTCGGGGTGGTGACCACGCATTTTATCGGGCGTCGCCTGATCCAGTTCGGCGAGGGCGTGCTGATGCGGCTGCCGATTGTGAAGACCATTTACTCCGCCTCCAAGCAGGTGGTGGACGCCTTCTCCGTGGGCAGCAAGACGACGTTCGAAGCGGTGGTGGTGGTGGAGTACCCGCGACGTGGCACGTATACCATCGGTTTCGTGACGGGGACCATCATCGATCCCAACGAGCGGAAGCTCTATGCGGTTTTTGTGGCCACGACGCCGAATCCGACCTCCGGTTTTCTGATCCTGTTTCCCGAGGAGGACGTCTGCTTTACTGACATCCCGGTGGAAGACGGCGTCAAGATGATCGTCTCGGGCGGCATGCTGGCACCGAAGCGTTTCGGCCACCGGGTGCGCGAACCGGAGCCGGAGCCAGAGAATACAAGTTGTTCCTCACACGAGGGGCACTAAGGATTTGTGATTTGAGATTTGCGCTGCTCTGGTTTCCTCTCACAGAGGCGCAGAGACGCAGAGATTTTTTGGGGGCAGGGCTGGCTGCAAGTCGCAAGTCGCGGGTCGCGAGTCGCGAGTCAACCTCTCTTTATTGCGACCACGCAGTGGCTCGCAATCTTGAGAGTAAAAGCGCCGCTCGGTTGTTTCACGCGAAAGCGCGAAGACGCGAAGGTTGTGAGGTTGCCGAAAACACGAAATGTCTCATGTCAAACTACGCCCTCAATAAGCCACTTGACCGGCGCGGGTATCAATTGATACCATAGCAAGCGCTGGGAGAGTTGGAATTCAACTATGGCGATGCTCATACCAGAGGAATGGAAGCGAAAGGTGTGCGAGGCGCTAGACTCGGATGACGATAAGCGATGTGTTGTTCGGCAACGCGCTTTGCTGGATTGGGCAGCTACCTTCCCTTTGGCGTTTGCTTACGAGCAACGTGTGGCCTTGTCGGAGGCTCTGAGACAGCCCGAGATTATGGGCGAACGTAAGGTCATGGACGAACCTGCAGAAACCTATGCGTTTTTCTTTACGCACGAACGGGTTAAGATGTATGGCAAAGTCGGGTTGATGCCTGACGGATCGGTCGTCATTATTTACTCATCGCACCGACCGGATCCGTCGAAAGGAGAGAGGCTATGAATGCGATTGACGAAGGCAATGTCCCTATCGAGACGGAGATGCCGGTGCATATTCCGACACCGGACGGCGAGTCGATAGCTGAGACGATTACGGTCAAGGTTCCTGCGCTGAGGAATCCTACTACCGGCGAGGTCTATCTGACTGGCGAGGCGTTGAAGATCATGGACAAAGCGAAGGCCCGCCTCATGGGGGTGCTGCTGCCGACCGAAATCAAGGAGTTGCGGTCGCGTATTGGGATAACCCAGCGCGAGATGAGCGATTTACTGGGGATCGGCGAGAAAACCTACACGCGCTGGGAGAGTGGTCGTGAGCGACCCTCGCAATCGCTGAACCGGTTGTTGGTTGCGCTGTGGGAAGGTCGACTCAGTATCGGTGATCTTCTGGCTAGCCGCCAGCAGAGGTTCTCATGGTTCGGACGGATCAATGCGGCCTGCTTCCGCGGCCCGCGCGACGAACACAGGCCCGAGCCTATCGGTTTTGTCGCCGAGGCAGCGTATCAGGGTGAACGAATCGCCATGGAAACGAGCAATGATACAGGCAACGCTTCAACTAAAGTACTATTTTGTAGCTGAATTGAGCGTAATCGCAAATCGCGATCACGATTGTACAAAGCCGATCGAACTGACGAACGAGAATCTGGTGGTCACACCGACTTTCATCCCCGATCCCGAGGATTCTCGGCTTTGGCAGGTGACGCTTCGCATTCAGCAACAGTCAGGGCCCTCCGTCAACGCCCCGTACTTTTTTACGGTGGAACTGACCGGGTTCTTCTCAGTTGCACCCGAATGTCCCGACAACAAGGTCGAGTGGATGCTGCGAACGAATGCAACCTCGGTGCTGTACTCAACCGCCCGCGAGGTCTTGCGCAGCGCTATGTCTCAGGGTCCGTACTGTCCGCTCCTTCTGCCCACCGTATCCTTTTACACCCCGTTTAAGCAGGAATAAGTGTTTTGTCATGACGAGGCAACTGGGGCACCACCGAAAGGATGGCGGCGCGGTTGAACACCGACAAAGCCTTGTGTCGGTCGGCCGCGCGCGTATTGAGGCTACGGGAAACACGAAACGTCTCATGTCAAACTACGCCCCCGATAAGCCGCTACTCCCCTTTTCACTAGGAACGTATGATTTTCGCGCATCCCTGTCACCAACCGGTTACATTCAGGGCTTGATGTACATTGACCGATCCCATACGATTATTGTCAATCTCGCATGGGGCGAGTGCATAATTTGCGATGGGTTTAACAACACTGTTAGCTGTTTCAAATGACCGTAGAGGCTTGGCATTCCGAATTCAACCCCTCGAAGTTCTTGAGCCGCGTGAATCTAGCGCAGCTTATTGAACGAAACGAAGCGTACAACGAAAACCACATAAGTGATGCAAAAGCGCCCTGCATACTGTGTGGAAAAACGTATTCCATTGGCATTCTGTTGAATGACAAGTCTTTTCTCTGCCAACAGTGTTACTCAGAAGTTGCCCTGATCTCATATCCCGAAAAATACGAGGCACTCCGCCGCCAATTTGTTATAGCGGTGGAATCACGAAGACTTGCATGGGAGGGATTTCAGAAAAAATTCGAATACAAGTCTGAAGAAAGTGCCTTGGTATTTTTGGGTTGGTTATCCCTCCCTCTCGCTTTTGCTAATCCTGCCTTCTTGATTTTAACAGCCATTCTCTTGACAATTGGCTACACGAAAAATTCCGTTAACAAGCAGAAGACTGACGAGTGGTTAAGCCGGAAAGCGCGATGGGAACAAAATAACCCCGAACCAACCGCGCCAACGCTAAAACACTTTCACGATCCAACAGCCCAACTGACGCAAAGGGATCGTCAGATTCTCAAGATATTCAATCACTGGCCGGGTTATCCACCGTTTTGGAAATATCTTCGCTCTGTTGTTATTAGCAGGGACTCCAATCGCTGCCAAGTAACGGGATGCCCTTCTCGATTGGGATTACACGTCCACCACATGCGCCCTGTCGCGGAAGGCGGAACCCATGCTCCAGACAACCTCGTTTCGCTATGCGACTTCCATCATGCGCTTGAGCCGGAAAAGGGGCACGAAAGGATTTGGGCCAACATCAAGAATAACACGCCGTCAATACTGGCATATCGTGGATTGTTTTCAGACATGGCTATGCTTGTCAGAGAGGTACAAGTGTTGAAGGCCCACTTGCCGATGTTGGTGACGCTATCGGGGATAGTGACGAAGACGAGGGATTCGCACCAGCTAAAGGCGGAGAAGCCGATGGAAGTAACACCAACGGGGATGGTCACAACGATGAGGGAAGAGCAGTCTCTGAAAGCGTCGTCGCCGATGGTAGTGACGCTATTGGGGATGGTAATGGAGGGGAGGGAAGAACAGGAAGAGAAGGCCGATTCGCCGATGTTGGTGACGCCAACAGGAATGGCAACGGAGGTGAGAGAGGCACATCCAGAGAAAGCCATGCACCGATAGAGGTAACGCCGCCGGAGATAGTAACGGAGGCCAGAGAATAGCAGGAAGAGAAGGCGTAGTCGCCAATGGAGGTAACGGGATAGCCGCCGAGTTTATTGGTGATGGACAATGTACCTGAGTAGGTCCTGTCGAAGGAGGTGATGGTGGCCTGGCCGTCAGTGATGGTGTAGGTATAGGGGCCGAAGGTGTCAGCGGGTAAAACAAGGGGAATGAGGACGAAGAGGTGCATGACCGCGAGGGCACAGAGACGCGGAAAGCGGGACAGACACGCGAAATGGAGTGTAATGTTGTTGTTCATAGCCGCCTCCCGATTGGTTGAAACATAATCCGAAAAACTCTACGCACAGTGTAGGCTCAAAAGGAAAGCGATACAAGAGGATTTCAACCGACCGCGCCACCCCGATGCGCCCAGAGCCCGCAGTGTCCGCAAAATGGAGGACAACCACCGGGGACGGCGGTTCCCAGATAATGGGTGAACAGAAAGGCAATACCGATTTACATGGAAAAAAATCAAACTCCCAAATCCCAATTCCAAAATCCTAAATCCTAAATCCGATCTTAACTCCGATTACCGCATGCACAAAAACCGAGCGTGACGGCACTTCGCTTTTTTTGATAGAGTGGTGCCCGTTTTTTTCGAGGATAACGATTATGCACCCTTATCGCACACACACCTGTAGCCAACTCCGAGCCTCTGATGCGGGCACCACCGCCAAACTTTCCGGCTGGATCTTCCGCGTCCGCGACCACGGCGGCATCCTGTTTATCGACCTTCGCGACCACTATGGCATCACTCAGGTCGTGATTCACCCCAGCCGCCCCTTTTTCGAAACGCTGAGCCGGGCCAGGCTTGAAACCGTCATCACGGTCACCGGCGAGGTCAAGCTGCGCGAGGTGCCGGCCGCTCATCCAGATTCACCGACCAGCGAGATCGAACTCGTAGCGGATGACTGCATCGTGGAGTCGTCTTCAGAGCCGCCCCCGCTCCATCTGCCCGGCGATGAGGACGGCCCTGAAGATCTGCGCCTGAAATACCGCTTCCTGGATCTGCGCCGCCAGCGTATCCACAGCAACATCCTGCTGCGTTCGCAGATCATCTCGTTCCTGCGGAAAGCGATGGAGGCACACGGTTTCAATGAGTACCAGACCCCGATCCTGACATGTAGCTCGCCCGAAGGCGCGCGCGACTATCTGGTGCCGAGCCGCATACACCACGGCAAGTTCTACGCATTGCCGCAGGCTCCGCAGCTCTTCAAGCAGTTGCTGATGGTCGCGGGGTTCGATCGCTATTTCCAGATCGCGCCGTGCTTCCGCGACGAAGACGCGCGCGCCGACCGCTCGCCGGGCGAGTTTTATCAGCTCGATATCGAGATGTCGTTCGTCACACAGGATGAAGTCTTTGCCGTCGTCGAGGATGTGCTTTACAAGACCTTCACGCACTTTTCGCAAAAGACGGTGGACGCCACGCCATGGGTGCGCATCCCCTACCGCGAGGCGATGCTCAAGTACGGCAGCGACAAGCCGGACCTGCGTATCCCGATCGAGATCTTCGACTGCTCGGAACTCTTCAAAGACTCGGGCTTCAACGCCTTCGCCGGGGCGGTCAAGGCGGGCGCGGCCGTACGCGCGATTCCGGTCAAGGGCATCAAGGACAAGCCGCGCAGCTTTTTTGACAAGCTGGGAGAGTTCGCCAAGACGTTGGGCGCGAAGGGCCTCGCCTATCTGGTCTGGGACGGCGATACGGTCAAGGGGCCGATCCAAAAGTTCCTGACGCCGGACGAGCTGGCCGAGTTGGCGCGGATGGGCGGCACGCAGGACGGCGGCATGACCTTCTTCCTGTGCGATGAGCCGGATAAGGTGGCCAAAATGAGTGGCGACATCCGCAACAAGCTCGGACGCGACCTCGACCTGATTGACGAGCAGGTCTTCCGTTTTTGCTGGATTGTGGACTTCCCGATGTTCGAAAAAGACCCCGAAACCGGCGAGATCGGCTTCTCGCACAATCCGTTCTCCATGCCGCAGGGCGGCATGGACGCCCTGCAGAACAAGCACCCGCTGGAGATTCTCGCCTTCCAGTACGATGTGGTCTGCAACGGCATCGAACTCTCCAGCGGTGCCATCCGCAACCACCAGCCCGAGATCATGTACAAGGCGTTTGAGATCGCAGGCTACGATCCGTCGGTGGTGGAGGAGAAGTTCTCCTGCCTGCTGAACGCCTTCAAGTACGGCGCACCGCCGCACGGCGGCATCGCCCCCGGCATCGACCGCATGGTCATGCTGCTGGCCGGTGAAGACAACATCCGCGAGGTGATCGCCTTCCCGATGAATCAAAAGGCGCAAGACCTGATGATGAATGCGCCTTCAGAGGTCACCGAGAAGCAACTCCGCGAATTGCACATCAAAGTGCGCGAGCGCGACGGGGTGCAGTCCGGTTTAGCCTAAAAGAGCGAATTGAACTTTCAACGCTTAGGTTTCAGGTTTCATGGTTTCGTGGTTTCATCCAAATCGGGATCGGGATCCCTATCGGGATCGATTGTTTAACCACAGAGGACACAGAGATCACAGAGGTTTTTGGGGGGCATCATTTCTGGCTTTATCCGCAGAGCGGCAAAGTAGGGCGGGACGTCTCGGACCGCCCATTGCCGGCCTGACATCCGGTTCTTGGTTCTCTACCTTCCGATCCAGTAGTCCGGCCGTCTATGTAGATGCATGGTCGCCTGAATGACGATCTCATCCGGTTCAACCCGATACAAGAGCGCGTAGGGAAATCGGTGAACAAGCCGTCGCCGGATGCCTGTCCCAACGATTGGCCACCGTTCAGGGGCTTCGCGAATGTCCAGAATGGCCGCGTCGATCTTATCGAGAAACTCGCTGCCAAGGCCTCTTGCCTGAATCTCATAATACTGTGCTGCGTCAAGTAACTCCAGTTCGGCAGGCCGAAGGAAGCGAACTGGCTTCATTTGATTGCATCCCGTGCGTCGCTCAGAACCTCTTCTGCCGATCTCGCCGTGATTTTACCGCTTTTGTATTCACGGTAACGCCGGTCAGCCTCGTCAATCCAGAGTTGCTCATTCTGCTGTTCGTTCAGATTGTCGAGACTGGCAATCAGTCGTTTGGCAAGAGCGGCACGATCCGTCGGCGATAGCTTCAACGCTTGGGCTTCGAACTCCATCAGTTGCGGTGACATTGACAAGCCTCCTCCTTTGTAGCAGATTAAGTTACTTCGTATTTTGTCCCACCTCGCGAAGGCGGATAGACCCCACGCACATTCGGGATGGTATTCGCTCTGGCGGCTACGGTCAAGCGCACATTTGAGAGCAGTTTGTTCTTGAACCCCCCGGCCAAGACGTGCAGAATGGTGCGGCATGTTTCAGCGTGCCTTGTCAGTGTGCCGTTGACCGTTTGATTCACCCCGATTACCACTGAATGAAGAGAAAAAAAGGACTTATCATGTCAGCAAAGAAATTCGACAAGATTCTCGTTATAAACTCCGGCAGTTCCTCGCTCAAGTTCACCCTGTTCAACGTGTCTACAAAGACCGCCCTCGCCAAGGGTCTGGTCGAACGCATCGGCACGCCCAACGCCAACTTGGTGTACCAGCGTAACGACGAGCCCAAGACGGCGCGGGGCATCGCGGCGGAAAACCATGGCAAGGCGCTGGCGATGGCCTGTAAGATGCTTGCCGATCCTGAGACGGGTGTCATAAAGTCACTGAAAGAGGTCAACGCGATCGGCCACCGCGTGGTTCACGGCGCCGAGGAGTTCTCAGACTCGGTAGTGATCACGGAGGATGTCAAAGCCAGCATCAGCCGTTGTGCGGACCTCGCCCCGTTGCACAATCCGGCCAATCTGGACGGCGTGGTGGCCTGTGAAACGGTCTTTCCGAATACGCCGAACGTGGCGGTCTTCGATACGGCGTTCCACCAGAGCATGCCGCGGCACGCCTACATGTACGCCATCCCGCAGAAGTTCTACGATGAGTACCGCATCCGCAAGTACGGCTTTCACGGCACGTCGCACAAGTTCGTGATGCTGGCGGCGGCGGAGTTCCTCAAGAAGCCTGTCGAAGAACTGAAACTGATCACCTGCCACCTCGGCAACGGTTCATCGATCGCCGCGATCAAGGGCGGCAAGGTGCTCGACACCTCGATGGGCATGACGCCGCTGGCCGGCCTGATCATGGGTACGCGCTGCGGGGACATCGACCCCGCGATCATCTTCTTCTTGGCGCGTAAGGGGATCTCAGTCGACGAGATCGACAACGCGCTCAACAAGCGCAGCGGCCTGATGGGTATCAACGGTATTGACAGTGGCGACATGCGCGACACCGTGAACGCCGCCACCCAAGGCAAAGCCGCAGCGGAGAACGCTCTGCACATGTTCGGGCACCGTACCGCCTTTTACATCGGCGGCTACTACACGTTGTTGGGCGGTGCCGATGCGATCATCTTCACGGGCGGCATCGGCGAGAACAGCGCACCTGCGCGCCAGATGATCGTTTCGCGTCTGGAGGCAATCGGCTGTAAACTAGACGACGCCAAGAACAAGGCGACCGCTGGTAAAACCGGCGTCATTACCACCGATGCATCGAAGCTGCCGGCCATCGTGATCCCGACCGACGAAGAGTTGATGATCGCGCGTGAGACCCTCCGCGTCCTTTCAGAAACCACAAAAAGCACAAAGTAGAGGAAAACGTTTCCATGAGCATTCTTGATTCCATGATTCCCCGCGCCCAAGCGGCAAACAAAACCATCGTGTTGCCCGAGGGCCAAGATCCACGCGTCATCACGGCTGCTGTTAAAGCGGCTCAGACCGGCATCTGCACGCCGATCGTGCTGGGCACGCCCGCCGAAATCGCAGCCGCCGAAGCACAGGCCGGCGTCACGCTGGCCGCATCTGGCGTGCGCGCAATCGACTACACGAACTCCGACCTGCTGCCGCGCCTGGCCACCGCTCTCTACGAAAAGCGCAAAGCCAAGGGCATGACCGCCGAGGAAGCCGAAGCCATCGTGAAGGGCAAACGCCTCTACTTCGGCAGCATGATGGTGGCGCTGGATCTGGCGCAGGGGATGGTAGCCGGTTCGATCGCTTCGACCGGCGACATGCTGCGCAGCGCCTTCCACTGTGTCGGTACCGCCAAAGGCATCAAACTCGCCTCCTCAACATTCATCATGGACCTCAAGGCACCGACCGCGTCCGGCGACACCACACTGCTCTTCGCGGACTGTGCCGTGAACCCCTGCCCGGCGGCCGAGGAGTTGGTCGACATCGCACACGCCACCGCCATCTCTTACCGTAAGCTGATTGGACGCCGGCCGCGTCTGGCCTTCCTCAGCTTCTCCTCCAAGGGCAGCGCCAAGCATGAACTGGTGGACAAGGTGCGGACCGCAGCGGAGTTGACCCGTCAGCGCTTTGAGGCGCAGGGCGTGGATGCCATCGTTGACGGAGAGGTCCAGGCCGACACCGCGCTCGTGCCCGCAGTGGCAGCCGCCAAGAACAAGGGCGGCGCGCTTCAGGGCGATGCCAACGTGCTGATCTTTCCCGACCTTCAGGCCGGAAACATCAGTTACAAGCTGGTGGAGCGGCTGGCTGGCGCAACCGCGTTAGGCCCCGTGCTCCAAGGCTTGGCCAAGCCGGTCAATGACCTCTCGCGCGGTTGCAGCGCCGATGATATTTTCGGCACGCTCTGCATCACCGCGCTTCAGAGCGAATAGAGCGCTTAACCTACAAAAGAGCTGCTACCGCTTTTTGGTTTAGGCTTCATGGTTTCATCCAAATCGGGAGTGCTATCGGGATCGCCCCTGAACAACGGGTAACGATTGACACGTTGCAGAGGTGTTTACCTGGGGAAGGTGAAGCGGTAAAAGCGCGAGGGATGGGTGGCGGCGTCGGGATCGGTGAGGTCAATGGTACCGTCGCTGGACACGGTGGCATTGGTGACGGTGATCCATAGCGGGGAGACGAGATTGGTGCAGGCCTCGATGCGGACGGGGATGTTCGTGTTGCCGGTGAGGGTGAAGGCAAACGCGCCCGAGGCGTCGATTTGCGGTGAGGGGGTGGGGCTGAAAGCGGGATTCCAGAGGACGGCGGGACGCCCGCAGAATTTGGATCCCCAGTTCATGGTGTTGGGGAGATAGTAGATCGTAGGAGATGAAAAAACAAAAGCGCGCTGATTCAAGTCGGGGGTTGGAGCGTCACCGGTGAAGAGGACGGAGGCAAGGGATGTACAGTTGCCGAAGGTATACGGTGCGAGGGATCTCACGCTCCCTGGGATGATGGTGGACGGGAGGGCGGTGCAACCATTGAAGACACCGAAGCTGATGGTCGTGACGCCATTCGGGATGGTAACGGAGGTCAGGGCGGTGCAGTCCCCGAAGGCCTGCTCTCCGATGGTCGTGACGGTATCGGGGAGGGTGACGGCCGTAAGGGCAGTACGGTTGTAGAAAGCGTAGTCAGCGATGGTGATCACGCCGCTGGGGATGGTGTAGGCGCCGGAAAAGCCAACGGGGCAAGTCAACAGCGTGGTGAGGCCTTGATTGAACAGCACCCCGCCTCTGCTGGCGTACGCCGGGTTGTCTGCCGCGACGGTGATATTGGTAAGGGCGGTGCAGCCTTCGAAGGCATCCTCGCCAATCGCCGCGACGCTGTTCGGGATCGTCACGGATGTGAGGGCAGAGCAGAATCTGAAGGCTTCATCGACGATGGTGGTGACCCCGTCGGGAATGGTGTAGGCACCAGAGATCCCGTTGGGGCAAGCCAGCAGCGTGGTGATGTTGTGATCGAACAGCACACCGTCACTGCTGGCATAGTTCGGATTGTCTGCCGCGACAGTGATGTTGGTCAGCAAAGGGCATTCTTGAAAGACGCCATGGCCGACACCATAGTCAATGTTTGTGACACTGTTTGGAATCGTGACGCTGGCAAGGGATGTACAGTTCGCGAAGGCTCTATATCCGATGGTCGTGACGGTGTCGGGAATGGTCACGGCCGTGAGGTGGGGACTGTCGTCAAAGGCGTCATGGTAAATGCCCGTGACGGCGTAGCCGCCGAGTTCGTTGGTGATGACCAGCTCGCCGAAATAGTCGGGGGCTTCGGAGTCGAAGTTTATGATCGTGGCCCCATTGCCGCCGACCGTGTAGAGGTAGGGGCCGCAGATCACGCCACCGCCACCGGCAGCGGACACGGCGAGGGGGCAGAGAAGCGCGATGTGCGCGAGCGCGAAGGCGCAAAAGCGCGTAAAACAAGACGTGGCGGTTTTTGTGATGATGGTGTTCATGGCTGATCCTCTTGGCTAGGTTGAATGAGAGACAAACATAACCCGAAACCGAAACAAATCCACCGTATGCGGTACAGAATAAAGGAAGAAGGGGGGCGTGTCAAAAGAAATAAATGAAAAAGCAATCGGTTAGTGACAGGGGGGGCGAAGGTCACGCATTTTCTGGCGAAAAGGGGAACAGAGAAGCGGGCGCGGGTGTCCTCACCCGCAACAACGTGTCTTGCAAAAGGCTGATGTGTACACTTCCCTTGGGAACCCAACCGCGCATCGGAATCACGAGTTGAGAAGTGGGGGCGTAATCGCCCGCGGTCCGCGCCGTGCGCGGAGGCTTTGACACACCGGCACGTTTGTGAGAAAATGGCACCTCTTTATTTCTAGGAACTGTTTACGAGGGAGCTTGATTTTATGAAATTGACGAATGAGTTGCTGGCGCTGACGGCCAATACGATCCGTTGCCTGTCTATCGACGGCGTGCAGGCTGCAAAATCGGGGCATCCGGGCGCACCGATGGGCCTTGCGGACATCGCCACTGTGTTGTGGCTCAAATATCTGAAGCACTCTGCGGCCGACTCCAAGTGGCCTGACCGCGACCGCTTCGTGCTCTCCGGCGGCCATGGGTCGATGCTGCTGTACAGCCTCCTGCACCTTGCCGGCTATGATCTGCCGATGGATGAACTGATGCGTTTCCGTCAGGTGGGCAGCCTCACGCCGGGTCATCCGGAATACGGACACACCGAGGGCGTGGAGACGACAACCGGACCGCTGGGCCAGGGCCTCGCCACAGCGATCGGCATGGCAATCGCGGAGCGTATGGCGGCGGCGCGCTTTAATGTCGTTGACAGCGATCCGGTGGTGGATCACCGCACTTGGGTGTTCTGCGGCGACGGCGACTTGGAAGAGGGCATCAGCCACGAAGCCTGCTCGCTCGCCGGACATTTGAAACTCGATAAACTGGTGCTGTTTTATGACAGCAACAATATCACTATTGAGGGGCGCACCGACCTCGCGCTCAGCGACGATGCCAAGAAGCGTTTCCAGGCCTATAACTGGCATGTGCTGGAGATCGACGGCCATGACTTTGACCAGATCGACCGTGCGATCCGCAAGGCGCTCAGGCTGACCGGCAAACCGGTGGTGATTATCTGCAACACGCTGATCGGCAAGGGCAGCCCCAACAAGCAGGACTCGGCCGCAGCGCATGGTGCGCCGCTCGGCGAAGAAGAGGTTAAGCTCACCAAGGCCGCGCTCGGCTTCGATCCCGAAAAATCGTTCTATGTACCGCAAGAAGTCGCAACGCTGTTTAAGGAGCGTGCCGCGAAAACCAAATGCATGATGGGCAAGTGGAAGCGCATGTTCAAGGAGTGGACCAAAACCAATCCCGAACTGGCGGCGAAGTGGAAGGCAATGCACGAGGATCTGATTCCCATCGACATTGAGAATGCGTTGCCGACCTTTGACCCCGACAAGCCGGTGGCGACGCGCAGTGCGTCCGGCATCGTGCTCAACGCGCTGGCCAAGGTGTTGCCGCAGTTGGTCGGTGGCTCGGCCGATCTGGCGCCCAGCAACATGACCTGGCTCAAGGAGTTCGAGGCGATCGCGCCGGGTAACTTCGCGGGCCGCAATTTCCATTTCGGCGTCCGCGAAATCGCGATGGCCGCGATCATGAACGGCATCCAGTTGCATGGCGGATTCCGCATCTTTGGCGGGACGTTCTTCGTGTTCAGCGATTACTGCCGTCCGTCGATGCGTCTCGCGGCATTGATGGGGCTGCCGGTGATCTATGTCTACACCCATGACAGCTTCTATGTGGGCGAGGACGGCCCGACGCACGAGCCGGTTGAACAGCTTGCGGCGCTGCGTTGCATGCCGAATGTCACGGTGATTCGTCCGGCTGATCCGACCGAAACCGCCGCCGCCTGGGTGGCCGCTCTGCGCAATAAGAAGGGGCCGACCGCCCTGTTGCTGACACGCCAAAACATGAAGGTGATTGACCGCACCAAGTTCCCGTCCGCCGCAAATGTCGAGAAAGGTGCGTATACCCTGTGGCAGAACGGCGTGGGAACCCCCGACCTGACCATCATCGCGACCGGCTCCGAGGTCGAACTGGCGCTGGATGCGGCGAAGCAGCTCGAAGGTAAAAACGTGCGCGTTGTAAGTATGCCGTCATGGGAGCTGTTTGAGAAGCAGAACCAGACCTACCGTGACCGGATCATCGCCCCCGACTGCAAACGCCGTCTGGTGGTCGAGGCCGGCTGCTCGTTTGGCTGGGAACGTTACGCAGGAACCAAGTACGAGATGGTGACGCTTGACACCTTCGGCGCTTCGGGACCTTACAAGGAACTGGCCAAACAATTCGGCTTCACGGTCGAAAATGTCGTCGAAAAGGCGCGCGCGCTGCTGGCGCGTTGATCGGACGAAGATTCGGCCCCATGAATGAGCCGCCTGTAAAAACAAAAGGATACGCCTTTGGCACTTTCAAAGGCGTCTTCACGCCAAGCATCCTCACGATCCTCGGCGTGATCATGTACCTGCGTTTAGGGTGGGTGCTCGGCAATGTCGGACTCGCCCTGACGCTGGTCATCGTGACCGTCTCCAGTTCGGTCACGTTTCTCACCGGTCTCTCGGTGTCGGCGCTCGCCACCAACATGCACGTCAAGGGCGGTGGCGCGTATTATATGATTTCGCGCTCGCTCGGTGTCGAGGCCGGCGGCGCGATCGGCATCCCGCTCTTTTTGGCGCAGGCGATCAGCATCTCCTTCTACACCGCCGGTTTCGCCGAAGCGGTAGTCGCCTTGCTGCCGATGCTGGACGTCAAGATCGTGGGCCTGGTGACGCTCGCGATCCTCGGCCTGATCACCGTCTTCTCGGCCGACATCGCGCTGCGCACGCAGTTTATCGTCATGGCCTTGATCGTGCTCTCGCTGGTCTCTTTCTTCCTCGGCGGGCCACCGGATGCGGCCACCCTGAACCCGCCGGACGTGATACCCGAAACGCTCGGCTTCTGGCCGGTGCTGGCGGTCTTCTTCCCGGCCGTCACCGGTATCCTCTCGGGCGTGAGCATGTCCGGCGACCTCAAGAATCCGAGTCGCTCGCTGCCGCTCGGCACGATCTTGGCCGTATTGACCAGCTATGCGATCTACCTGGCGGTCCCGATTTTTTTAAATACCGTCGTGCCGGACCGCGGCGTGTTGCTGACCGACTTTATGATCGTGCAAAAGGTCGCGCGCTGGGAATCGCTGATCATGCTCGGCGTCTGGGCGGCCACGCTCTCCAGCGCGGTCGGCTGCCTGCTCGCGGCGCCGCGCACGCTGCAAGCCTTGGCGTATGACGGCGTTGTGCCGAGATTTCTGGGGCGCGGCTACGGCGAGGGCAACGACCCGCGCATCGCGACGCTGCTCGCGCTGGCGATCGGCGCCGTCGGCATCCTGCTGGGCGACATCAACATGATCGCGCCGGTCCTGACCATGTTCCACCTCACGGCGTACGGGCTGCTCAACCTCTCCGCCGGGCTTGAGGAACTGGTGAGCAGCCCCTCGTGGCGGCCGCGCTTCCGTGTGCCTGCGGTGCTCTCGCTGATCGGCTTTGTCCTGTGTCTCCAAATGATGCTGATGATCAGCGCCGGCTGGACGCTGGTCGCGATCGCCTTTGTCGCCGCCGTCTACTGGGTGATGAAGCGCCGCGCGATGCGCGCGCGCTGGGGCGATATGCGGGTCGGGCTGTTGATGTTCGGCGCACGCGTTTTGATGCGGCGTCTGGCGCGGCATACCGGCGGCGAACGCAACTGGCGGCCGAACCTGCTGGTCTTGGCGGGTGCACCCACACGCCGCTGGCACTTGATTGAGATGGCCTACGCCATTTCACGTAACCGCAGTTTGGTGACCGTCGCCTCGGTCATCCCCGAAAACACGTGGACTGCCGAACGCGCCGAAAATCTGCGTCTGTCGATCCGCGGCTATCTGGAGAAGCAAGGGGTGGAAGCGCAGGTCCGCATCCAGCCCGGCGAGGATCACTGGTCGGGCATCCGCGAACTGGTGCGCGCCTATGGTTACGGGCCGCTCACGCCCAACACGGTGTTGATCGGCGTCTCGGACAAACCGGATGCGCTACTGCCCTTTGCGCGGTTGGTGCGGCTGATCGCACACACCCGCCGCAACCTGATCATCGTGCGGGAAACAGACGACGAAAACACCACAGACGCCGAACCGTGTATCGACATCTGGTGGCGCGGTCTCGCGCCCAATGTCGCCTTCATGCTGGCACTTGCCTGCATGGTCAGGCGCAGTTCCGATTGGTCAGGTGCCCGGTTGCGTCTGTGTCGTATCGTCGAGAAAGAGGAGGCGCGTGACGAAGCGCAGCGCACGCTCGGCGCTTTCCTCACCCAAGCACGCGTGAATGCCGAAGTCGCGGTGCTGATACAGGATGGACGCCCCGCATTCGAGCGAATCAGAGAGGCCTCGCGCGACTCATCCCTCGTTTTCCTCGGCGTACGTAAACCCAATGAGACTGAATCCGACGAAGCCTACGCGACGTATACCCGCGCGTTCCTCGAAGGCACCTCCGGTCTGCCGCTGACCGTCTTTGCCATGGCCGCCGAAACCGTCGACTTCCAAGGCATCTTCCAGTCTGGGGCCTGACCGTCTCCCAAAAAAGGAAACCGCATGCACGCACGAATAAGCCACCGAAACGTTTTCGCACTTTTCCTGTCGCTCTGGGCCTGTGCCGTACCGTGTGCGCGGACTGCGGAAGCTGTTACAACGGGCAACAAGCCAGTCTTCGCGCTCGACCAGCAAGACCCGCGTCTGACGGCCGGACAGCCCATCGAAGTCGCCGACCGTCCAGAACTGCGCCTACACCCAGGACTGGAGATCACATGCCGCTTCCGGCTCGACAAACTCAGGAACGGCACCCAGAACTTAGCCTCGAAAGATGGCGAGTTCCTGCTGCGCGTGGACGAATCAAAGAACGAGAGCGGACACCTCTCTTTCTTCGTCCAGATCGAAGGCAAATGGGAACATCGGCTGCGCGGACCGGTGGTCGAAACGAACACCTGGTACGATGTACACGCGGTATGGACAGGACACTCGATGAGCCTGACCGTCAACGGCGAGAACTTTAGTCAGTCGCGTATGGGCCGCATCAGGCCCGGGTCGAAACCGCTGTTGGTCGGACCGGTCGCCGGCACGCTCGCGCATCTCGAGGTGTTCAACCCGGCCTTGGAACGGACCGCGCTTTTGACGGCCCTGTCCACAGAGACGGCGGCTCCGACCAAGTCCCGCTCTGGCTTCTTCCGCTCGATAAAGGATGCGTTCACCTCCGCCCCCTCCCCCAGTGCTGAGCACCCTGATATCCCGGTTGTGTTGGGCGGGCCTGCAGCATGGACCGGCTGGCAACCGCTCAACGGCGCCGCATGTCGGCAGGAAAAGGACGCGCTCATCACCGACTTCCCCAACACGACGGCTATGTTGGCAAGCCCGGCACTGTCAATCGATATCGCCCCCTATCCTTTCCTCTGTCTCGATATCGACACCGACGGTCGCGGCGCGACAGGTACCCTCGATTTCATCACCGATTCCGGTACCGGATCGATCAGCTTCCAACTGCAGTCGAGCGGTCGGCCCACGATCCTCTCCGGTACGATGTCCGATGCCTGGACAGGGACGCTGCGCCGTCTGGCCGTGAGTTTCTGCGGCGCGACCGGACCAGTGCGAGTCCGCAATGTGACCCTGGCGAACCGGCCCGTCGGCAAACCTGTCTTTTACATCCGCTCGCTCGCCGCAGGCCGCGCCAAGCTGCGCCCCGACCGCGAAGAGAGCGTAGTGGCCGGTATTCAAAACGTCGGTGGTGAAGCTGAAGCGATCATCGCGCGTCTAGAAGTACCCAAAGGGATCACCGCCATCGACGGCACCAAGCGGTGCATCGAGTGGTTGGGCATGGATGATTTCGACATGGTGACTTGGCGCATCCGGGCCGCGCGTCCCGGCACCTACACCGTGCGCTTGACCGTCTCCGCCAAGGGCGCGGAGACCAGTGTGCAGGATCTCGCGCTGACGGTCGAGCCGTGCCCCGACCTGCCCCGCACCGGCTACGTGCCAGTGCCGCAACCGGCCAAGACCGACTACATCAACCTCATGCACTACTGCGCGCTCTGGAAGAAGGGCACGCACTGGGGCTGGAAACGGATCGAGCCTTGGCCGGAAAAGCGTCCGGCTATTGGCTGGTATGACGAAGGCACGCCCGAAGTGGCCGACTGGCACATCAAGATGGCCGTGGAACACGGCATCACCGGCTTCATCTACTGTTGGTACCGCGCCGACTACGAGCCGACCATCAGCCAGCGTCTCGGTCACGCGATTCACGAGGGTCTTTTCAACGCCAAGTACCGCGACGCCTTCACCTTCACCATCATGTGGGAAAACGGCTGCGCCAAGGGCGTGAAGGACGAAGCCGACCTGCTTGACAACGTGTTGCCGTTCTGGATCAAGACCTACTTCACCCATCCTTCCTACCTCAAGATCGAGAACCAGCCAATCCTCTTCGTGTGGCAACCGCGCGTCCTGCTCGCCGAACTGGGCGGTCCTGAAAAAACGAAAGTGGCGCTCGACAAAATGCGCGAGCAGTGCCGCCGGGCCGGTTTCAGCGGCCTGCGCGTGATCGCCTGCATGAGTGCGGCCAACGCCAAACTCGGCGCGGATATCGCCGCCAGCGGCTGGGACGCGGTCACGGGTTACGGCCTGTCGCCCGCTGGCGTCAAGACGGTCGGCGAAGACCTCGCGGGGCTCGCCTACCGCGACCACGCCGACGTGCTCAGCCGCTACCGGCAAACGTGGATCGACCGTGACGCCAGCACCGGCGATGTGCCGGACATTCCGAACGTGGTCATGGGCTGGGACGAGCGGCCGTGGGGGCGCGTCAAGCGCGGTAGAGGCAGTTACATCAAAGACCCCAAGGCCGAGAACTTCGAGGCGGCCTGCCGCGACGCCAAAGCACTCGTCGACGCCAAACCGGCCGGACGTTGGGACAGCAAGATCGTGGTCTTCGACAACTGGACTGAATTCGGCGAGGGTCACTACGTCGAGCCGACCACCGGCACAGGCTTCACCTTTGTCAATGCCATCAAACGCGTCTTCTGCAGCGCGTGGGCGCCGGAAGCCGTGACCGACATCATCCCCGAAGACGTGGGACTGCCGCCGCCGCAGAGGCGTTATGAGGCGGTCCGTGCCGGCTTCGGCGACCGCATGCCGTGGCAATCGCTCCGTATCACCGGCGACCTGCTGGCCAACTGGACCTTTGAGACCACCACCCGCGATGGGCTTCTGGCGGACGTCTCGCCGAATGGCTGCCACCTCGCCTGCGACGGCGTCACGCTGGAAGAGGGCCGCGGCGGCCGGGTGCTGCGCTGCGGCAAGGGCGGCGCGACCGCAGCAATCCCCGCGCCCTTTTTCAGTCCCGGCGGCGTAACCGTCGCCCTCTGGTGCAAGCCTTCCGAGAAAGGACAAAGCGACCGCTGGATGCTGAACACCGTAAGCGGCAGCACGGACGGCTACCGTCTCGGGCTTGGCGGTGGCCGCGCGACTTGGCAGGTGCCGCGCGAGTCGTGGAGCCACTCGTTGACCAGTCCGGAGGCGCTGCCCGTCGATGCGTGGTCGCACATAGCGGGCACCTTCGACAACACCACCATGCGCCTCTACGTGAACGGCAAGGAGGTTGGCACGCTGGAGCGGCGCGGCTTCATCAATCCGGGCAACAGCATCACGGTCGGCGCGCACAGTGTCGATCTGGATCGCGCGCGCTTCCGTGGTTGTCTTGATGACGTGCGCCTCTACCGGCGTGTGCTGACGGCTGACGAAATCGCGAAGTTGGCGAAAGAGTAAAAAAGAGAGTGCCACCTAAACGCGGAAATGGTGTATAGTTCTGCGTGTAAAAGACGGGAAACGCATGGTGTCGTTTCCCATGAAAACCTATCGACAGGGAGATGACTATGGCAGATCGCTCGGCAAAGTCCGATGCCCCCGTGGTGTCAAAACAGTTTATGCTTCCATTCGTATTAACCACCTCGCTTTTCGCCCTCTGGGGCTTTGCAAACGACATCACCAATCCGATGGTCGCCGCCTTCAAAGCCGTCTTCGTCGAGATCAGCAACACGCAAAGCTCGCTGGTGCAGCTTGCCTTCTACGGCGGCTACGCCACGATGGCGATCCCCGCCGCGCTCTTCATCCGCAAGTACTCCTATAAGTCAGGCATCCTTCTCGGTCTGGCGCTCTACTCGCTCGGCGCGTTGCTCTTCTTGCCCGCCGCCTATACCGAGAACTTCTTTTGGTTCCCGTTCTCGCTCTACATCCTGACGTTCGGACTGGCCTTCTTGGAAACCACCGCCAACCCGTACATCCTCTCGATGGGCGACCCCTCGACGGCTACGCGACGCCTGAATCTGGCGCAGGCCTTCAATCCGATGGGCTCGCTTCTCGGCATGCTGGTCGCCAGCAAACTGGTGCTGCGCAACCTGCAAGCCAAAGATTTTTTCGCTGATATCACCGCGAAGCTGAGTGCTCAAGGCGTCCCCGAAAACGGTATGGCCGAAGCCATCAAAACGTACCTCGCTGAACCCGCCAATCAGGCCGCCTACGCCGCGATGAAAACCCATGACATCACCGTCATCCGCGACCCCTACGTGATTCTGGGACTCGTGGTGGCCGTCTTCTTCTTTATCTTCCTGTTCTGCAAGCTCCCGGACCAGCGCGCCGCCGAGCAGATTCATCCCATCGAAACGGCCAAGCGTCTGTTCCGCAACCGCAATTGGGTCGGTGGCGTGATCGCCCAGACCTTCTATGTCGCGGCCCAGATCACTTGCTGGACCTATATCATCCAGTACGCCGACAGAAACTGCGGCTTCAGCTTTGAACGCGCTCAGGACTGGAACATCGTCGCCATGATCATCTTTCTCAGCAGCCGCTTCATCTGCACCTTCCTCATGAAGTACATGAATGCCAGCCTGCTGCTCACTCTGCTGGCCATTGGGGGTATAGTGCTGACCACACTGACCATCCTGCTACAGAATGTGGCCGGTCTGGTCTGTCTGGTCGGTATCTCGGCCTGCATGTCGCTGATGTTCCCCACCATCTACGGTATCGCGCTGGACGGACTCGGCGAGGACGCCAAACTCGGATCCGCTGGCCTCATCTTCGCGATTGTCGGCGGAGCGCTGATGCCCATGGGCGCGGGCTGGTTCATCGACCAAGGCTCCTTCGATCTCGGCTTCATCACGCTGACCGGCGAAAGCGCCGCGTTCGTGCTGCCGCTGAGCAGCTTCGTCGTGATCGCCATTTTCGGCTGGCGCACCTTCCGTTCCCTCAGGCGCAAACCCGCTTAATCCGTGCCCACAGCCATGCCCTCTAAAAAACCTGTCTCTCGCCGCAAAAAAACGCAGCCCGTCAAAACCTTCGTGCTCGACACCAACGTGCTGCTCCACTCACCGGTAGCCCTCGCCGTGTTTGACGACAACCATGTGGTCTTACCGATGGCCGTGCTCGAAGAATTGGACAAGTTCAAGACCCAGAGCTCCGAACTCGGACGCAACGCGCGCGAATCGATCCGCAAGCTGGACGTATTGTGCCAGAACGGCAAGCTCGCCGAGGGCGTCAAGCTCCCCGGCGGCGGCACGCTGCGCGTGCTGGCGACCCCCGAGATCGAAAAAGCCGGCCTGGAGGAGCACACCCCGGACAACGCCCTGATCCGGCTCGCCTACTGGCTGGGACGGCAGGGCGAACGCGTCATCATCGTCTCAATGGATATCAATGTCCGCGTCAAGGCCAACGCCGTCGGACTCGACGCCGAGGACTTCGAGCACGAAAAGGTCAACTTCGACGAGCTTTACAGCGGTTATCTGGAGACCACCGCGCCGCTCTCGGTCATCAAGCGGCTCTACGACGGACAGGTGCTCGACTCGACTCCAGAGAAGTACCACCCCAACATGTTCCTGCACCTGACCGCCACTGGGAAGAGCGACCTCAAAGTCATCGCGCGCGTCTTCCCGGACGGCACGCTGTCCGAGATCAACCTCGCGATCGACACCGTGTACGGTATCCAGTCGCGCAACATCGAGCAGCGCATGGCACTCGAACTGCTGATGGATCCCGCCGTCAGCATCGTCACGCTCGTCGGGCAGGCCGGCACCGGCAAGACGCTGCTGGCGCTGGCGGCCGGTCTGCACCTCGTGCAGCGCGAACGCCTCTACGACCGCATCCTCGTCTCGCGCCCGATCGTACCGCTCGGCAAAGACATCGGCTATCTGCCCGGCGACAAGGAGGAGAAGCTCTCGCACTGGATGGAGCCGATCTTCGACAACCTCGAATACCTGCTGCGCAAGACGCAGCCCGACCAGCCGCCGGCCGGCGCCAAGAAGCGGCCGCGCCTGCTGACGCCTCAGGAGCGCATCACCCAACTGCTCGACAGCGACACGTTGGAACTGGAAGCGCTCACCTATATCCGCGGGCGCTCCATCTCCAGGCAGTACATGATTGTCGACGAGGCTCAGAACCTCACGCCGCACGAGGTCAAGACCGTGGTCAGCCGCGCGGGCGAGGGCACGAAGGTCATCCTGACCGGCGACCCCTATCAGATCGACAACCCCTACCTCGACGCATCCAGCAACGGCCTGACCTACGCGGCCGAACGTCTGAAGGAGTTGCCGCTCCACGGCCATGTAACGTTGCGCCAGAGCGAACGCAGCCAACTGGCAGCGGCCGCCGCCAAATATCTCTAACCCGCACACCCATGACTATGCCCGCAATTCCTGGCAACACGTTCTATCAGAAATGGTCGGTTTTCGTCGCCACCGGCTTCGGCCTCGGCCTGATCACACCGGTCGCCCCCGGCACAGTCGGGTCGCTGCCCGGCGTGCTGCTCGCCCTGTGGGTGTCGCAGCAGCAGCTCGCCCTGCAGATCCTCGTGTGCATCGGCATGACGCTGCTGGCGGTGCCGGTGTGCGATGTCGCCGAGCGCGTACTGGGCAAGAAAGATGACGGCCGCATCTGCGCGGACGAATGGATGCTCTTCCCGATCTGCACGATCGGCCTGCCGCTCTTGCAGCACCTCTGGCTGGTACCGCTCTGCTTCGTGGTGGCGCGCGTCTGCGACATCATCAAGCCGCCGCCAGCCCGCCAGCTTCAGGCGATCCCCGGCGGCCTCGGCATCGTGATCGACGACCTGTTCGCATCACTCTACGCGCTCGCCCTCAACCACGCGCTATTCCGCGCCATCCTCGCCTTGTAATCGCTTATTGCGACCACTCAGTGGTCGCAATGATGAGTGTAAAAACGGGCGGGAGGACGAGCGCTGGGAGCGCACAGGACATGCAATGGGGGCTCGCGCGGGAAGACAGCCCAGGGAAACGCCCATAATGCTGCGAATGGTCGCGGGCGGGGCGCGGCTGCGCGGTGTAAGATTTTAACCTCGTCTTTGTGACCACTGAGTGGTCACAAAAAGTGGTCGCAATGATGAGTGTAAAAACGCTACACGGTGCCAAAGCCCCGAAGGGGCGGCTTCACCTTAGCCCAAGGCAAGCGAAGCGAAGCGCAGCCCTGGGTCACGATGCCGACGCTCGGTGGCCTGAAGGGCCACTTCAAGAAAACACATTTCCAGCATGACGAAGCTCGACTGCGCCACGATCTAGTTCCGCGCAACGCCGACGAATTTCCTCCCGCCATTTAATCGATAACGGAGGACTATCGGGCGCGTCAAGACTCTCAATCAATTTCTCAACCACGAATGCCCGTAGCGGCGACGGTAGTTTCAGTGCCTCGGTCATAACGTTTTCAACAGTCGCATTCATGTCACCATTGTACCATTTCTAGTCCCGCCAGCAATCAGCCTTTTCCCACCTCTTTGTAATCGGTTAGTGACAGGGGCACGCGAGTTTAGTGCGTGGTTTGTGTATGCGCAGTCGGGAGCGCGGGCGTCCCCGCCCGCTCTATGAAAGGCCGATCGAGATTCCGATGCGCGATATGGTTCCCAAGGAAAGTGGGCGCATCCGCCTTTTGCAAAGCACGTTGTTGCGGGCGGGGACGCCCGCGCTCCCGACTCTCTGCTCCCCCTTTCGCCAGAAACGCATGATCTTCGCACCCCCCTGTCACTAGCCGATTACCGCCTCTTTGAGTGCCCATTTTTAGTCATCTAAATACCTGTCCCTTTGTTGTCCAGTATTTGACGGATGCGTTCGATTTCTGGACGCCGCGATTTTGGCTACGGTGTCCATGACTATGACATACCGCGACCGTTTTTCGAGACATATCTTGTACTCCCTTTGCATCCGGTGATGCTGTATTGTGTGCAGCCTCAAAAAGCCTTCCATTTGTCGCTGGGCCGAGGCCTTATCACCTTCATGGGTGAGCCGCACTTCGGACATACGGGAACTGATCTTGTTGCTTCAATATTTTCCTTGTGTTGCCTGCGTTTTGCTGTTGCAGTGGAGCCTTTCCATACGCCGATAAAAACTGCACCACGCTGATTCAATACCCCAGCGGCCTCTCAGGTTCCTACACCATCCCGACCGGCGTCACCAATATCGGTGACTGTGCTTTCTCTGGTTGCACCTCCCTCGCCGCTGTTACTCTTCCCGACAGTGTCATCGGCATCGGCGACGAAGCTTTTAGCGACTGCGCTACCCTTGTTGCTGTTACCATCGCTACTGGCGTCACTGATATCGGCTTCGCTGCCTTCTCGTTCTGTCCCTCTCTTACCTCTGTCACCATCCCCGGCAGCGTCACCAACATCTGCGGCACCGCCTTCTCCGGGTGTAGCCAGTTAGTCCACGTTTATTTTAGTGGCGCTGCCCCGGACGTTGGTGACGATTTTCTGTTTTACAACGCCCCTAACGTGACTGTCTACCGGTTGCCGGGGAAAGCGGGCTGGCCGACTGTGCCGGAGCCTTGGCAAGGTCGCCCTACGGCACTGTGGAATGGACCTCCTGTCCCAGTGCGTCGGGAGGGGAACGACTGAAGACGTGTTGCTCCGTCACTCAGAATGACCCAGAAACACCCATTCCTCTCAGAACGCAGAACGTCGAACGCAGAACATCGAACTCTGAACGGGGGACGGGGTGACCTCCAGAATTTCGGTCAGGAGGGACGAGGACGCGGGCGTACGCGGCGTGTCGGCTCGGCTTGGTGCGGGTCTTCGGGCCAGTAGTGTTTCGGGTAGCGTCCGCGCAGGTCTTTGCGCACCAGCGCGTAGCCGGTGGACCAGAAGCTTTCCAGATCGCGGGTCACCTGCACCGGGCGGTGCGCGGGTGAGAGCAGGTGCAGTACGACCGGTACGCGTCCGCCAGCTACAGTCGGTGTGCACGTGAGACCGAACACCTCCTGAATGCGCACCTCCATGTAGGGCGGATCTTGATCGTAGCGAACTTGGATGTTCGAGCCGCTGGGTACCGGCAGGTGCGTGGGCGCGAGCGTGTCTAAGGCGTGGCGCGAACAGCCGCACGCTTCCAGCCGACGTTGCAGGATCGCGGCGAGATCAAGCGCGGTCACATGGCTCCAGCGGGTGACGCCATCGCAAAACGGGCCGAGCCAGGTATCGAGATCAGACAACAGCGCGTCGTCGGAAAAATCGGGCCAGGACTGTTCCGGCAGGGCGTTACGTAAGAAGAGTACGCGCTCTTGCAGGGCGCGTGCGCGATTGCTCCAGGGCAGTTGGCTGATTCCCTTTTGACGGATGCCTTCAAAGAGGGCGGTGCGCAGGTCGGCGGCATCCGGCGCGGCCTGACCGCCTTCATGCACCGTGATTGCGCCGAGGCAGAGGCGATTCACCGAGATGACTGCTTCGCTACGTTTATCCCAAAAGGTCAATGTGCGGCGTTCCATTTGATCGGCAAAGGCGGCTTCAACCTCGCTTTGGTCGAGCGGTGCCGCCAGACGGATCTTGGCTTCGGCGGTGTCGTCGGTCAACTCGGCGGCGACGAGCCACTCCGCGCGCGCCAACGGATCGGCGGTGTCGATGACCGCGCCGCGTCCGTTGCGCAGTAGATAGCGGCCGGTGGCGTCGCGCCGCCGCGCCAGTCGGTCTGGGAAGGCCCAGGCGAGCAACAGGCCCTCGGAGAGGCGTTGACGGTCGGTAGGGGGATGGCGACGCCCCCAGCGGCGGGCGAGTTCATGGACGCGGTAGCTGAAGCCGTCGCGACCGCCCTCGTGTACGCGGTCCAACAGACGGCGCACGTCGGTTTCGTAGCGCACCGATGATTCGGAGGCGGCCTCGGTGAGCACTGCCGCCAACAGGCAGGCTTGCTGCGTGGCGCCGTCGTGCGCGGCCTCGAAAATCATGTGAGCGAGGCGCGGATGGGCGGGCAGTGCAGCCATGGCACGGCCGCGCTCCGTAATCATCGGCGGGGGCGCTTCGGCGGCGTCCGAGGCGGGATGGCTGACCGTTGGCGAGAGAGCGCCGAGTGCTTGGAGCAGACCGACCGCTTGCCGCCATGCGGCGTCGGGCGGCGGCGTGAACCAAGGCAGGCTGTCGCGGGCACTGGTGCCCCAGTCGGCAGCTTGCAGCACCGTCGGGGCGAGGTCGGCGTCCAAAATCTCGGGCAGTGCTTCAGGCGCGAGTTGGAGGTCGGTGGTTTCATCCCAGAGCCGGTAGCAGACGCCGGGGCCGAGACGTCCGGCGCGGCCGCGCCGCTGGTCGGCCCGGTCGCGGGTGATGCGCAGGGTTTCCAGACGCGACATGCCGTTGCGCGGCGAGAAGCGCGGTATCCGCATCCAGCCGGTGTCGATAACGACACGGATGCCTTCGATGGTGAGCGAGGTTTCCGCGATTGAGGTGGCGAGCACGACCTTGCGTCGGCCTACGGCGGGCGGGGCCACGGCGGCGTCCTGCTCTTCGCGCGACAGGGCACCGTACAAGGGATAGAGCGAGACCTCCGGCGGGAGGTCTGCATTGCGCAGCAGTTCCAGTGTGCGGCGGATTTCGCCTTCGCCCGGCAGGAAGAGCAGTACGCTACCCGTTTCTTCGCGCAGCGCGCGCAACACGGCCCCGGCGGCTTGTTGCGGGATGGATGCGGTGGAGAGGCGGTCCAGCAGGCGCGTCTCGACCGGATAGAGACGCGTGTCGGCTGTGTGGATGTCGGCGTCGCCAAGGTGTGCGGCAATGGCTTCAGGGCGCAGTGTGGCAGACATGACGACGAGCCGTAGATCCGGTCGCAGTGCGCGGCGCGTATCGAGTGCGAGCGCCAGCGCGGTATCGACAGCCAGACTGCGTTCGTGAAACTCATCGAAGATCACCAGCCCGGTGTCGGAGAGTTCGGGATCGTGCAGCAGACGTTGAGTGAGCAGGCCTTCGGTCAGGAGTTCGATGCGCGTGCGCGGCCCGGCACGGCGTTCGAGACGGATGTGGTAACCGATGGTTTCGCCGACCCGCTCGCTGCGTTGGCGTGCCATGAAGGCGGCGGCGGTACGTGCCGCGAGCCGCCGCGGTTCGAGCAGCAGGATCTTGCGCCCTTTTAGCCAGG